>Ga0315322_10003390_pt1 | contig 12298 bp, 8 predicted proteins | sample M110021515metaG_FD_203461 | JGI IMG/M metagenome (GOLD analysis project Ga0315322, IMG submission 203461) | Ammonia-oxidizing marine archaeal communities from Monterey Bay, California, United States - M1 100m 21515 | ecosystem: Environmental > Aquatic > Marine > Intertidal zone | place: USA... | reverse complement strand
TATTGGCCAGCAAATGAAATGGTCAGTAAGAGATGAATCATTACATTCAAAAATGGGTTGTCAATTGTTTAGACATATGTGTGAAGAAACACCAAACCTAAAAGAAGATTGTAAAGATCATGTTCTTAAAGCTGCGGATATAATGGTAGACCTTGAATTAAAATATATCGATAAAATGTTTGAACAAGGCGATATTGAAAATTTAAAGAAAGAAGATTTAAAAAACTTTATAAAGAAAAGAGCAAATGAAAAAATCGTTGAACTCGGTTACACAGACGAAGCAAATCATTTTGGATTTGATGCAACCAGCGCTAGTACTTTGGATTGGTTTTATCATCTTACTGGGGGTGTTACTCACACCGATTTTTTTGCTATCAGGCCTACTGACTATTCTAAAGCAAACGAAGGAGAAGATTTTGAGGATATTTGGTAGTCTATTACTATTAGCTTTAATAAGCTGTAGTAAAACAGAAGTTGAATGTGATTTAAAAACAATTGAAACATACGCTGTTGAAAAATGCAATAGATATGTGGATAACGAAGAGTGCATAAATGAAGTAGTTCACTTAATAACTACGTCTTGTGGAATTAAATAATAAATATGAAAGAATCAGAACTAATAATAATGAGGAAAAAAATAGAACAGCTTGGCGCTTTAATGCAGGGTGTTCTACAGGAATTAACTAATCTTAGAGATTTGTCGGTTGGCACTTTACAAACTATTAAAAATATGCCAGATTATGATGAAGCTATTAAGAAATTAGAAGAACAAATGAAAGAAAAACAAGAAGATGTGGAATAACGATTGGAAGAAAGGTGTAGACTACCCCTCCTGGGGCGATACGGACGTGTATAAGAAGACTATAGCTGGTGGTTATCTATTACAAGGCGAATCACCTAAAGACGCTTACAGGAGAGTTTCTAACGCAGTTGCTAGAAGATTGTATAAACCTGAACTTGCAGATAAGTTTTTTGATTATATATGGAAAGGGTGGCTTTGTTTAGCTTCGCCTGTATTATCAAATACTGGAACTGATAGAGGTTTGCCTATAAGTTGTTTTGGTATCGATGTTGCTGATAGTATTATGGATATAGGTAATAAGAATCTCGAAATGATGTTGCTTGCAAAACACGGTGGTGGTGTAGGTCTTGGTGTAAATATGATTAGACCAGCTGGTGCTACTATAGCGGGGAATGGCACTTCAGATGGTGTTGTACCATTCTGTAAGATATATGATTCAACTATACTTGCTACAAATCAAGGATCAGTTAGAAGAGGTGCCGCATCTGTTAATATAAACATTGATCACCCAGACTTTTTAGATTGGCTAGAAATTAGAGAACCTAAAGGTGATGTTAATAGACAATCATTAAATTTACATCAATGCGCAATTATCGGTGATAAGTTTATGAGAAGACTTGAAGAGGGACAGCCTGATGCCAGAGCTAAATGGAGTAAGTTGTTACAGAAAAGAAAAGCTACAGGTGAACCTTATATAATGTTTAAAGGTAATACTAATAAAGCAAATCCTAAAGCATATAAGGCTAATAGTTTAAAAGTTCATATGACTAATATATGTTCTGAGATTACACTGCACACAGATGAGTCACATTCTTTTGTTTGTTGTTTATCTTCTGTTAATTTAGCTAAGTATGATGAATGGAAAAACAGCGATCTTATATATGATGCTACTTGGTTTTTAGATGGAGTGTTATCTGAATTTATACAAAGAGCTAAAAATATGAAAGGCTTTGATAATGCTGTTAGATCCGCTGAAAAAGGCAGAGCATTAGGATTAGGTGTGCTTGGATGGCACACGCTGTTACAACAAAAAGGTATTGCTTTTGAAGGATTGCTTGCGCAGTTTAAAACAAGAGAAATATTTTCCCAGTTAAAATTAGAAACTGAGAGGGCTAGTAGAGACTTAGCCGATATTTATGGTGAACCATTATGGTGTGTAGGTACAGGAATGAGAAACACACATTTAAGGGCGGTGGCACCAACAGTATCAAATAGTAAATTGTCTGGTAATGTATCACCAGGAATTGAACCTTGGGCTGCTAATGTATTTACAGAGCAATCTGCTAAAGGAACGTTTATAAGGAAAAATAAAGAACTTGAAAAAGTATTTAAAAAATTAAATATAAATACCCAAAAGACTTGGGATAAAGTTCTTAAAGATAAAGGATCTATACAAGGAATAAAAGAATTAGATGGTTACTATTACGATACTACTGGCAAGCTTACTCAGGAAAAAAGTGGCGAGCCGGTTAAAAATGTTTTCAAAACGTTTAAGGAAATAAATCAACTAGAATTAGTTAATCAGGCAGGTATAAGACAAACTTATGTCGATCAATCTGTAAGTTTAAATCTTGCGTTTCCATCACAGGCTGAACCTAGATGGATTAATAAAGTTCATATGGAAGCTTGGAAGCGAGGAATTAAAACTTTATATTATATGAGAACTGAAAGTGTTCTTAGAGGCGATATTGCAGCGGAGGCAATGAATCCAGATTGCTTAAGTTGCGATGGTTAGTTTTGTTTTGTTTATTAATATGAAGGGAATCTAAATTCTGGTTCCCTTTGTATTTTATAGTGTTCCAAGGCCAAGTCTTGTCTAACTTATTTACAACTGTAGATTTTATACTGTAACAAGACGTAAACACCATAAGCACTAAAACAATTACAATCTTTTTATATAATGCTATACGTTGCTCTTCCATTAATCCTTGTAGCTTTTAAGCATCTATTTCTATTCTGCTCTTCAGATACATAACTTATATGTACCCAATCCGGGTTATCATCTGTACCAAACTCCCAAATCATTTGATCAAAGTTTAAATTTTCTTTAATATATTCATACATCTCAGCATTGGTTTTATTACCAAATGTATCATCTATATCTATAGCTCTACCATCACAGTGTTGTGATCTAGAACTTCCACCTATAGCCTTATTCAAATCTATTGATCTATAAAAAGAATTAATTTTTATTGGTCCACCAACCCATTCACGTAAAGGTTCAAATATATTATTTGCAACACCAGCCATATTTCCTAAATGATATTCTCCTGGAGAATTATCAATGTTCAATCTCATAGCTGTGTTTGATTTAACACCTTCCTTATATGATATATGCTTACTTATCCTTTCCATACTACTTTCTTCTTTTAGTGTTTGATACTCTTCTAGGCTTACCAGCTGGCTGGCCTAACCTTTTCTTCTCTCTTATTTTTTTAGCTTTTTCAGATGAACTCATTTCAGATGCAGTCTTTACTGTTTTACTGGATACACGTTTACTAGGCCTACAATAAGGTGTACCTCTTTTTTCACCCTTTGTTCTACCACAGGGTTTACCTGTACGGACATCAACCCACTTTTCTTTAAACCAGCGTTTAAGATTAGCCCCTGATTTTGTTTTTCTTACAGCCATTACTTTTTTGATTTGTTGCCCCAGTTGGCAGCACCAACCTTACGGCATTTTGCTATTGCTCCACTTGCATAAGCAGATGGGAATACTCTATATTTTGCTTTTACTTTTTTATAACACGCGTCTTTTGGCATAACTATTTAATTTTTGATTGTTTTATTCCGTCTTTAATACCTCCTTTTATTTTAGGCGATAGTCTATTTTCTTTATCTAAATCTATATTTAACTCCCAATTGCTCCAACCTAATGCTAAGGCAATTCTCTGCCACATTTCTGTTTCTTTTTCAGAGGCCGTTCTTAAGTTATTTATTTTCTTTAAAGCTCTATCAGCTGGTAAATTAATCCCAAATGATAATGCGTCAGCTGCTGCTAATATAGCTGGATTTCTTGTGTCTAAACCAAGCTCTTTTATTTTTTGTTTATTTTGTTTATACTGGAATTTATCCCTTATATCAAATAGCTGTCTTGTTTTCTTTCCAAGTGGTGGTGAAAGATTAGCAATTTCCTCAATTGCTTTTTCATCGAAACCTTCTCTTTCTAAAACTTTTAATAAAGTGTTTTTACCTGTTGAAACTAAAGCACCAAACATACCAGACCCTCTTAATATTGAATCAGACATACCATTTATTAATCTGTAATACCTTTGTTTTTCTTTCTTTTCTTCGTCAGTTGTTTCAGGTGAGTCAAATATTACAGCAAATAAAGCCATCTGTAATGAATAAAATAAAGCATTTTGAACAATACCATAATAAATTATTTTACTAATATTGGTTTTAGCATCACCTCTACCATTATACAAATCCTGAATAGATCTTTTTATTAATCTATTGTACTGCATAGGTGTATTTTGAAAAGCCAATATCAATCTACCACCTAAACCAGATTGCTCCATAGATATTTTTTCAGGCCTACCTGATTGTTGAGTGTCTTCAGCTATTTCACGCATTTCACCAAAAGCTTTTTGCTCTGCATCCGCTTTATCCATGCCTTGTTTTACATATGTGTTTGTTCTATTTCTATAGAAAGAAGCGCCTCCTAAAGCAATTGCAAAGCTATCTGCATACTGCGTAGGCATAAAACCTTTTTTAAGAACTACAGCTATCATAGATCTAATATCGTTTTTTGAATTTTTAGCAGCTTCTGCAATTTCTTGTTCTTGAACATCTGTTCTTAAGCCTGATCTTCTGGCTTTTAAATAATCAGAAAAGAAAATTGTTTTAAAATCCTCTGAAAATTGTTTATGATTTTTCCACGCTTTACCAACCTCCAGCGGATTATTATCTGTCCAATTTGTAAAGTTTATATGAGAAATAGTTTGAAGTAAAGCTGATCTACTATTAATAAACATTATGTTACCTATAGCATTGTTCATCCAATCTAGCATTATATTACCTTTGTCATCTAATTGATAAGACCTATTCCTACCAGTGTAAATTCTATACATTGAACTTTCTAGCGCTTTTATAAAAGTATTACCATAAGTTGCTCTAATTTTATTAGCTATAGTCCCCGATAATCTTCCTGTTCTTGTATCAAATTTACCAAACATACCTTGCACATTATCAAAAAACTTTTTATAAACCTCTTGCCTGGTTACTTCATTAGTAAATTCTAATAAATCAGTTGTAATAGTTCCTGTTACCCAATTTTCATTTGGTTTGCCATACTGAAGATCAGGGTAAGCTGCTTCTATAGCGTCAGATATTGCAATAATATCAAAATTTTGTCTAGCGTATTTTACTATTTTAGCTTGCTCAGGGCCTGGTTTTTTACCTAATGTTTCAGGATCTAAATCAGGAACTTTGTAACCTCTACGGTTCCACATAAAAATTCTTATAACATGATCATTGGTATACCCATCAATTGCTTCAGCAGTTAAATCAACGCCTTGTTTAGCTATTATCTCTTTTGCTTCTGCTAAATATTTTTCTGATTTTACTTGCTCTGCTTCAAATTTTATATTAGCCTCTGTTAACGGATTAAATAGATTATCTTTAAAGAACTGCATATCCTTATCCCCTTGTTTACCTTTTCCAAGAAACCTATAAGATAAACCTAATAAATCTTCAGCTGTATTTGGGACAAACAGTCTAATTCTTTCTGCTTTTTCCCCTAATCTTCTTGCTTGTGGTGCTGAAAATGTTTTTTCTATATCAACGCCTTTAGTCCTACCAATCATAGAGTTCATTTCTTTCTCCAAATTTTTACTTAATTTTACATTAGAAAAAGTATTTACATAATCCTTTGGCGTGTTTAATTCAATATTACTATCATTAAAATTCCAATTTTTATTTTTATCTTTTAGTCTTATTTCAGCTGTAACTTTATAAGTATAATCTCTCTCACCTTCAGGCTTATACTCTTTACTTTTTTTATCCCTATGCTTCTTAATTGCCCCCCCCTTTATTCTAATGTTTACAGTCATATTAGAATCTAGTTTTGGCGCGTTGGTGTTTAAAGGGTCATTACCTAAAGAATATAATTTATTATTTATAATAATATATTCCCCAGTAAAACCTTTTGTATCTTTATCTCGGTAAAAACCATAAAAAGCTGTTATTGGGATTTCTAAATAAGTCTGACCAACCTTTGCTTGCAGACCTGTTTTTTGTAATTCCTTTACAGTAGAGGCTGATATTTCTACTGTTTCTAACCCTTTATCTGTCCCAAGCCTTATTTCTTTACCTTCTTTTTCACTAAGGAAATTAAAAAAGTTATCTAATCTCTTTTTTAACTCTATAACCTCGGGGTTATTAGATTCTAGTAGTGTTTCCAATCCCGTACCCTTAGCGGCATTAAAAATGTATTCTCCATTTTCATTTTGCGTTATTGTCCCCGCAGTTCCCATTCTAGCTTTTTCATCTAGTTTTACTTCAATACCAATTTTGTTACCGTTAGCTACCAACTGCATATCAATTGTTTTGTTGTCGTTTTTTGCAACTTGAGTAGATACTACTTTTAAACCAGGTATTTTAGCAGATGCGGCTTTTAAATTATTTAACACCTCTGTTTCTAACGCTTTCCATTTTATATTAATATTTTCGTCTTCTAAAATTGATTGATATAATCCAGGATTTTTATTTTCTGCTTTTCCTCTATCAGTTTTAAATAATTGAACAAAATCGTACGCATAATCAAGACTTTGACCCTGGCTATTCAGCTCCCCTATAAAATTACTAAACTTAATATTAGCAGCTTCATTCCTTGTCTTTAAATCATCTATACTCAATTGATCACGTTCGATTGCTTTTAAAAGAGTATTAGTCCACGCTTTATTAACAACAACGCCTTGTATTCCCAGTTTTTCTATAACATCGGGATTAGAAATAGCATCAAGAGTAGCGTCGGCTGCTAATTCATTTGAAAGAACCTTTATTAAAGATTTTTTTCTATCACTTCTTACATTAGAAGCTAATTCTGGACCCGCAAAATATTCAATAAATTCTCTTTGTGTTACATTTGTTTTTTCAAAAATACCTTTTCCAGCACCAACTGTTTCTCTACCTATTTTTTTACCTAAAGTTTTAAACCTTTTATTAATTACACTCTGTGGAAGTTTACCTAATATTCCGTCAACATTTTCATTATTTTGTAAAAATAATTTAAAATTCTCTTTTTCAAATTCTTCTTGTAGCAAAGGTACTATTTCAGCTTGATTAGCTGTATCAAATTTCTTTATAAATGCTTTTTCATTTACATTAGGCAGCTTAGTTTGAAAAGTTTTAATTACAGCGTCTAGTACATTGTCGGAAAAAGTTTTAGGCCTTGTTATTTTTTTATCATCAATTACTTCAGTAACAGTTTCACCCGGTATTTGAACTTCGTTCATTTTTACAAACTGCCCGTCTCTTTTAAAAGATATTTTAGTATCCAGCTTTTTTAATTTAATATCATCTTTAGCTTCATCAATTTGATCTTCATTTTGCTCAATTTGCTTTTGCCCTTTTAATGTATCGTCAGTAGCTTCGGTAGCCATACCTAAACCTCCTTTATCTACAGAAGGCATAACACCCATTCTTTCTAATTTATTATTTGCTCTTAAGTTTAATCTTGAGGTTATAAATTTATCAATAGGCCCTAATTCTGTGTTATATTCATTTAAAACCATTATAGCCGCTTCCTGCGTAACCTCTTTTTTGAATATATCCCTAGCTGTAAATCTATCTGAATTAATAATTTTTGTAGACTCATTAAGTGTACCATCAAATAATCTTTTTGTAATAGTTTCAACTAACCCTCCGATAGATTGCCCAAATTCTGATTTAGTTATGTCTTCAACAAACTCACCATCTTTATTTAGTTTACTACCCTCCTCTATCATAGCTGTATGATCTTTACCATATTGATCATATAAGCTTGCTATATTTTCAGAAAATTGGATTTCTGAATCTTCATCTTGTCCTAAAATTCTTATTCCCGATGTTCTAGTCGCTTTGTTAAAAGATTTTATATAATTAAAAGCATCTCTAGTGTTATTTATTAATCCAAATGTATTTGCATTGGGGTGAATTATTGATAAAGCTTTTTCAACAATAGTTTTCATAGCGTAATCTATACTAACCTCAGAATCGGTAATCAAACCTAAATTATATGCATCAAATATTGTTGTAAAATATTCCTCTATATCCAGTTTTCCGTCTTTTCCTTCTCTTTTACTATAAGAATCCAACCTTGCTAATATAGCTTCATAAGCTTCTTTATTTTTTATTCTACCACTTTCAAATTTTTCTTTTAATGTGGTTCTTAAACCTCTTGCTGCATACTTTAAATCTCCTTGTAGTTTATTGTTTATGATTATTTTGTCAGAACCAATTTTTATATGAAATAATTCATGAGCCGGTGAGGCAGCCGCGAATAACACTTCTAAACTTGTACCGTTTTTAGAATTAACTATTGTATTTACAATTAAATCTTCATTTACATAAATATTATTACCTTGATTAAAAGCGTTGCTCGTGTTCATTCCATTAATCAATCTATCTATTTCATTCTTTTCTTCCTGAGTTTTACCCTCTTTAGATAAACCCGGGGTTTTTTCTATTAATTCGTTTCTTGATTTTTCATTAAGAATAATTACTTTACCATTTTTGGGCCCTAAAGTTTTTGCTATATTTAAATTAAGTTCATATATACCATATGCAAAAGCTTGATCAGGAGTGAACTCGTTATTTTCAACTTTTTTTCCCAGAATCCCTTCCCTCTGCTCAGAAAGTTTCCTGTACTCTTCTTTAGCTTTTTCTAATTCATTTTCTTTATACTCAGTTGATGTTCTTGTATTAGCAGATAGTGCTGCTGTATTTTTCAACAAGTTTTCCATTTCTAAATTTAAAAGACCTAACTCTTGCACATCTTCAACTGAAAGGTAATTAAGTTTGTTTAAACTGACCATTTGGTCTAAACCAAGCTTGTTTAATATTTCTTTTCTTTTTTTATTAAATTCTTTTCTAGTTATATTTTTATTTTCGTACTCAACACCTAATGCAATAAACTCTTCAGCTTTTTCAGTTAATTTTGCTCTTTCAGCTTTAGTTAAAAATTCTCTTTTAATAATATTATGCACGTTATTAAAGATTCCAGGACCACCTATAGCTAATGAGGTTACACTGGTTCTAGCTATCATATCAGGAGTAACCCCGTCTAACAAGCTTTTATTTTCTCCTAAAATGTGTTTATCAAAAATATTTACAAATGCTTGATTTGTTATTTCCTCCGTATTTTCAATAGCTACGTTTTTTGGTATGGCTTTTAGGGCATAAGGTAATGCTTGTTTAATTTTCATTCTACTTAAAGTTTTACCCATATCGGCTAGCCCTTCAACATAACGCATAGAACCCATTTTTTCAGTAAAAATTTCTGACACAGCATTAAGAGCTGGCACCACATTTTTAACAACCTCGCTATAAGGTTCAATATTTTCTAGTTCATTTTTTTCTAAGAATAATTCAAGATATTCTTCTCTACTAATATCTTTTTTATCTAAAGCTGTATTAATTTGACCTATTCTTCCAGATATATCTAAATCTCTTTTTTCCATTTCAAAGGCTCTGTTACCAAAAGATGAAACCCCAAATAAACCTAAACCAGTATTTCTAAAGCTTGCTAAATACTTGCCACCTTTTACAAATTTACCGGCAAATGGAAGAAGCGCTGCTCCTATTGACAAAGCTTGATCCGTGATTGTTTCAACAAAGAATCTACCAAAATCACTAGCATTATTAACCTCGTCTACTTGTAATCTTCTTGGAAAATTTTCTATTTCTTTATCTAAGCCCTCATTGTAGTTTATACTATTTTTTAGTATTTCTGACCCAAACTTACCAAGTGTGGAGTACCCAGCACCTAAAACTTGTTTTTCTAATTGAGTTCCAACTTGAGATAATATTTTGTAATTTTTCTTACTGCTTTCAAAACCAGCTGCATTACCAGCATAATCTTCAGCTTTTATTTGCCAGTCTTTTAAAGTTTTATTATAGTCCTCAAATTTAGTAGTATAATTTTCAATTATTCCTTGTCTTTGAGAAAACAAATTTTCATATTCTATTTTTAAATTATTAAATTCAGAAAGTTTTTCATCTGTAGGTTGAACAAACCCAGAATAAATATCATTAATTCTTTCTAATTTTTTACCCACCTCTTCTAGTCGATCTTCAATAGGCTTTAACTCCTCGTTTGATTGGTTAACTAATTCATCAACCTCATTTGATTGTATTTTTAAATTTTCTTTTAGGCTATCAATTTTTAAGTTTTTATCTAATAATATATCTGATGTTCTTTGCACATCTTTTTCTGATAAAGTTAAAAAATAGTCATCAGCTTTGTTTTCTTTTATTTTTTTCTCTGTTGTGAATTTATCTAATTCAGAGATTTCAAATTCTCCTTTTATCCATTTATCATAATCCTCTATTCTACTAAGGGGTATTACATTCCTAACTTCTTGAGAATCGTAAGGTAAAGCTGTTCTTACCATGTTTGAGTAGCCACCATATTGAGTTAAATCTGGACTAGAAAAAGTAGGCCCCATATGGGTCCCCTCTGGATTTCTACTGCTATATACACCTCTTCTTTCATCTATTTTGTCTAATTCAAAATAATCTCTAACAAACTGTTCCTGTATTTCTTGATCTGTTACCTCTGTTGCTTTTTGATAGTTTTTGTATAAAACAGAATTGTTTTCTGGTGTGTTTAATAATTTTTCAATTTGATTTTTTGATTCTTGTGTTTTTGTCAATAAAGGTTTTACTTCTGTGCCTTTAGTTTCTTCATTTCCTGGTGACCCCAAAGAACCATTTTCCGAATTGGATGCCGTATCTTTGTCCTCCACAGGTGCATCCTCTGTCTCCTTTGAAGGGTCTGTCTTTCCCACAGCATCATCATCAACAAATGAATCAAACTTAGCATCGGGGTTAGTAGTAGTAAATTCTTCTACTTTGTCTTTATCTACAGCAACAAGCTCGTCGTTGCCTAAATTAAATTGATATTTCATTAGTTTCTCTTTTTAGATCTTAATAAAGGTACTAATTTACTAAGATTATATTCTAAACTTTGTTCTGGATTTATTGTGTGATTTACATTAGTATTTGTAACATCTTGGATCTGTACCACGTCCCCTGATTTAGCTATTTTTAAAGCAGGTGGTAACATTTCTTCAAATTCAGCAGACTGATAATAACTAATAGCTGGGGACTTACCAAGTTTATACATGTTTTCCCCTAACTTATTAGATGAATTTATTTTATCTAACATATCTTTTTGAGCTGTAAAATATGGAGTATCACCTTCTGGCTCATCTTCTTCTTCTACTTCAGGCGCTTCAGGCGGTGTGTAATGTTGATTTTTTTGTGAAGTAAGATAACTATCAATTTGCGTTGACAAAAAATCTGCATAATTTTCTTCGTTAAAAACACCTGTTTTGTCATCTGTATATTGATTTCTTAAAGCACCTACGGAAACCCCAAGGTTTTGACCGATATAAAAAGTTTCAGCGTTTTTTAAGTTTTGTTTATTTACCATTGGTTCCCCACCTTCCTCACCAATAGGATCAAGAGTTCTTTTAAAATTCTTCACTACACTTTCAGCTTGTAAATTATTTAAAGCTCCTTTAAAAGCTTCTTTTGTATTATTTTGAATACCTTTAAAAACATCTCCTGAAATATCAGGGGAACTTATTTCGTCCATTGCTGCTCTTGCCTCTGCTATAGTATATTTTTTACCATCAACAGTATATTCCATTTTTCCAGTTTCTGTATTTTTTCCCCATTCATAATTACCGTTATAAATTGAGGTGCCTAAAATAGAATTAGCACTAGTGGGATCATTATGTCTTCCTTTAGAGTTTTTTAAATAATTAACCCTACTTTCTATAATATAATCATTTTCACGATTAGAAATAGCTATAGTGGTTTCTAAATTTTTTCTTTTCTCTTTTAAAACAGGGTCATTTAATACCGCTTCATCTCCCACTTGAAAACCTGTTGCTTGCCCAAAACCATATTTTGTATATTTGGCTTCTTCGTCCCTAATAATATTTTCCATCGGGCTGCCTACTAAACCTTCTGGAACATCTGGTGTATTGGTTTCAACACTTGCATATTGTTCGCCTTGAGCTTTGTCATTAGCTTCTTGTTGCTCTTGTAAGTTTTTAAGATTAAGCTGAACAGCTTCTTCCATATCACTACCTAAATCTGTAAACGCATCTAATGTTGCTGTATCTAATTTTGCTTTTGCACCTGCGACTTTTGCCGCGCCTGCTATTAATGCTTTATCTGCTGCCATAATTAACTGTTTTTAAACATGTTTGCTACTCCTCCTAAAAAACCACCCTCTTTGCCTATATTCGCTAAACCACCACCTGCTACAACACCAAGCGC
>Ga0315322_10003388_pt1 | contig 12300 bp, 9 predicted proteins | sample M110021515metaG_FD_203461 | JGI IMG/M metagenome (GOLD analysis project Ga0315322, IMG submission 203461) | Ammonia-oxidizing marine archaeal communities from Monterey Bay, California, United States - M1 100m 21515 | ecosystem: Environmental > Aquatic > Marine > Intertidal zone | place: USA... | reverse complement strand
GCTTTTCGGGCGAACCCAGAAGAGGGCAATTATGACTGCTTTTATCTTCGTCCTACGAATGGACGGTCTGCGGATCAGGAACGGCGAAATCACTCTGCTCAATACATCTCGCACCCCGAATACCCCTGGTTTCGTTTAAGGAAGGAAACGCCCAGCAAGTATGAGGCGTACGTCGACCTTGCTCCAGCGGAATGGACGAAGGTGAAAGTGGTAGTCGACGGAGAGAAGGCACGGCTTTACGTTCACGGCAGCGATCATCCGACTTTGGTTGTAAACGATCTTAAGAGTGGTGCCGAAGGATTCGGAGCAGTTGCCCTTTGGTTTGAGGGTTCGACGGTGGCTCGCTACGCGAACCTGAAGATAACGGAGTAGCCGGAAGTGTATTATAAACTACGTAGGGCCGGCGCTTGCGCCGTGCCGGGATAGACCCTCAAAAGCCCATGTGAATATTCGAGTCAGGAGACCTCGAAACACCTTGGAGGTTGTTTAGTAAGTCTTCAATGTGCAAGCGAGGCCCCTCCGTTGAAAACAATTTTTAAACGGTTCTCTTTACAGCCACGCAGCGGACCGAGCCGGTCCTCCCTACCTCTATTGATTACCGATTGCGTAGAGGAATTCGTTTCGTTGTTCGCCTTCGGTATGAGCGACTCGAAGGTAGATGCAATTGTCGGAAATGACGGGGGAACTCCAGGTTTCGTTCCCTAATTGATTTTGGGCGAGTAGTTCGAAGCGTTCGGGGTTGGCTTTGAATACAATCGTTTTTCCTTGTTCGCTGGATACGAAAATCGTGTCGCCTATTAGAGTGGGCGAGGCACTGAAGTCACCGTTAATTTTTTCACGCCACATAAGGTCGCCATTCGTTGCATTCCAACAGTGGGCGAGCCCTGTGTCGGTTATGGAGTAAAGGTATCCGTCAGCAATAAGCATTGATGGAGCGTAGGTGCGTATTGGATTACTCCATACGATTTCGTTTGAACTATCGGCCTTTATGCAGACGGTTTCGTTTTTCGGGTAACCGCCGCTAGCGTAGACGTGTTTTCCGTCGGTGACGGCGCTGCCGACGATTTCTCTTGTTGTGGCTGGCATTGACCAGAATTCTCGCCCGGTATTGGGGTCGTAGCTCGCCATGAGTTCGCACCCTGGGAGGATGAGCTGATCCTTACCGTTGATATTGTAGATGACTGGAGAAGCGTAATTGGGAATGGCGGGTCGCTCTGCATTCCAGACTTGCACTCCCGTCTTTCGGTCGAAGCCGCTTAGGTTGCCTCCGCCTTTGTGGTCGGAAGCGATAATGATCAGATCTTTGTAAAGAACAGGAGATGTCGAATAGCCCCAATGCGAAACGAAATCACTGGCTTGGACTTGCCAGAGGATGGAACCTTCTAAGGAGAGGGCAGTGAGCCAAATCGCTTCATCGTACATGAATACGGCAAAAACGCGTTCGCCGTCACAGGCCACCGTCGTGGAGGCCTGTGTATTTCGTTTATGGATGCGGCCTTCCCAACCGTTAGCGTGCACCTGAGTTATCCATTCTTGGTTGCCTGTTGAGCGATCGAAGGAAATGACGGACTGAGTTTGAGTTTGTTCGTCTGCAGTAGCTATGAATATGGAATCAGACACGATACTCGGAGAACCATGTCCTCTTCCGGGGATTGGCGTCTTCCAGACTATATTTTTCGTTTCGTCCCATTCGAGTGGGACCTCCTGCTGCTTCCCGTGTCCATTGCGATCAGGACCTCGCCACCAGGGCCAATCGGAATCTGAGAGAGGCATGGATGCAGTGCCAGGCGAGTCGATGCCGGCATTTGAGAGCGTAATGGACGCGGAGATGAAAAGAGCGAGGATGGAGAGGTAGAAAAACTTCATGATTGGGGTTATTCATGATGACGATCCGAAAAAATGTCCGAGAAGTCAAATGTCTGGACGGGATGGATGCGTCTTAGCGTTAGTTGAAAGCCTTCATGTAGACATTTCTCAGAATTCAAGTTCTAATGTGCGTTGCGCGTTTCCGCCTGCGAGCTCGATGAAGCGTTCAAAGGTGGGAACGGTTGCGGCGCCACCAGCGATTAGGAGCGTTCCTGCTTCTGGTCCCGCGGTGAAGCTCGAATTGGTTTCGTCAATTTGCGAGAGCATAATCGCGGGAGAAGCAATCAACAGGTTTAAAGAAATTAGAAATGGGAGAGGTTTTATGGTCGGCTTAAATTAAGTCCTCTGGCATCTGTCAAAAGCGTAGGTTAGATGGCCCTATGTGCCAGGCTTTCCAGATCGGCTTTTCCGGAGAGCGTTTTCGTTTGTTCGTAAAACGAGTTATGCCTTGGAGTTCGACAATTTAATTGAGGCAATTGGATCAATTGCTTGTTTTGGAGAAGACTTGTACGTAAATCTAAGCGTACCCAATTACCCAATGATCAGAAAAATCCAATTTCCACGTTTAAAGAATAGCATTATGGCGTACGTCTTTTTGGCTTTAACCGCTTTGATAGGAAACGCGTACTCGGAAGAGCCTGCAACCCTTTCGCTCGGACAGGGGCAAATGGCGGGGCGTGTGACGGAAGAATGCGTGATTTTGCAATCGCGATTGACGCATGGGAGTGAATTGGTCGATGGCGATTTATCTGGGGCGGCAGGCGTTGCCTATTTCGAATTGTCGACGGACAAGGAGTTTTCCGAGGCAATCAAAACGGATTGGTTAGACGCTGCACCGGAACGCGACTACATCGTAAAGACGCAAGTGAAGGGCCTCAGGCCAGCCACGCGCTATTACTATCGTTTGGTGTACGGGACCGATAAAAGCCGCGTTCAAGCCGCCGACACCTGTACTTTCAAGACTTTGGGAGGCGATGGCCCTGTCAGCTTTACAGTTGTAACGGGAATGAACTACTTCTTCTTTCAAGAAGGCAGCTATCTAGAAGGCGGCGGATACAAAGGAATGGACAAGCATTTGGGGTATCCGGGATTGGCAAGTATTCTGGAGTCCAAGCCGGATTTCTTTATCGCGACCGGCGATACGGTTTATTTCGATCATCCGGCTAAAAAGGGCGACAAGTACACTGGATTGACCTGGGCGGATAGCGCTAAGACGGAACCCGAAATGCGTCGCAAGTATCACGAGCAGTTCGTCCAACCACGCTTTCACGATCTCTTTGCTCAGGTTCCAACGTATTGGGAAGTTGACGACCATGATTACCGATTCAATGATTGCGATAATACGACCGATCGATTTCCGCCGCCGGCCTTAGGTATGAAAAATTATCGGGAGCAACTTCCGGTTGTGGATCCCATGGATCCCAACGCCGTTACTTATGGGACGTTTAGGATTAATGAACACTTACAGATTTGGATTTTAGAAGGGCGCGAATATCGTTCACCCAATTCTATGGAGGATGGCCCAGACAAAAGCATTTGGGGAGTCGAGCAGAAAGCTTGGCTGAAAAAGACGCTCTTAGCGTCGGATGCGACTTACAAGATTCTCGTTTCCCCCACGCCGATGGTGGGACCCGACGGTAATGGCAAGACCGATAGTCATGCGAATATTGGCGGTTTTCGCCATGAAGGCGATGAGTTCTTTGCCTGGCTAAAAGCGAATGATTTCGATGAGAAGAATTTTTTTATCTGCTGCGGGGACCGTCATTGGCAGTACCACGCGATCCATCCGAGCGGCTTCGAGGAATTCTCTAGCGGTTCGCTGGTTGAGGAGAATTCGCGATTGGGGATCAAGGCAGGCGATCGCAAATCGACCGACCCGGAAGGTCTTATTCAGCAGCCCTACTGCGTGCTTAAGCCAATGGGACCGTATCCAGGATTTTTGAACGTTTCGATTGTGCCGGACGACTCTGAGCAGGGAGCCTATGCGGATTTCTTGTTTTACGATGAACACGGCTACCTGCGCTATTCGGCGCGAAGGTAGAATCGTGTCGTCCTTTTTATTACATAGGCTTTAATCGCCTTTGCGAAATCCACGCGAGTCTCTCGCTTAACTACGTTGCGGGGGCGTTTGGGTTCCAACCGAAATCAGTTAAGCTGACGGGTATGCATTACGGAATGTCGTGGTTTCGTTGTTCAAATCGGTTGGCTTGTTTCTTCTTCGGAAAAGAATCTCTTGCAAGGGAGCGGAGACAAGTTTCACTCTTAAGATGAGTGATCATTGTGATAGCCTTTCCCCTATGAAACGAATGATTTCCTTTGTTCCGCTTCTGGCGTTTTTCCTTTGCTTGACGGCTTTGGCTAATGAACGTCCCAATGTCGTGATTATCCTCGCTGACGATATGGGTTATTGCGATGTCGGGGTTTACGGTTGCGAGGATATCGAAACGGTCAATATCGATCGCTTGGCGGCGGAGGGCGTGCGTTTCACGAGTGGCTACAGTTCGCATCCGTATTGCAGTCCGATGCGGGCCGCTTTGATGGCGGGGCGGTATCAGCATCGCTTTGGATACGAGCGCAACATCGCTTACGATCAGCATAACGAAGTTATGGGGCTTCCGCAATCGGAAGAGACGGTTGCGTCTCGCATGCAAAAGGCGGGTTACACGACTGGCGGAATCGGTAAGTGGCATTTGGGCGCGGCGGCTCCTTTTCAGCCGAATAGTCGCGGCTTCGACTTCTTCTACGGCTTTCGTGGGGGCGGACATCGCTATTTCGATGTCGATTTGAATACGCGATTGCGCGAAGGGTATTATGCGGCTCTCGAGCGAAACGGTCAGCCCGAACCGCTTGATGGCTATTTGACGACCGCCCTGACTGATGAGGCAATCGGATTTATTGAAAGCAATCAGGATAAGCCCTTTTTTCTCTACCTTGCTTATAATGCTCCCCATGGACCTTTGGAAGCTCCGGATAAAATCGAGACTATGTATCAGGGAATTGAGGACGTTAAGCGTCGGACGTACGCTGCGATGGTTCATGCCTTGGACGATGAAGTCGGCCGCGTTGTGGATACGCTTAATAACCTAGGCCTGCGCAAGAATACCATCGTTTATTTCTTGAGTGACAATGGCGGACCTGAGCATGCGAATTCCTCAGAGAACGGTCCGTTGCGTGGAGGTAAGGGAGAGGTTTACGAGGGTGGGATTCGCGTACCCTTTATCGTGTCATGGCCCGGGCGGATACCAAAAGGTTCGGTAAATGATAGTCCGGTTATGTCGATTGATGTGATGCGTACCAGTCTCGAGTTAGCGGGAGCGCCGATTGACGCAAAACTCGAAGGAGTGAATTTGATGCCGTATCTGGATGGTTCGAATGCATCCGATCCGCACGAAGCGCTTTTTTGGCGCATGGAAAATGGAAAAGACTATGCCGTGAGAAGCGGGCCGTGGAAAATGACGAAGGCCCGTGACCAGAAAGGAGTGCAGTTGTACAATGTGGAAGAGGATATTGGCGAGTCTCGTGATCTGGCGTCTTTGAGGCCTGAGGTGATGTCCCGATTGACGGCATTGTACGGTTCTTGGAATGCCAAGAATATTGCGCCGTTTTTCCCGGGATATAGGGATTACCATGCTCGTATGAAAGAGGTCTACGCATCTATTTCGGCTCCAGTTTTGGAAGACGAAGACGCAATCGTTCCGAATCATTTGGTCGAATTGGCGTGGGCTTACGCGATCGATATCGAGAAGCCGCCCCCATTGGAAGATCACGGAGGCAAATACAGTCTGCCGGATACGCCTTTGACCTTCGATCGTAATCAGATCCTCGGTCGGGACCCAGAGACAAAGCAGCTTAGCGCATCCCCTGCGGATTGGTATCCGGGCGATCATCCGCCCATGCCTGATGTCGTGGCTCATGGCGCCTTTGATCGAAACGTAATCGCTTGCGCTTTGTGTCACTATCCGAATGGCAAAGGAAAGGCTGAAAACGCGAACCCGGCAGGTATGCCGAAGGAGTATCTCGTCCAGCAGTTGCTCGATATGCAGAACGATGTCCGCAAGAGTGCCGAGCCGCGCAAGAAGAATTATCAGACCATGATTGACATCGCCAAAGGAATGACGCCGGAGGAAATCGAAGCGTCGGCGGAGTACTTCGCTTCCATGCCCTGGAGTCGCTGGATCGATGTGAGGGAAACGAAGACTGTTCCTAAAACCTATTTTAGAGGAGGCCTGCATATTCCTCATGAAGGCGTCAAGGCGGGTATGGAGCCGATTGGAAAACGAATCGTGGAAACGCCGGTTGATCCGCTAGGAACGGAACTCATGCGTAACCCTAGAGCAGGATTCATTGCTTACGTTCCGGAAGGATCGATTGCGAAAGGCGAAGCTCTCGTACGTAGTGGCGGAGGAAAGACACTGCAGTGTGCGATTTGCCACGGAGAGCATCTGAATGGGATTGGAACCGTGCCGGGCATCGCATCACGCTCTCCGAGTTACATGGCTCGTCAATTGAATGATATCAAGCAGGGGACTCGTGCCGGGACTATGGCAGCTCTGATGAAACCGGTAGTCGAGAACCTGACTTCGGAAGACATTCTCAATATCGTGGCTTACACCGCGTCATTGCAGGTGCCTGAGTCGGAGAATTAGTCAAACTTCTCCATTTTGAATAAGGCTGCGCCGACAAATCTTATCTTGTATTCTGGAGGAAAGCGCCTTCACTTTAAGAAGTTTTGGCAAGGGGCTGTTCTTTGCCTTCCTCGCATTATTTCGTCATTCTATTTGTATTTATGTCATTGTCCTTCAACGGAAGCGTTGTCCTCGTAACGGGTTCGACCCGCGGTATTGGTAGAGGAATAGCGGAACAACTCATAGAAAAGGGCGCCACTGTTGCGATCCACGGTCGAGAATTGAAAATGGTGAAAACGGTATGTTCCGAGCTTAGTTCGGAGAAGGCATTGCCGTTCGCGGCGGATCTTTCCGATCCGGAATCGGCGGCGGATTTGGTGAAAGGTGTGTATTCGGAATGCGGTAAACTCGATGGCTTGGTTAACAACGCGGGCGGGGGACGCTCGGTAGCGTTTCGCGGTATTAAGTTGGCTGATTGGAGGGCGACTCAGCAGTTAAACCTGGAATCGACTTTCGTCGCCACGCAGGAGGCGTACAAATTGATGCGCAAGGCTCGCGGCGGCAGCATCGTCAATGTGGCCTCTATTGCCGCGCACGGTCCTGGCAACATGATGGGTGCCGACTATGCTGCTTCCAAGGCTGGCATCGTTAGCCTGACGCGCAGCTTTGCGCTTGAGGCGGCTCGATTCGGGATTCGTTGCAACGCGGTCTCGCCGGGTATCGTAGAGACGGACATGAGCGAGGGCATAGATGAGGAAACCATCCAGAAGATGGGAATCCCGTTAAATCGACTGGCGGCGCCGAAAGACGTGGCGAATGTAGTGAGTTTTCTTTTGTCCGAAGATGCGTCCTACTTGACTGGACAGGTTATTCACGTAGACGGGGGACAGTTTATTTACGGTTAATCTTATGTCATCCACTTCATCTCTATCATCCGGTCGTCGTCGCGTTGTTGTTTCAGGCATCGGAATCGTATCCGCTCTCGGCCTCGATGAGGACATGGTTTGGCAAAATTTGGTGGCCGGGAAAACGGGTATCGGAATGATTAAGTCCTTCGATACGGAAAGGCTCAAAACGCATATTGGAGCAGAGATCTCGGAAGGTTTGGTTGAGGCCAAATTGAAGAATTTGGGCCGCCGTCCGGTTGATCGTTCGGTCGATCTGGCGGTCGTAGCCACTCACGACGCTTTAGTCCAATCTGGCCACATCAAGGAAGGGGAAGAGCTTGAAGCGCAAGAAATCCCCATTATTTACGGTTCCGGTACGGGAACGATGCAGAGCCACGGAGCAGGCTATAAGACGTTGCACGAAAAGGGTGCTCATGCATTGCGTCCTTCAACGGTGCCGAAGTGCATGTACAACGCGATTTCCGGCGCGATCTCGATGCAGTTTCGATTGACAGGCACGAACTACATCGTGGTTTCCGCTTGTACGTCAGGGACGAATGCGATCGGCGTTGCCTACCGTATGATTCGAGACGGTTACGCGGATATGGTCGTGACGGGCGGCTCGGATGCGTTCTTTTTCCCGTTTTCCTATGGAGCATGGAATAATATCGGCGCCTTGTCTCGTATCGAAGATCCAGTGAAGGCCTGTCGTCCATTTGCAGCCGACCGACAAGGCACTGCGCTGGGCGAAGGAGCTGGAACGCTCATTCTCGAAGCCCGCGATGTCGCAGAGGCCAGGGGTGCCCGTATTCGGGGCGAAATTCTTGGCTATGGTGAATCATCCGATGCGACTCATTTGACGCGCCCTAGCGCGGACGGTCAGGCAAAAGCGATGCGAGCCGCTTTGGCAGAGGCTGGTGTAGAGCCATCGGATATTGCGCTTATCAATGCACACGGCACGGGCACGGTTGGCAACGATTCCTGCGAAAGTCAATCGATTCGCCAAGTTTACGGTGATGCCGCGGACGAAGTACCGTTAGTGGCCAACAAGAGCTACTTCGGTCACACGCTGGGAGCTTCAGGCGCTTTGGAATGCATTTCGGCTTTGCTTTCCATGGAAAACGGAATCGCGCCGCCTAACCTGAATCTTGAAAATCCGGACCGTGAGTGCAGGGTGAAGCTTGTCGGCGGCGCGCCGATACCTATCAAACGGGGTCCGATCATGAAAAACAGTTTTGGATTTGGCGGCGGCAACGGCGTCCTTATCATCGGTCCCGCTGAATAACCCTGTCAAATAATCAATATGAGCGAAACATCGAAAGAAGAAATCATCATCGGGCAGCTGCGCGGCATTTTAGAGGAATCCTCAGTCAAAGATCAGGATTGGGATGCCTTTTGTGCTGCAACGACGATCGAAGACATCGGTCTTGATTCGCTTACGATTCTTGACTTGCTATACGACATCGAGGAGGTGATCGGAGTGCATCTCGAAGCGAAGCAGGTTCTCAAGATTTCGACAGTGGGCGAAATCGTTTCACTGCTCATCGCAGAAGGCGCTTGAAAGAAATCCGCTATTTTATCGAGTACTGCCTCGTCAGGCTAATACTCTTTTTATTCGACGCGCTACCGTATCGCTTCGCCTGCATGATTGGCATAGGAGCAGGTACGATTTATTGGTGGATCGACCGTAAACGGCAAAAGGTAGCCGTCGCCAATATTCTGAAGAGTGGAGTCGAGACGGACCCGAAGAAAGCTCGAGTAATCGCTAAAAAGGCGGTGCACAGCATGGCGATTCTCTTGGTGGAGTCCTTGCGTTCGAATGAGTTTTTGGAAGGAGACAAGATGTACGATCACCTCACCTTCGATATCCAACCAGATGTAATGGCAGCGCTCGAAGATCCGGATAAGGGGCTCATTATCGCTTCGGGGCATTTTGGAAATTGGGAAGTGGCGGGTCACTATATTTCGCGTTTCAAACCAGTGGCGGGCATAACGCGCAAAATGAATAACCCGCGAGTTGAGAAGCTCGTTAAGCAACGAAAATCGCGATACCGCTTCCGGCCAATACCAAAGCATGATAGCAATACGGGGCGTTTTTTAGAAATCTTGGACGAAAAGGAAATCCTCGCTTTGCTCTTCGATCAGCATGCCGGCAGCTATGGGCTGATGGTTCCATTTTTCGGTCACCCGGCTGTGACGTTTAAGACAGTCGCGATGTTGCACCTCGTGACACGTACGCCGCTCTGCTTCGCTTCCTGCAAGCGAGTTGGGCCAATGAAGTTCGAACTCAAGAGTTCGAATTTGATTCAAGTTAAACGGAGTGGAAATAAGGAAGAGGATTTACGAAACATCCTTACACAGCTGAATCGCGACCTGGAAAACGTAATCCGCGAAGATCCAACCCAATACCTCTGGGCCCACCGCCGCTGGCGGGATGATGACTAGGCTTAAAGATCGGCCGCGACCTTTACGCCTATAGTCATCTCCGCTCAGCTCCTTCGTGGGCAGTGCAGTCTTACCTCTTTGAAAGGATTCCTGTTTTATTCGAAATAGTGAAGCTGCTCCATTACCCGGCTTTGCCAGCCTTACTCTTTGCTCTCTCGCTATCGCTTGCAGCAGAAGCCCAGTCATCCTCGCGCTATGCGGCGTTGGTCGATGTCGAGGGCTTGGGGGCGATTTCGTTCCCTAATTCGGGTGCTCCGGAGGCTCAGGAGGCCTTTTTCGAGGAGTGCTGCTTCTGCACAGTTCGAATTTAGCCCAGCCGCCGAGGCCTTTCGCAAGGCTCAAGAATACGATGCCGATTTTGCACTCGCGTACTGGGGCGAAGCGACGACCTACAATCATCCGTTATGGCGTCAATTCGATGGGAAGAGCGGACAGACTGCGTTGCAGCGATATCCGTCTGTTACGAACGCTTAATCCAACCTGAAATAATAAGTGAACACGCCGAATGAGGAGTTATAAAAGGAGTCGGAACATTCAATAAACCGGAGGGAGTCAAACCCGGCTTGCGAAAGTCAAAGATGAGGGAGTTGATGCAAACTCCGTGTCTCGTAAGGAACGTTGCAGGAAAATTGATTGAAGCGCTTTCTAGATCTTAAGATCCGAAACGAGCTGCATTCATTGTAGGGCTAGAATTGGCTAAAGCCAATTGTTTACATGCTCAGTTTAAGCTGTGGATGGTTTGCGACCAATACCTCCGGCTACGCTTTTGAGCTACGACGGACGCTGCGGGCTTACAGCCTAACTGAAATATCCCGGAAATGTATTCTGGGCGTAAGATAGTTGACGCGTCGTTTGCGAGGGCGCGTTCTACTTTCTTTTCTTATGAACAAATACTCCCGTTTACTATCGCTTCTTTTCTTGGCTATTTCGGCTTCGCTGGTCTCAAGTGCCGCGGATCGGCCGAATATTCTCTACTTCTATGTCGACGACATGGGGTGGGGCTCCATCGGCCCTAACGGGCAGGCGGCTCGCGAGGCTAGGGGCCTGCCGCGCGTGTTGACTCCTAATCTGGATAAGCTTGCGGCTGCGGGCGTTAATTTTACTCGATCGTATGGAATGACGGTTTGCTCGCCGGCTCGGTCGTCTCAGCAAACTGGGTTTCATCAAGGGCACACCTTTGCCGACCGGAACGATCCGGATAATGCTAAGAAAGCGATACGGACTGATGACGTGACGATGGGGGATGTATTGTCGGATGCCGGGTACGTTACGGGTTATTGGGGAAAGTGGGGTTACGGAGGATCGAAGGATCAACCGAATCCGACTTTGGACAATATTCAGACTTTGCCGACTTCCCACGGTTACCAGCATGTTGTCGCGGAGCTTCATCATGTGCGTGCTCATACGTTTTTCCAGCCGACACTTTGGACTGCGCCAGCCGCGCCGGGGACAGTTGGCGGTCTCGAATTGAAGCCTAATTCGATGGCGAAGTATATGAATAACTCGGCTTATTCGAATACACCTGCTTTACAGAATCATCCTGATTATCCGGATACGGCATACTGCGATGACGTCTACACGTTTTCCGCTCTCGATTTCGTGAGGGATCAAGCTCAGAATTACAATGCGACAGGGCAACCTTTCTTTGGACTGATGGCCGTTCAAATTCCGCATGGTCCATTCCATGAGATCATTCAGTTACCTGAATGGGATGCGGCGTATCGCAACGATAAGAAATTCAAAAAGCTATCGGATCAATCTCATCATTGGGCAGCGATGGTGACGCGCATCGACGGGCATTTCGGGAATATTTTGGCCGCATTGGATGACCCGAATGGAGATGGGGATACGTCGGATTCGGTGGCAGATAATACGCTGGTGATTTTTACCTCCGACAATGGCGGCCCTGGCGCGAAGGTTGATTCGGTTCGTAGCGAATTGGACACCAATGGAGGACTGCGTGGCGCGAAAGGCTCGATTTACGAAGGTGGTATCCGGATTCCCACTATCATGCGTTGGCCGAGCAAAATCAACTCGATCTCGAAACTGAAGCCGGGGACGAGCACGGATCGGATTATTGACGTAACGGATATGTTGCCAACGTTTAGCGAGTTGGCTGGCGTAGAAGCGCCTGTAGGAATTGATGGAGTCTCAGCAGCATCGTTTTTACAGGGTGCTGGTGAGCAGCGTACGAGAGACTTCCTTATTCATGAAGCCGGCAAGCACGCTTCGATAATTCAAGGTCGGTATAAACTGATTCGTTCTGACGACTCGCTTGAATTGTATGACTTGGTGGCCGATCGATCTGAGTCAAAAGACATTGCTTTGAAGCATCCGGGATTGGTGAAGAAGCTTAAGGCCCTTATGTTGGCAGAGCGCGTAACCGAGCCTCGTGGATTCGCCAATACGTATCATCAATGGACCGGCAAAAATGGAGCTTCGCTTTCCGATGCGGCAAATTGGTCGGACTACGTTTA
>Ga0315322_10003386_pt1 | contig 12305 bp, 8 predicted proteins | sample M110021515metaG_FD_203461 | JGI IMG/M metagenome (GOLD analysis project Ga0315322, IMG submission 203461) | Ammonia-oxidizing marine archaeal communities from Monterey Bay, California, United States - M1 100m 21515 | ecosystem: Environmental > Aquatic > Marine > Intertidal zone | place: USA... | reverse complement strand
GACTAATACTAAGACAAGGGACATCGGCATGACATACATCGAAATTATCGTTCAAGTAACTATCGCTTTAGGCATTTACAATGTCTGGTTGTTGCGCTTTGGAAAAGCGACGAGCTGGCGGGGCGGCACTGCGCAAAACATGAAAGAAGAGTTTGCGGCCTATGGTCTTCCTCCTACGGGAATGTACGTCGTCGGATTTTTCAAAATCACGTTTGCAACGATGCTGCTCATTGGTATTGCCCTGCCTTCCTTCGTTCGTCCTGCAGCCCTCGGGATGACGCTCTTGATGGTCGGGGCTATCGTGATGCACATTAAAGTAAGCGACCCGTTGAAACGATCCTTGCCTGCAGCTATGATGCTCGGTTTGAGTTTAGTTGTGCTACTGTAAAATAATTCAGTGAAGCATTTCTTTCGTGTCTTTGACGGTCGTGCGAGGTGGTGACTTCAGGCAGGGCAGGGGCTGCTTTCGAGGTTTGTCAGCTTCTTGCAATATAGGCTTCCGCTGGACTAAAAAATGCTAAGATGCGGATCGATCTGCCAATCGGCTTCTAGTCGAAAAGGGTAGGTACCCGGTTGCAAGACTAAGGGGCTCGTCATTTTTTGGCAGGGGAATTCGTTCACGATTATTTTCCACGCCATAGCGGGAGGCGTTAGAAGATACGTTTTACAACGAAGCCTACCGCCTCATTCCGGCAGCATCAGGAAAAGCGATTTCAACGCAATCCTGGGATATTTTGGGAAAAATACTGGAACTCGGTCAACTCCTGCAGATTCAGCCAAATCTCAAAGCGAATGCCTTCGAAGCTCATCCTGAAGTGCATTTCAAAGCGTTGAATAATGATTTTTCAGTGAAGTCGCTTGAAGAAAGTATCAGCATGCCAAGAGGTCCTTCCTGTCAACCCTCCAGGAACCAAACCGGAACAATTGAATTTCCTACTAACCACTCCAATCAGTTTTCGGTCCTGCAATATTCAATAATCTCTAGCCACGATCGCAAAGGCAGAAGCGTCAACTTCACCAAGTCTTCAATTAGAGAAAGGGCACCGCATTTCTCGGTTGTCTGCCGGAAGTCTCAGAGTTGTTTTTAGTCGTCGATCGCCTGAAACACCAACTGCCGAAACTGCCAGCGCGTATCGTCCGTTCTTTGTCCGAAGGTTTGTTTCAATATGATTCCGACTACTTGTTCATTGGGATCAGCAAAATACTGAGTGTTCGCCGCTCCACCCCAATTGAACGTTCCTTCGCTACCCAGGCCACCGATGCTAACTCCTTTTTTATTCAGAACGCTAAAGGCCAGTCCGTATCCGCTACCTGGATACATATAAACGCGGGAAGCCATCATGGTCTCAATCGTAGTTCGGCTGAGTAGGCGTTTGCCATTCAACTCACCACCATTTAGGTACATTTGAAGGAAGTTAGCGTAATCGATAGCAGTGCTTAATAAACCTCCCCCGCCACTAAAAAGACTCTTTGCCCCTTTAAAAGGGTAATCTGGATCAATGATGCCGTCGCCGATGTACGGCACCCATTTTCCGTCTTTTGGAGCATGCGTCATAACGAGACGATCGACCTTGTTTTCGGGTAAATAGAAATAGGTATCTTTCATTCCTAGAGGATTGAAAATTCGCGAGTAAAAGAATTCGTCCAAGGGTATTCCTGAGAGGATTTCTACAAAATAACCAAGAACATCGAGCCCCATGGAGTAAGTGTATTTTTCTCCTGGATGAAAGTGAAGGGGTAGCTTCGCCAGCTTCTTGATGTTGTCGGCTATCAAAACATGCTTTTGAGTTACGGCTTCAATAATTCCGGCTTCTTTGTATATTAACCGTATACGCTCGTCTGGGTCGATTGCGCCGTAACCCAATCCCGATGAATGAGTCAGCAAGTGGCGAATCGTGATCTCTTGCTTGGCAGAAGTCGTTGTGTAGGTACCCGCTGTGAAGTTGTAGGTATCCAAGACCTGGGGGTTTTTGAATTCTGGAATCCACTTGGAGATGGGGTCGTCAAGTTTAAATAACCCCTCTTCCCATAGCATCATAACCGCTGTCGCTGTGATCGCCTTCGTTTGTGAAAATATGCGAAAAATATCGTCTTTCTGGAGCTCTCGTCCTGTCCCCGCATCAGCAACGCCAAATGCTTTGTGATAAACAATTTTGCCGTTTCGTGCCACCAGCGCCACAAGTCCCGGAACGTCGCTATCGGCAATCGCCGATTCCGCCATGGTATCGATTCGTGCCAAGCGTTCCAAGGACATCCCTACACTCTTAGCCGAACGTTTATTTAGGGGATTTGAATTCTGGGCAGAGGGTGTTTGCGCGGAAAGCGAGACACATAGCGTCAGATAGATAAGGTATGACAAGAGTTTCATTAAACGAGTTAGTCTATTTGTGGGTATTTTAATCATCTATTGCTTGGAAGACTAGTTGGCCGAACTGCCAGCTAGTATCATCCGTTGTCTGGTGCCGAGTTTGTTTCATGATGACTCCAATAATTCGTTCATTGGGATCGGCAAAATACTGAGAGTTAAAATAGCCTCCCCATCTAAAGGTACCAATGCTACCCGAACCTCCCAAAGCAATCCCCTTTTCATTCAACAAACCAAAGACCAGACCATAATCTTCAGTTTCTCTATTCAGCGCCACCTGGGGAGACATAATCGTTTTAATCGTTGTGCGGCTCAAAAAACGAATACCATTCAGTTCACCACCATTTAGGTACATTTGCAAAAAGGTAGCGTAATCGGAAACGGTGCTGGATAAACCAGCGCCGCCGCCAAAAAAAGTTTTCGCACCTTTGATCGGATAGTCCGCGTCGTAGTATCCTTCTACTCCGCTGTATTTAACCCAGTTACCGTCGACCTGTTCTTGTACGGTAACTAGGCGATTTGCCTTGGCATCCGGTACATAGAAGAAGGTGTCGCGCATTCCTAGTGGATCGAACAAACGTGTTTTCAAAAATTGGTCGAACGACATTCCTGAAACAACTTCTATAAAATAACCAAGGACATCCAACCCTTCGGAATAACGATACTCATCGCCTGGATGAAAGTGTAATGGGAGTTTGGCTAATTTCTTTACGCTATCTCCAATCGTTATCGGATCGATGGTGAATAAATCAGTGACCCCGGCTTTTTTGTAGATGAGTTTCATTCGCTCATCACCGTCAATGAGTCCATAGCCAAGTCCGGACGAGTGAGTCAGTAAATGTCGGATCGTAATTTCCCGATCAGCCGGAATAGTCGTATAAGTTTCACTCGTATAGTTGTAGCTCTTTAGTACCTGCGGGTTCTTAAACTCGGGAATCCATTTAGAAACTGGATCATCGAGTTTGAATAGCCCCTCTTCCCAGAGCATCATGACTCCGGTTGAGGTAATAGCCTTAGATTGGGAAGCGATACGAAAGATGTCGTCCTTCGTCATTTTACGACCACTTGAGTTGTCAGCTAAGCCAAAGGCTTTGTGATAAACAACCTTTCCATTCCTGGCAACCAGAGCAACCACACCTGGAACATCCTTATCCTTAATGGCTGACTCAGCCATGGCATCGATTCGAGCTAGGCGCTCCTTTGATAGGCCTACGGATTTTGGACTCCCAGGGGAAAGCGCGGAAGACTCCTGAGCAGAGGGAGTCTGAGCTTGAGTTCCAAGAATTAGGCTAAGAAGTAAAGCGAGTTGAAGAATCGGATGTTTCATATGGATCATGGTTTAGGGTATCAGAAAACAAACTCAAGATTGACTGCGAATTACTGCAAATTTTATAATCCCCATTGGTGGTCTTGCTCCCGATGCTCCCTAATGTGGGATAAGCCAAATCCTTGGCATAGTTGGGTTCAGATTACGACAAGGATCATAATCAAGGTTATTTAGCAGGCGTCATGCCATCTTATCTGGCGAATTGCCATGCTCGGAGTCATAATTGAAAAAGAACAACTATTCGTAGATCTCCAAAACGGCGAAGGGTTTGCTTTCAGCGACTAGGGCTTCAATAGAGAAACTTAAGATCGATTCGATCGAAATTATATAACTCGTAGGTTTTAAGTTCGTGTCCATGGCAAAAGCTGAATGCGGGAACCGGGAAGATTTAGCCGAAAACGTCATTTATCGCCGTGGTAGATGGGTTTCGGTTTGGCTGCTGCGTATACAGGTAGAGCGTGCTTTACTTCGTAGGGGCCTTCAATCCGGATTTGCGAGTGAAGAAGCGATCGCATAAAACTCCTAGAATCGTAGGTCTATAATTTCTATTAGCAACTCGTAGAATATTGCTCTTTTTGCCGCCTCGCAAGGGGCTGCAAAAGTTTGCAGGAAGCCGCAGTGAAACAGCCAATGTTCTGGCAATGGGGCAGGGGAATGCCGCTACGTGCTTTGGGGACGGGAATGGAACGATAGTCCAACGCAAACGCGCTCCACGCTTGCTCGTTTCTGAAATCTCCAGGAATTCGAAGGAGGAGTTGGTGAACTGTGCGCCTAGACTTCGCTTCCTGTTTCGACTATTCCCTTCGATTCCGGCAATCCCTCCTCAATGGTGGCTAGACCCCCAGTAGACTTAAGTTCGCGTTTGCGGATTTCGTTTGTCAGCTTACCAGTTGGAAGCAAATGAATTTTGAGAGGTAATTTCTCAAAAGGAAGTGCACGCTGCTTTTGAAGGCATGTATTTCTCAAAATTTGGGCTGTGCAATTTTCTTAATGCCCCCAAAACGCTACACCGAAGGGAATCTAACTGAGCTCGAAGTCCTTCGCTCCTTCATGTTGGAAAGACCCTAGCCCAACTTCATGCGAGATGGCGTATGCGGAGGAAGGCAGGGTTTTGCCGTATCACGCTATTAATTCCGCAGGTTGTTTGGAGAAAAGGGCTTCAAGGTTAATATCGATAGAGTTCAATGCATCCATTGAAGTTGCGCAGTACCGTTAAGGCTTCTAGAGAAGAGAGAATATGCGCCCCCTTCATTACTATTTATTTGGCACTGGATCCTGGTTTTTAGCGTTCGGTATCCAGTCAGTAGTGTTCGCCTGGTTGGTCACAATGGTACTCCGAGAATCCGCCGAAATGGTCGGTTTTGCGCAGATGGCATTGCTATTGCCGGGTACCTTACTCATACTAATAGGTGGTAGTGTGGCAGATCGCTTCGGTGGTCGGCGATTGGTCATCGTATCGCAACTAGTTGCTTCACTGGCGCCGGTGATTCTGATTTGCGCAATCTGGACCGAACAATTTAGTTATTCATATTTGTTGGCTTATGCAGCAGTGATGGGGAGTGCCCAAGCCTTTGTGACGCCAGCGCGTGACGGTCTGCTGAATGAAGTGGCTGGTGGGCGCGTACAGCGCATGGTATTGAAAACCAGTATAGCGCAGTTTGGGATGCAGGCGGTTGGTTTGACCGTTGCGTCTTTCGCTGACTCTCAGGGGCCAATTTTGGTTCTCGCCACTCAGTCTCTGGTGATGTTGTTGGGTGGCTTGGCATTTTTTGGGATCCCAAAACCTACTTTTGTTTCAGCGCAAAGGCATTCGTCTACTTTGGTGGGTTCCGTTTTGGATGGCGCGCGAACTGTGATGGGCTCTCCGCCAATACGGGCTGTTGCTTTGCAAAATGTTGCCATGGCGTTTTTCTTCTTGGGCTCTTATATTGTGACGATGCCGCTGTTGGTGCGGGAGGTTTTTGCTGGCAGTGCAGTGGACCTTGCCTACATGAATGGCTTAAATTCTGCCGGATTAGTCGCAACCATTATCATCTTATTGCGGGTTGGCGATATTCGTCGGCCTGGTCGTGCTTTACTGTTATCTCAGTTTGCGGGCTCTGTGGTTTTAGGTTTGTGCGGCTTGACGAATGCGTTTTGGTTGTTGTGCTCAATTATGTTTTTTTGGGGCTTGTGCGGTGGCATTGCGTTGACGATGTCGCGCACTATAATGCAAGTTAAGGCTCCACCGGAGCAGCGCAGCCGAGTGATGAGTTTCTATTCATTTTCTTTTATGGGTGCTGGACCGATTGGCGCGTTGCTGGCGGGCTTCTTGTCTGAAAGGTATGGTCCTCAAAGTGCCCTCATGATTGCCGCACTGGCTAACTTTATTGTGATTTTGATTGTTGGCCTAACATCCAGCTTGTGGCAGGTTAGCGATCACCCGAATCCGGAAGAAGGAATCGTCTAAGAGCGTTCCATTTCGACTCGCAATTGATAGCGTGGGCGTCTCATCGGCGGTATCCTGAGCGATTGAAGAGTAGGTTGGGCGATTGAGAACCACCAGAGCCGGAGCCACCAACGTTGGCCGCCAGATTAGCTAAAGGAATAGTGTTACCACCGGTGTTCCTCCACCAGGTGAACACTTCTTTTTTGAATCCCTCAATTAGTTTCTGGTGCTCTGGAAGCTCCGATAAATCGTGCCGTTCGAATCGATCCTTTTCCAGGTTGTAGAGATTCTGGTCGCCACGATATCGGAGGGGTGCATCCGCCAGAATGTGATGAAGTTTCCAAGGTCGCTGAGCAACCTCGCCCTGCACATCGCGTGTGTAATAGACATACTTCCACTTGTCAGTTCGTAGATAAAGTGCATAGACATCGCGCTCCGGGAATTCACCCTCGTGAGTGCCTGCGGTTGGATAGATTGCTCCAAATAATTTTTCTCGTTTCAACGGAGTCTTTTTTTCAAGATGATCCCGCAGGTTCAATCCAGCAGCCGTATCAGGAACCTTCACACCTGCATAATTCAGGAGAGTTGGATAGATATCCAAAGAGCTCATTAGATCCTTACGTTTGACGCCGTCCGGTATATGCTCCGGCCAGGTAAAGAAAGCGGGCGTTGATACTCCTTTTTCGAAAACAGATCCTTTTGCCGGCAGCCCATTTGACCAACCATTGTCTATCAGGAAAACATAGAGGGTGTTTTCGTCCTCCCCTTTTGCCTTCAGCTTGGCTCTGAGTTTTCCGATTTCCTCATCTGTCCAGGCCTCCATAGCCAGGCTCAGGCGCTCTTTCCTGATAAACTCATCGCGGTCCCCGGAACCAATATATTCAGGTATCGGAATAGTCCGAGGGTCGAACAGTTTCAAGAATCTTTCCGGTGGATTGTGCGGCGTGTGTGGCATCAACGGAGCCCACCATATGAACATGGGTTTTTCCCCGGCATATTCATCGACGAAAGAGAATAAATCCTTCTGTTTATCGATACGCACAAAATCCCTAAAGTTTCTCAGCGTCTCTGGAGTCAGACCATGGGTGAATCCCATAGCTTCCGGATCGCTTTCCCAGTATTTCCCTGAGGCGTAGGTAACGTAACCCGCCTGCTTCAGCAAATTGGGTAGAGACTGGTGCGGATCGAGCATCTTCTCGCCTTCAACATCCAGGCTACCCTGGTTGTTCGATTTATGGTAATTAGCGTAGATGCCATTTTGATGCGGTAAACGTCCGGAAAGTAGACTGGCCAAGGAAGGCCGGCAGCGCGTGGCGGTCAGGTGGCAGGTCTCAAAGACTGTCCCGGCGTTCGCCAGCAGGTCAATGTTGGGCGTCCGAACCACCTTATTACCCATAAAGCCCAGGTGCTCGTTATCGTGGTCATCCGAGATGATGAGTACTATATTTGGTTTAAGAGGTGATTGCTCATTAGCTATGACAGTCATCACAAGGCAACACGTTAAGATGCTACACACCCCTATTCTGCTCAATAATGATGTATTCATTGTTTCATTCCCGTATTGAATAAACGTTCACATTAACGAATCGCTTTTTGCTCCATCAGCCATCCGACGAGGTCTACTAGTTCATCAGGGGAGATGGCTAAATCGAGTCCGGCAGGCATGAGAGAGGCTTTCATTTGATGACTGTTTTTAATCTTGGATACATCCAGATCCTTTTGTAACCCTCCCATCATCCTTCGGCTCCGCGTGACTTGATGTGGTCAGGAGGCAAAGGCCCAGGCAGATTGCATAGAGTTTCATCGAATTCCCTCCTGCCCCTTGAGTTCACTGAGATAACGAATCAGGTCGCGCAGATCTGCACGTGACAATCCCGCTGTCAGCCCCGGCGGCATGAGGGTTCCCGCATCCTGGCGATCCGCCACCTGATTCACCGGCACCGTCTGCGTAACCCCGGTGGCGGCGTCGCGAATGATGATACGTTGATTGTTTTCGGTGTCCACATAACCGCTGATGATCGACTCGGCCTTGGTGGTGATGTTGGTTGCGATGTAACCTTCCTTGATTTGGCGCTTCGGCCAAAGAACGGCTTCGATCATCAATTCGATCGGCACACCGGAGCCGACCGCGGTCAGTTCCGGCCCAAGAACGCCACCGGCATCACCCACCTTGTGACAGGCGATACAACTGAGCGTGGCCATGGCGTAGGTCTTCGCTCCCTTCACCGGATCGCCGTGCTGCTTCACCTCCGCGCTCAAGGCTTTCACATAGGCTTCGCTAAATTCCGGAAGCCCGACTGCGTCTTTCTCCGCGGTGGGGCGAAGCACTTTGTCGAGCACGGGATCGAAGCGACCTGCTGAACCGAGAACACCACGAATGCGCACGGCCAGTTCCGATCTGACGGGCTCCGCACTCAAGGCGGTTGCCAGAGTAGCGGAGCCTTTCTTGTGGCGAAGGAAGGGGGTGAGGAGCCCGCGCACCTCGTCCTCGGAGGCCGCTTCCCGAAGCAGTTGGTTCGCTGTCTCCGCTGCCCTGGAAAGATCCAGATCCCCGAGCACCTGCAGTGCGGCTAGCCGAAGCTCCGTCGACGGATCGTCGATGGCCGCCATGATGTCGTCAACGCCCAGCGTTCCCCGCAATCGCCCGTGGGCCTCGACAGCTGCGCAGCGCAGTGCGACGGGTGCCGCCGGATCAAAAACGATCTTCCGGATCCGATCCGCCAGCGCCCCAACCTTCCACACTCCCGCAAGCTGGATCGCGCGCTCCCGGATTTCCAGCTGGTCACTCCCAAGAATTCGTCTCAAGGGAGCCACTAGGTCGCCGGTCGGCACCAGTCCGCGAAGGGTGAAGTCGTCGACGAAGGCGTCGAGCACCGCCGGTTTGTCCTCACCATGGTCGAGAACCCAGCGCTGATCCTGTGCGGTTCCCGTTTCCACCAGTAGAGCCATGAGTCTGTTGACCGAGGCCGTATCCAGCGCCGGCTTCTCGAGCAGTCTTCGCACCTGGGCGAGCACTTCCTTGCCGCCAAAGGCACGTAACACGAAGGACAGGTTTTCGGGTCGCGCAAAGTGGAGGGTGTTATTCTCCAGCGCGGGAAGCCAGTCCGACGCCAGGGCGTGGACGGTCTGCGTCAGGGCGAATTCGATGAACCGGTCCGTCTTTCGATTGGTCGCTTGGGCGGCGACGACGATGGATTCGGCATCGCGAAGATCGCTGCAAGCCACGACGGCCTCGAGGCGCACCCGGGCACTCTCGTCGTTGACGCTCCGGTCGAGCAGTTCGAGCGGCGCCTCAATCCGGTCACTCCAGCGCCCCACCACGCGCGTCGCATAGGCTCGGGCGCGGTAGTCCTTTGCATTGAGCAAACGCTCAAGCAGAGGCCGATTGACGGCTTCGTGGGATTCAAAGACGCCGATCGCTTCATAAAGGCGATGTTCCAGATTCGGGTCGTTTTCGTCGAGCGCTTCGACCCACTCTGTGAGGTCCGGCAGGACTTCCTCAACGGGCATATCGGCCAATTGGCGCTTTGCCTGGTAGCGTTCATATCGCCAGTCCGACTCCAACTGCCGGCACAGTGCTGAAGCGGTCATTTCTGAAAAGTCGGGTGCGTTGGCCAACGGGCTTCCTTTGGCGGTGATGCGCCAGATACGACCGTGCGTCATGTCGCGATCTGGATGCCGGAATGACGCTTGGTAGTGACCGATGATCGGGTTGAACCAGTCGGCGATGTAAATCGCACCGTCGGGGCCGATGCGAATATCGACCGGGCGGAAAGCTCTGTGCGATGACGTCAACAGATTGGGTTGCAGTTTCAGGCGATGGCCCGCCCCGTCCGGCTCCCACTGAAATCGATTGATGTCGCGAGCGAAGTAGCCGGCTATCAACATCTCTCCCTGGATATCGTCGGGCAGGTGGGGTGACTCGGCGAATTCGATGATCATCGATTTGATGAGCGTCTTCCCGATTGACGTTTCGCCTCCGATACGTCCCGACGAAGTTTCCCGACTCACAAGACCCGGGAGGAGATCAAAAACATCAGAACCGTTGCTCTTGCTGAATGGTTCGCCCCAGTTGCCGAAGTTGATGCCCCAAGGATTTGAACCTCCGGTTCGAGGGAAGGGATGAAGCTGCAACCGCCGGGGACGCAATCTCCACGTGCCGTGCTCATCCAAGCGACTGATGCCCCATGGTGTCTCGACTCGGGAAAAGGTGTGCAGCCCCTGACTGAACAATAGTTCTCCGCCGGGACTCCAGGTCAACGAGTTGATATTTTGATGCGTGTCGCCCGTCCCGAAACCAGTCAAAACAACGCGGCGAGTGTCGGCTTCGCCGTCGCCATTGGTGTCCTTTACGTGCAAGAGGTCATTACCCTCGGCTATATAAGCGCCCCCATGTCCAATTGCAAAGCCGGTCGGCATGTTGAGACCGTCGGCGAAGATCGTGGTCTTGTCGGCGCGGCCGTCGCCATCGGTGTCTTCGAGAATGAGCAGCTGGTCATTGGGATAATCGACGGGAACCAATTGTGGATAGGCCAGGGTGCATAACACCCAGAGCCGGCCGGCCGAATCCCAGGACATGCAGACTGGGTTGGCGATTCCGTCGCTTTCGTCCGCGAATAGATTGACCTCGAAACCATCGTCGAGGGTGAAGGAACCCCTTTCGGCTTCGACGGAGTTGTCCGCCTCGGGATTGGAGACAGACATCTGCCGATGTGCCTCCCGATTATTTACCTGAGCAAGAACAGCCCCGCCTGGAATCAGGAGGGCGGCGGTAAACAGGGTTGTCAGATAAAATTTCATCACTTGGATTTTAGTCGTAGCTCAAAGATCTGAGTTTCCGTTTTTTCGATTAGCGGGATGATGGCGTCGATTTCGATTGGGAACCAACGCGGTTTCCCAGATCGGTGATCGTGGCTGCTGGGCTGGGTCTGGCGATTGCCGTAAACAAAGGCCCAGTTGGTCGGCCGCCAATGACGCCGCCAGAGAATATTCTTGTGCTGAATCTGCGCCTGCACCGCCTCCCAGCCAGGCGGCAGCACGGTTGCTGGTTCGCCCAGCAACTCCCTGGCGACCACCTGTGCCCATCGCGCATGCCCCTCCGGGGTGAGTTGGAATCCGTCGAGAGTCAACCCACTCGCATCCAATCTGCTCAGATCGACCGCGATCCAGCCGCGCCTCTTTGCCAAGTCCCGAATGGCCGCCCCGTAGGCTTCAATGGCCTTGTTGTGAATCATGAGATCCGGGAGGTGGGGATTTTCTTTCACATGGGCAAACGGGTGGGGCGTTACCAGCACGATTTTCCCGGTTCGGGGTTGAGCCTCTCTATTCAGCAAGGCCTCATAGGCGCTGACAAACTCCGGGAGCCGGTCAAGCCCCTCCATCGCCTCCATCTGACCGAAGTTTGCCACGACTACAGTCGCTCCAAGACGCTCCAACATTTCCAATTGAGTACCGAAGTTTCGGGGTCGCTGCTGGCGATACACTGTGTCCGCCTGCCAGGACAGATCGCGAAAAGACACGGCCTGATGACCCGCCGCATGGGTGAGGAACCCCTCCAGTTTCCCCGACTCTATTTGCTTCACCAGGTTGCCGCCGCCAAGGAATGCAACGACATCATCTCTTTCCAGGACGAATCCGTTTCCGAAGGGCGGTTCAGGCTCTCGGGTTGTTTGACTGGAATCGTCACCAATAGTCGGCTCGTCGGCGAAAACAGTCATCGCCAGGCAACACTTTAAAATGCCAATGCCACGCATCCCTACTCTGCTTATTAATGATGTATTCATTGTTTCATTCCCTGTATTGAATAAGCTTGTACATTAATGAATCACTTTTGGTCCATCAGCCATCCGACGAGGTCTACTAGTTCATCAGAGGAGATGGCTAAATCGATTCCGGCAGGCATGAGAGAGTCTTTTATTTGATCACGGTATTTAATTTTGGATACATTCAGATCCTTTTGTAACCTTCCCATCATTCTCAGGCTTAGCGTGGTTTCGCTTTTCCCAGATTTATATCCTGTATACTGGGTGCCGTCATCCAGTTCGATGGTGAAGCCTTTAAACCCCAAACTGATAGTCTGACTCGGTTGCAGGATAGCAGAAACCATATCGGCCCGGCTCAATGTGTCGCCGATAGCAGAAAGTTCAGGACCGAAATCAATGCCTTCCCCCTGGATCACGTAACAA
>Ga0315322_10003385_pt1 | contig 12307 bp, 2 predicted proteins | sample M110021515metaG_FD_203461 | JGI IMG/M metagenome (GOLD analysis project Ga0315322, IMG submission 203461) | Ammonia-oxidizing marine archaeal communities from Monterey Bay, California, United States - M1 100m 21515 | ecosystem: Environmental > Aquatic > Marine > Intertidal zone | place: USA... | reverse complement strand
CTCCTGCTATTATTGCAGATGAACTTTCGGTAATGTTAACCTCTGTTTGTGCTAATACTACAAACAGTATTGATGTGTTATCACCGACCAAACCAGTTGATCCAGAAGTTCCGAGGAATTCTGCATCCAGGTTATGGAATCCTACAACCAAGTCAACAGGTGTCGTCAAATTGACATCGATTAGTCCAGATGAATCAGTGGTTCCGATTGTTGTAACAGCGGTACCATTCAAGGTTACAGTAACTTGAACTCCAACTACTGGGGCACCCGTGTTATCCATTAATTGTAATCTTGCATTGACATCATCTCCCCGATCGGTTCGATCATTTAGCGATGGCTGGTTCACACCATCAAGTGATGGTGAGAGGAAGTTAAGCGTAGTATATCCTCGGCTGTCGAAAGATTGGTTCGCACTCGAACCTGAATAATAATTCACAGATGGAATATATTGTGCTTCAGCAATATGTGTTCCAGCCATAAATCCTGAGCCAAGGGCAATTGTTGCTTCCCAACTTCCGTTCGCTTGGATTTGTCCATTCGATAATGTGAATCCAGTAGGTTCACCATCAATCAAAAACAAGACTGAAGCACTCAATGCCGCTCCATTACGCAACTGCAGACCACTACCATTGTCACTTTCAATGGTACCAGTAACAGTAAATGAGTCTCCTGCAATCGGATTTGCCACAATTGGATCTACGACCATTATAGTAACAGAACGTACCGTAACAGTTGAAAGATTTCTTTGTGCAGGTATCAGATCAACACTTCCATTATAGTAGAATGAAATTGAGATTAATCCTAGTGGTTGGTCGAAAGGAATTGTATGTGCGAAACTCGTACGTCCTTGGCTATCTGTGGTATTGGATGTTAACCAAGTTTCATCAAACCGGACATCGATCGTATATCCACCTAGAGGTTGCCACATATTGGATGATTCAACCATCTGTAAAGTCATGTTAACATCTTCACCACGGTTGACAACAATTGGATTAAGTGGCTGCATATTCTCGAAGAGCGTGACTCCTTGAACTAGAATCGAATGATTACTAGTATCTGTGAGATAGAATGCTGACGAACCCTCGACAACTGAAATCACGAATGTGCGGGCTCCACGCAAGGTTCCATTGTTGAGTACATCTGTTGGTACAGAAAGATTGAAACTTCCATTTATTGAAGTATATACATTGTTTACTAATTTCTCATCTGGGTTATCCAGCCAAAACATCTCTAGTGCTACCGCAGTTGTTAGATTACGGCTTGTATTATCACCATCTTCAACTTGGCCCATTACTTGGAAATTAACTCCTGCAGTGATGGTTGAGGGTATTGAATCAACACGGATATTAGAAGGAACTTGAACTGTGACATTGATCTCAGTAAAGTTTCCATAATGTCTTGTAGCTCCTGCAATCTTAGGAGATGATAGATCATCAATAACTTCCATTCTCAAAAGATATTGACCAGGATCTACGCCTGTAACTGTCCAAACTAGTGTTGCGTTTCCATCTACAGCACTTGCGGCACTACCAATTGAAATATTTGCACCACCATAGTCCAAGATATAATTCACTTGAGCACCGCTCACATTAGAATTATCAGCTATATCGCCAACCCAGACATTGATATTTACAGAACTGTTCATCACAGCAATAATATCTGAAACTTGACCTTCTGGCGTTTCGAGCACGACATCGGATTCGATACCCCAGGTCGTGGATGGCATCTGAGGTAGTGCTGGTGGAGTTGCAGCATCAACATACTCGTAGTATGGCCCTCCGGGTTGAGAAGGCGTACCGAAATCGGTCATAATCTCAAGATCATAAACTCCAGAAGGTAAATTGTTTGGTGCTGTTATCGTAATATTATAGGTTCCAGTTGTATTGTTTAGAAGACCATTCGCCAAATCAATAGGTCCGAATTCTGTAAGTAATTGAACCATGATTATTGAATCGTTACCAAGTACCGCAGCACCACTGATATCATCTGTGATATCCCCTACAATCCACGTAGTGTTACCAAGATATGTCCAATCATTGATGACTGTTACAGTGACATCAATCGTACCCATTATTCTCAGTGTTGAACTGTTACTTGATGGGAGATAATACATATTTCCATCAAAGAACATATCGAATGGATAATCTCCTGCATTCAGATTCGAACTAGTAGAGAAAGTCGGAGATAATGTGCTAGAACCAGGGTCTGTAGTCGTATTTTCAGTACTTCCATCAAAGTCGAAGGTGAAATTACCAGATAAATTTAGATCTAATTCTCCTCCAAGATGGTCTGTTACTTGAACAATAATTCCAACAGGGTTACCGCGTAACTGAGATTGTGCTTGCAATTCTAGGAACAATAATCCTTGCAGCCACCATGGGCTTCCTGAAGTATTCAGTGCATCAGTTGCATTGAGTGAATCAGGATAGAACACAAGTGATAATTCAATTTCCCCAGCCTTCACAAAGGTAGTATTGATGTCGAGAATGTGCGATATTGCAAATGATCCATTGACTGATTGATTGAATAATTCTATGAATGTTCCTCCACCGTTTAATTCACGCATACCAAATGACAAGTTGCCGGATAAAGCTGAAGGTACTGCGCCAAAAGACATAGCAGAACCATTGAGGTAAACTAATTCATCAATTTGAAGGATAGAGTTGTTCAAACCAGGACCTTCAATCGTCGCAGTCAAGTTTGGTGCATCTCTTATGTCCAGTGTTATTGAATGAGTGCTAGGACGTAGGTGGAACTGAGGACCGCCAAAAGACTGTGATGTGTCCTGCCATCCACTGAAACCTAATGTTGCTGAGATATTGGATTTGGTTTCAAGTTCATCAAGTGTGACATTGATTTCCCATACACCGCTTGGACCAACAGTACCGGAGAGGTTTGTTGCCCCATCTTCAGAAGAAGTGAAATCAAGCCAAACCGTTAGTGGTCCAATGTTTTCGGCACCGCTTGTATCATTATTTGCGAATAATAATTGTCCAGAGAGTACAGTCGTAGCTCCAGCTCCTACCACTGGAGAGTCTACTGGACCCGGACTACTGTGAGAGATATTTGAATCATCAGTCATATTGACAAATACACCCAAGTCAAGGCCATCATGTGAGACATATCCATTTTGAATATGCTCTAGCACAATACTTGCATAACCTGGAGCTGCAGGTGTAGTCATTGTTCCATTCATTGCAAAGTTACCATTAGAATCTGTCGTGATAGTTCCAAACAGATTACCAACAGATGCTGCTGGACCTGGAACGTCACCAACATCAGCAGTACTTACAACGAAACCACGTAGAGTGATATCAGGTATTGCAGTTACATTTTCAACATATTGTAATGTTCCAGAAACATTCATCTCAACTAAACCATTACGATCATATGTTGTTGGAGTCCAAGTTAAATTTACAACTTCAATTTCTTCAGGATCAGGACATGCCTCGAAAGGTATCCATCCAAGGTCATCTCCGCCACTCCCAGGGCTTAATTCGAGACGAACCTCTCCCCATTGGTTTAGATTGGCTCCATAGACCGAATATCCATTACCATTCCATGAACCGCCACTGTAACCGGTTACGAACCTAGCAGGAAGACCCGCTGTACGCGCCATTGTTACGAACACAGAAGTGAACTCAGAACAAGTTCCTTCTTTTGCTCTATTCAACAACTCATAGGAAACATCTGCTTCAGGTGCAGAACCGCTTCCATTGTAATTACGCTTGAAATCATATGTGGCATTACCATCTCTTAGGAAAGTTGCAATCGCATCTGCTTTCGAATAAGCATCTGTTGCCCCTGCTGCACTGATTACATCATTTGTAATATTCATGACTAACGATTCAGGTAGAGAGGAATTAGAGAATTGTGGTGGTAGTATGGTTTCGTAGGATGAGTTTGTCCCTGCGATAGTATTCGGCGCAAGTGTCGACCAGTCGAACCAATATTCGTATTCTTCAACCCACATTTCAGTTAGAAGGCCACCTGTCACACCATAGGAATGCGTGTCATTAGATCTTGCAATCGCCAAAGAGGCATCCGCCCAGAAAGTAATATTGAACTGATATGCAGACATTGGTACCTTACCTGACATTATCGGATTAGCGAAAGCGATATTCCACGCAACTGTACTGTTTGCATAATTAGATGATGCAAGATGTGTCATGTTGGTATATGGTACGCTAATATCAGAGAATGGGTGAACATCGGTCTCAAGGCCATATGCAGCTCCAGTGTAGAAATCATATGTGTGGACTCTCCAACGGTGAACCCTATTCAAATCGACTACGCCACTGGTATTGTTTGACCAAAATACAACTTCATTTTGGCTAGAATCGTCAGATGGGTCCCATGGATTGAATGGAGAGCCCTGACAGTTAGTGAACCAGAATTGTTGTGGGCATTCATCTCCATCTAGCATCCCACCACCATCGGTATCTGGATTTCTCCAGTCGGTACCGGTCTGGTTTTCAACTGCATCTGGGACTCCATCTCCATCAAAGTCTTCGGGAAGGATATCATCGGTTGGATCACTTTCAGGGTTTGTAGAATCAAAATATTCTTGCTTATCATTGACACCGCCAGAATCTGTGTCTGAATTGTCATCATCGGTTGACCAAATGTCCTGACTACCATTGGTGATTCCAATCCAAGAATTGTCACACCCCGTTGAAACTTCGAAATAATTATTCAATCCGTCTCCATCATCATCTAAGGTATTGTCACACGGTTCCATAGGGTCGGTCCCCGACATAACTTCATCGTAATCAATAACTCCATCACCATCTGAATCTGCTAATGTAGGATTTGAGAAGTACCCATAGACTCCGAGTGTTTCTTCCCAATCTGCTAAACCATCACCATCTGAATCTGAATAGTCATCATCACAATAATTTGGGAAAGACCCACCTGAAATGTCGTGACACCAAGAATTGTTGCGACTTTCGATGGATGCACCCGATGGTGGAGTAACAAATACCCCTTGCAGCACACTATTTACTACGCTGGCATAAGTGAATTGAGTATACGACCCCGAGCTATTGTAGAATGCGATTCCTCCGTTAGGGCGGAGACCAGATGCATCGGTTAACGTCAATTGACTAGAACCTGAATTATAGGACACTATTGTTGAGGTGAATTGTATAAGTGAATCACATGGATCTGTACCATGGGATGCATTTGATTCATCACCATCGTTTATCCCACCGGAATCAGTGTCTGCTACATTCCAAGACGTACAGGAAAGGTTCTCTTGCCAATTCTCTAATCCATCATTGTCAAAATCTCCCGAATCTTCACGACGTGTCGGGTCGGTTTCATTAGCATCGACTAAACCGTTACCATTCTGATCTTCGTCACCATCATCAAATGCATCACCATCGGTATTATTGTTACGAGGATCGCTAGCCTGTGCAGGATTTCCATATTGTCCGTTAATCTCAGTTCCGTCGTTAATTCCATCAGCGTCGGTATCTGCATTAGTAGGGTCGGTAAGTAGAGTCAATGCTTCATATGAATCGTTTAGTCCATCACCGTCAGTATCTGAATCAAGTGGATTAGTAGAGGTTACACTATCGGTTTCCGCAGTCATAGTAGCACAGCCACCAGGCCCGATTCCTAGATGAGGGGCACACGGTGATGTTGTTTCAGTGAAAGAACCCGATGGGCCCGGCCTGTAACATGGCTGGCCACCACATGTGGTTGTCCAAGATGGGTTGATGTATTCGTAGAGATTGATTAGGCCGTCCCCGTCAGGGTCACCATTTGCACCATCTGCATTTGATGCAGAAGTTGCATTCAGGCCGTTTGATGCTTCCCAACCATCAGGCATTCCGTCACCATCGGTATCCCAGCCGTCCGGATCCTCATCGTAAACACCGTCACCATCATCATCATTGGTAGCACAATCAGCATCACCATCGAAATCATTGTCGGCAGAATCTACCATTCCATCTTTATCATTATCAAATCCATCTGTACAAATATTTCCAACAGGATCTTCGTCACAAAGAATGACGCTTCCACTGCCGTCAGAACCTGCATCTCCACATGCTAACTGGTTGTATTGCATGGCGTTTTCTTCGTCCCAATCACTAACAGGAACGGTTCCATTCCACCAAACACCATTATCTAGCTCAGATGTGGAAGAAGATAGGTCCCAATTCGAAGGCTGGAGGTAGTTATATTCTTGTAAATTAGAGAAACCATCACCGTCAGGATCGCCGATAGCACCGTCGTTATTACTGCTTGAAAGTGGGTCTAAACCATACTGCCATTCCCAACCATCCGGGAGTTGGTCATTGTCAGAATCCCAATCATTTGGTTGGGTGTTAATGAGGTACTCAAGCCCATAAGTCAGACCATCTCCGTCTTGGTCTGTAGATGCTAAGGCAGTGAAAGATACGAATTCTATTGAAGCGATTGTAGAGAACAACATTAGCATTGCAAGTCCTACGGACTTGAGCTTATTTTGATCAAGTTCTCTAATCAGTTTGGGATGAGCGGACGATTGATTGGAGGAGATACGCAATGCTGACACCGTTATGACGGTTTATTCCAAGGCACTTAAGGGAAATGGAGTATTGTTCATACACAATCTTAGGAAATTGTCTCCCCTACGGGGAGATATCACGGATTTTTAATACTTGAAAACTACAAATCTTCTAGCTCATCTAGAAGTTCTAAATCATCTTCTAATTCTTCCTCATTTTCAATTCCATCAGGGATATCATCGAGTGCTTCATTCATGGCAGAAAGTGATTTTTCCTCTTCTTCCAACACTGCAAATTCTCTAGCAGAACTCTGGCCTCTGCGATAGACTGCCAAGAATACGACCACTACAATTCCGACATACAGTCCAATTGTTTGTGGACTTTCGAAATCAAGAGCAGCATTTTTGATACAATCAAATCCTTCACAAGTAGTTGAGAATGTGAACTTCGGAGTTTGTTTCAGGTGCGTAGTACTTACCTCGCTGTCAAGCGGTTCGATTGATAATTCTACGACTGCATCTTTTCCTGCGACAATGTCATCAGCTGCCTTTAGAATCATAGTAAATTCACTATTATTGAACGCTCCAATTTCAAGCATGATTGTATTACCTGATTGAGAAGAACCACTTGTTGTAAAACTAGCAGTCCAACCATCGGGGAGGCTTTGTGTTGAAATTATAACATCGAGTTGTATATTGTTGGAATTCTCAACACGGAAATCGATGCTTTGCTCAGAACCAGGTAAGAACGGAGTTAACTCAGTAACCATTTCAACAAATATACGCCCCGGTTTTACTTCTTCTTCCACAATAATATCAAGCGGTAGGTCAAAGTATCTAGGATCTCCTTCAGATACTTCTTCTGTTACACGCAAGTATAGCCGATGTTCGCCTGCAGTTACCTGTTCGCGCATTTCTATTGTAATTTCGATATCACCCGAATTACCAGGCATCAAACGAATTGCTACAACATCGCTTCCATTGTCATCAACCATAGAGTAATCCCATGCACCATATTGTGGATTTTCATCAGTATTTTTGCTCAACTTATCTGGAGAAATAAGCCTCCATGTATTTTGAGTTCCTTCATCGGTACTATCGGTTATTCGAATATCGAAACTCACTTCAGAGCCCGGAGCGACAGGGCCAACACTACCAATTTCTTGGCCATCAGAATCAGAAATAACTTCGGCAAGAATACCGAATGTACGATGCACTGTAAATGAAGTAATGGAACTCAATTGATCATCTCCTGCACTGAAACAATTAAGCGTGAACATTCCAATGTCAACATCATCTCTAGCAGTTGGAGGGTATACTTTCATTACAACTGTTAAAATTTCATGCGAACCGATATCTGGTGTAATTGCATAGATTCCTTCTGTTACCAATTCTGCACCTGTATCATTGTCGTAAAAGAGGGGTATCCAACTTGAACTAGGTACGTTTTCAACTTTTATTCTGAAGGTATCTGTATCGAAACCTGCATTGAATACGTCGATATAATATTCACCGACTTCACCTGAATCAATGTAATGTGAAAGTGTTTCATCAAATGCTTCTGGGCGATTAGAATCTGCAATTTGGATTTGATGATCTTCGTCTTCATAGACATTTAATCGAGGTGGAGAATATACGCCTACCTCTTCGATATCAAGTATCAATTTCTCGATTACTACTTCTTCTCTAATATTGTCTTCATTTTCTACAAACCCGCGTGCCCATACCTCGATTCGATCTGGTGCAGTTGATAGATCACCATCTGGCGCTTCAATTGTGAGTGTTGCAATCTTGAATGACCCTCCCCCATCAAGTGAATATCCAGCAGGTTGATCCCAATTTGGTTCAGACCATGTACTAGGTAGCGATGTGAATAATTCAAACTCAACCTCCATTGGGATTCCAGCGGAACCGGTATGTTCCACTTTGAATTCAACACTGCTAAGTTGCCCTGGAGCAATTAGCACATCATCAGGCTGATCTATTGGAAGAGAAAGATACATCCCATATTCCATGAATTCTAATCCAGGATGGCTGTAAACAACCGTATGGCCTTGAACATCGGTTATTTCCAACTGCAAGGGATAATCTCCCGCTGCGATTCCCGCATCATATGTCCACGTATAATTTCCAACTAATCCGTTGTTATCGAGTCTTAAGTCGTCGTCTTCAAACGGTTTGTCAAATACTGAATTTGTTCCAGAAGGTGTTGACAAAACCAAGCTTACAGAATGAATGTCATCTCTTCCGAATGCATCTCTTACATCAACTGAGAATTGGATTGTTCTAAAATCAGGACGGTGGTTAGGAGCCCACTCTAATTGCTCAGCATCAGTCCAAATACCGCCAGAAGCGTGTACTTTAACACTGGAGTTCGCAAGTGCATTTGCTTTCACAGATAATCTCGAAAAACTGTTTGTGTTATCCAAATTCCCATATGTAATTTCAACATCACAATCTCCGCCTTGGCCGATTCCGCCTTGGCCTTCGCAAGTAGCCGACCCATCTATCTGAAGGCGCAATTGAGCACCTTTTTCAACGAGGAATCCTTCATCAGGAACATCAAAGGCGATTTCGTTAATAGTCCATGTACATCCCGTTTGGCCAGGGATTACGCTATCTTGACATGGAGAATTTAGCTGATCTGTAACGGTGTATGTAGGTCCGCCCACTGAATTAAGTGTATACGTCAAATCAGCGGTTGATCCTTCTTGGCCTTTGAATTTTAGATAAACGAATAAATTAACTTCAGTAGCACTTCCTTCACCATAAATCATGATGTCTCCAATAAGATCATCAGAACGGAATTCTACACCTGAAAGGATGCTTGCTTCTTTGGGAGAACCTTCTGGCTCGATAGTAGTAATCGACCCATCTCCACCGGATTCGCCTTCCTCATCAAGGTACAAATTGTAGTTTTGCAAGTTCGCAGGTACTTCCTTAGAAATCGCTTCTTCCTCAAGAATTTCATACTCGACTGCAGGTAGTCCTGAAGACAGCATCAATAGCAGCACGAGGGCAGGAACAAATCGTGATTTCAGCATGCGCACCAAGATACCGTCTGCGTCCGGGTGTTAAACCGTTTTGCACTCAATGTATCCTAAGGGAGTCACCCTACGGGTGATTCTAATTCCGCCGAAGTGACCAAGCAGATGCTACGCAAAGTCCGATAATTAGCAGTGCGACCGGGTCAAAATTCCAAGATTCTAATTCTGAAATCTCGGCTTGTCCACCAGGTCCACCCTCACAGCCTTCAGGAGGAGGGCCGATTCCTGGGCCCCACGTCTCTCCAAATCCTTCACAATCTCCACCGCCTTGGCCACCGCCAGTATCGCTAGACATATCGGCCTCACCATAGTAGCAAATCAAGAAGTAAGGGAATCCCATATCGCCATCTCCATTCTGCATAGCTGTGTGGTAATGATAGATTCCTTGAGGGAAGTCAGGAGTTGGTCCGAAATGGCCATTACATTGATCTAAATCTCCCAATCCTGGAGTATATTTGTAATCATCAATACCATTGTATCCTGTTTCACCATTTTTCAATTCATAAGAACTCTTCATTTCTACAATATTCATATTGTCATCATATCCCCAGAACCCATAAATCGGGTAGCCATCAAAAGCCACACCAATTACCATTGAATGGTTTCCATCATAGGTATTTTGGGCTACTGCTTGTATTGTTGAATCGTCATAATCATTTTCGATAGATTCTCCCGGTTCAGCGTGCCAATGCATACAGTTTCCATCTGCATGGTAATGATAGGTTCCACCTTGTGCTGCGTGACCATGACAAATGCCCAATTCAATCGGCTGTCTATCTTCATTGTAAGCTCCATGCTCAGCAGCCACCGCATCTCCCCCGGGTCCATCTTCTGGTCCAAATATTGGAACTCCATTGATTGCTACCGCAACCGCTCCACGGTCGGGTGCGCACTCTTGAGCACCATTTGCTTCTGGGCAATTTGTGCTATCATGACCACCAGTGGTGTCGTTTACCGGCGTCCTTGGAATAGACCATGTATATGCTTGTGCAGTAGCGCAATCCCCTGCTTGTGAGCAGGCCAAAGTTGATTCAAAGTCGTGATTTGGTAATCCATTTGTTGTAATAATAAGATGGGTCTCGTTCAAAGTGATTGAAACTTCACATTGATGGTTCTCGGTTTCTGAAGTCGTTAAATCATCAACTAAAGGCCGGTCATCTGTCGATTGGCACTGGAAAAAGTCAAGCCAAAATTGTGCTAAATCATTAATATCATATCCCAATTCAATTACACTCAATGTAATACTTGCAGTTCCAGATCCGGCTGTATTATTTGCATATACGGTAAAAATAGATTCAGGCATAACCATTGTAGGTGTTCCACTGATACGTCCAGAATTGTTATCGAAACTAATTCCAGTTGGTAGTGCAGGATAAATTTCCCATGACACTATGTGACCACCTACACTTGTGAAAGAAATATCGGTCATCTCAGTATCATTAGTTAGAACTTGAGATGCTGTATAGGGAGTGATTGAAGGAGTTGTAATAACCGCAGATATTTGGATTGTATCCTTACAGAAATCAGTTCCATCATCTACATAGAATTCCATTGTATAATTTCCAATAAGATCGGGTGTGAATTCTGCAACAATACTTGAAGGATTGACAATAGTGGCTGTTGAGTTCTCAGGAGCCGATAAAATCACCCATGATGGATTCTCTAAAACATCATCATCAGCATCGGCTGTATTACTGGCATCAAGGTATGTTAATTCGTTTACATCAGTCGTTAGGTTCTGACCTGCATCACAGACTGGCGGAGTGTTTACTCCATTGTCGGTTTCATTACCATTATCGGTTTCATTACCATTACCGGTTTCATTACCATTATCGGTCTCATTCCCATTGCTTTCATTGGATTCATCAGCAGGAATTACAAAAGTCAAAATTTCAGACCAAGTATCTTCAGGAAGATTGTGTGCTTGGAAAGTAAGAGTAACATTCGTACTTTTATCTTCAACATCAATTTCAAAAATCCATGAACCATCCATATTAGTAGCCAGGTTATCACCACTATCGTTTCCGTCAGCAGATTCTATTGTCCACTGTATACGCACCTCCATTGGATGGTCGTGAATCACATTACCAGATACAAATTGCTCTCCTTCTAGCGACACCAAAATCGCTTCTAAAACTGGGTCAGCGTGAAGGTGCTTTGTATGATCGATCACATCCTCATCGGAACTATCCGAACAATCTTCTTTACCATCATTGTGTAATTCTGCAGATATCTCTTCACCATCGTCACAAGCGAAAATATCTAGATCTGATGTGGCATTGTCATCATCATTTACAGTTTTGTCAATCGCAATATACCCAAAAACCGAACAAACAAGTACGAATGTTAGCACAATTGGCGCGGTTTTACTCATATTCAGTGACATTATCCAATTACATATAACTCTAAAGTACACGTGATCTTATTCCTTAAAAAATTGTAATTCGCCCGACTCATTCATTAGTTCCAAGCATAGCCCACGGTTTACGCAGGGGTAGCCGAGTTGGTCAAAGGCGCCGGGCTTAAGATCCGGTCTCAATGGGTTCGTGAGTTCAAATCTCACCCCCTGCACCAATCACGTTAGTGACCAGCCGCCATCAACTGGAAGGATGAATCCAGTGATGTATTCTGCGTTTGCAAGGAATTTTACAGCATTTGCAATGTCTTCTGGTTTGCCGGCTTTTCCCAATGGAACCTTTTCGAGAATCTTTGCAAATCTCTCTTTCTCCCAAGACGCAGCAAGTATTGCTCCCGGAGCAATTCC
>Ga0315322_10003379_pt1 | contig 12320 bp, 8 predicted proteins | sample M110021515metaG_FD_203461 | JGI IMG/M metagenome (GOLD analysis project Ga0315322, IMG submission 203461) | Ammonia-oxidizing marine archaeal communities from Monterey Bay, California, United States - M1 100m 21515 | ecosystem: Environmental > Aquatic > Marine > Intertidal zone | place: USA... | reverse complement strand
GCATGCAACGGCCAGTGAGGGGAGGTGTATGCAAGGTAGAGGAAAAAGGGACGATCCTCACCCTGCTTCTCTTCGTCAATGAAGCGAATTGCATTATCAGTAAACGCATCCGTCGTGTAGTAGCGGCGATCGGTCGTGCTCTCTGGATTCGCGACTGGTTCGTTACCCCGCGTTATCCCACGCGGAGCTTCCGGATAGAAGAAATTCGTGGCCCCAGGGAGGCTTCCATAGAATTTCTCGAAACCGCGTTGCAGCGGCCAACGATCTTGCGTCGCCATACCCAAATGCCATTTGCCCGACATTAAAGTCGCGTATCCATTTCCCTTCAACACTTCAGCCAGGGTAACGCAATTCCGGTTAAGATAACCGCGATACGAAGCAAACTCCGAGCCATGGTCCATTTTCGTCGAATTCGGCGGATTCGTCATCCAGCCAATGCCAGTCTGGTGCGGGTGCAACCCAGTCATCAACGAAGCCCGAGTAGGACAACAGCGACCGCTATTGTAGAAGCGCGAAAATTTCATGCCCCCATCAGCCAAGCGATCCAAATGAGGCGTTTCAATTTCACCTCCATAGGGACCGATATCGGAGAACCCCATATCATCCGCGAGAATTACGATTACGTTAGGGCTGCTCTCCGCGAAGACCGATGCGGCCGATGCGAAAACGATCAACGAGTTCAATAGGAAATTCATGACGAACGAGGTAAAGGAAACAAAGAAACTTCATCTCCTTTTTGAAATAGATTCTGTCGCTTAGCAAAGCTATTCCATCAACCTAGGCCTATCGAAAATCAACATGGGGAAGCCCTACTGAAGAGCGTTCGCAAAACCAAAAAAGACTGGACTTATCAAGACCTTACCCAGATCACGGCTACTACTCATACCCTTCAATTGCTCTACACCATGATGAGACCATCTCTTTTCGCCACCCTTCTTTGCTTCACCCTGCTCGGCGCAAATCTAGCCGACGCCCAAAAAGCAGAAACCTTCCAACTGCAGAACGACAACAATCTAAAAGCCGAAATCACGAACTACGGCGGTATTATTACAAAAATCATCGTTCCTGACCGCAATGGAAATTTTGCCGATATCGCGCTCGGCTACAACAGCGTCGCCGAATACCAAAAAGCAACGCCCTACTTTGGGGCCATCATCGGCCGCTTTGGCAACCGGATTGCGAACGGATCCTTCAAACTCGAAGGCAAAACCTACAACCTCGTTAAGAACAACGAACCAAACGGAGTCGCCTGCCACTTGCACGGAGGGACCAAAGGTTTCGACAAAGTCGTTTGGAGCGCGAAACGAATCAGTAAAAATGGGGAAAAAGGCCTCATGCTCGCCCGCCGCAGCCCGGATGGAGAAGAAGGCTATCCCGGCAATCTCGACGTCACCGTCACCTATTGGCTAACAAATTCCAACGAACTCCGTATCGAATACGCCGCATCCACCGATAAAGCCACACCGCTAAACCTTACTAATCATTCCTACTTCAATCTCAAAGGCGAAGGCAACGGCACGATTCTAGATCACATTCTTTCCATCAACGCCAGCCGCTTCACACCTGTCAATCAAGGGCTCATCCCCACTGGCGAGCTCGCCCCTGTCGGCAATACTCCCTTCGACTGGCGAACCCCCCATTCCATTGGGCGAGACATCGATTCTAAGCATCAACAAATTGTATACGGCCTAGGTCACGACCACAATTTCGCGCTCGACAAATCCGAGCCCGAATCGCTCACGCTAGCCGCTACCGTTTACGAACCGACATCAGGACGCGTCATGGAAGTCTTAACGACCGAGCCTGGCATCCAATTCTACAGTGGAAACTTCCTCGACGGCAGCCTCACGGGAAAAAAGGAAATTCCCTACGAGCGCCGAAGCGGCTTCTGCCTTGAAACTCAACACTTCCCCGATTCACCCAACCAACCCTCTTTCCCAAGTGCAATCCTACATCCAGGAGACGAATACACCTCCACGACTATCTATCGCTTTTCGACCCAATAAGACCCTCTAAAGGTAGGGCCGATCTCCAAGCGGCCATGATACGCTTCGGCTTAATCACCACGCCCCTCAGCGACATAGCAAATCGAGGGAATCGAGTGGATCCTTCAAGAATGCACAACAGTCGCTAGGCTAAGAACACCAACACGTCTAACCCTACATCCCCCCAACCCAGCGAGCCAGTCGCCGGGCGATTTCGCGATTGTCATTATTCTCAATGACAACTCCCCCGGCTTCTTCTCCATTAAGAGCCGCGTTGAGAAACCAACCAGAATCGGTAGTTACCATAACCCTACCTCTCCCCAATCCCGCTCCTGCCATCAATATGCCCTCAGCGTTATCCTCTCCTACGAGCGGCTTTTGCGAAAGATCGTTTGTTACAATTGCATGTGGCGAAGCTGCATGCGTAGAATCGATCTTGATGGAATCGCCAATAATATACGCCCATAGAAATCCTCCTACCACAGGAGTGTCCTCCGGAATTCGAATCGCTTTCGGGCCTGTGAAGTCATCCGTTATCTGAATTCCAAAGCGGCCCAGTAAACGGTTCATCGCAACCGTTTCGAGGTTATGGTTTGCTTGATTATGACTCGTGATCAGTCCTCCCCCATTTTCGACGTAAAGCGTTAACATTTCGATGTCGGCAGCGCTTACGTGAGGAGGACTCGGAAACCCGTCAACGGCCTTATCATTGGGATTGGCGATAAACACGACCTGCACATCGGACAAAGCCTCAGCAGTCAGAGCGTCTGCATGCACGCGGACCTGAAAGTCCTTCGAAAACTCTTTCATTATTTCGCTGAAATTGCCGTCGGCCGGATAGCGGTTTTCTCCTTCGGCATTGTAATAGTTACTATAAAGAAAGACCGGTTTCCCCGATGATTTCTCACCGGCCTCTTTCTGTCCGCAGCCGGATAGAAGAATCATAGAAACCAATGCCGCTAGGACAAATCGACTTAAGGTAAATGAGGTAGAAAACATAGTCTGTTTTCTAAATACCATTCATCCGGACAAGCGAGACTATTCTAAAACAGGATCAGTCCTGTCGCTAAACAGCCAGGTAGGGCAGCGCCGTCCCGGCATGCCGCATAAGAAGATCATTGCATCGCGCATGAGGTAGCGGCCGATCTCCGAGCGGCCACTCATTCGAAAATGGCCGCTCGGAGATCGGCCTCTACCTTTAGTTTCAAAAGAGGTACGACGTCCCGCTCAGCAGAGTCGTTGCTCTGCCTTTTCACGATCCCGAAAGGCCCTTCAACGCTTCCGTCAGTAACTCGTAGTGCTCGGGCTTATTGTAAACCTGAGCTGATATTCGAACAATGTGATCCGGGTGACTAGGCCACGCGAAAAGCGGAACCTCAAGGTTGTGGCACTCGATAAGCGCTTCCTGCCAGAACGATTGGTATTTGAGCGACTGATACGGCTTAGCCAAACTCGGACTCGCAAGCGGAATCGAAGAAAGCGAACCAATCATATGATCCGGCACGGGCGAAGGAATATCGAGAGCTTCCAAGATCAGCTTCCGACCCGCCAAAGCCAAACGACGATTACTTTCCATAATTTCCGGCCAACCGCCGGGGAGCAATCCACCCATATACTCAATGGCAAAGGGAACGCTTAGAACTGCAGAGGGATCGCGCGTACCCATCCAGCCAAATTCGATCTGCAAGCGCGAACGATCGGTTCGAGGAGAATTCGCCCCATGACTGATCGTGAGCGGTCTAATCGCGGATTGCTTATCGCTACGAACATGCAGAAAACCAGCGCTCTTCGGAGCGCAAACCCACTTATGGCAATTCCCCGTATAATAAGCAGCTCCAAGAGCGTTCACATCCAAAGGAATCATTCCGGGGGCATGGGAGCCGTCTACAAGAGTGTCGATGTCCCTCTCCGCCAATACATCGATGATGCGCTTAATTGGCAACACGAGCCCCGTCTGACTAGTCACGTGGTCTATGAGCAGCAAGCACGTCCTATCGGTCACCTTGTCCAATACGGCTTCGATAACGGCTTCCTCGGAATCGATCGGAAAAGGAATATCGATAGTCACCACTTGGGCGCCATTCTGCTCTGCTGCATAGTGGATGGCATTCCGACAAGCATTGTATTCGTGGTTGGATACAAGAAGCTCGTCCCCTGGCTCGAAAGGTAGCGATCGAAGGACCGTATTAACTCCCTCAGTCGCATTCGGAACGAACACCAGATCATCGCCATCAGCACCTACGAAGTTCCCCAGCGCCGCCCGTGCCTCGTCGAGCAAAGGCTCGAAATCGCGCTGATAAAACTGTACTGGCTGAGACTCCAAACGCAACCTAAGCTCATTCTGGCGCTCTAATACAGCGAGGGGGCAACTTCCAAAGGAGCCGTGGTTCAGGAAAACGGTTTCGGGATCCAGGGCAAACAAAGCGGGATCAACGGCAGGACGATCAATCATGACCAATATTGACTCACGCGAAGACGCAAAGACGCAAAGTTTTTAAGAGCTCGATGATGATTTTTTCTTAGCGGCTTTGCGACTTAGCGTGAGTCCTTTTATTTCAACTCCGTCTCAGGTGCCTTTTGATAAAAGCAGCCGATGCCGGTTAAGGCCAAAGTAATGGCTACGGCGAAATTGATGAGCGATAGGAACTGCCACTGCCAATACTGCGAAACAGGTACTCCCAAGGTGGCTACCATGAAAATCGCCGTGGTATGCCACGGTATCAGGTTTTCAATCATCGTGCCTGAGTCCTCGAGCGAGCGCGAAAGGATTTTTCGAGGGATGCCTTTCCGATCGTAGTTTTTATGGAAGGCTTCCCCTACGATGAAACTGGCTGCCATTTGATTAGAGGTAAAGGCATTGATAAATGAGGTGGCAGCTAGCGTAGAAAGTATTGTGGAACCTCTGGACTTCGCAAAGCCAAAGGCGCGGTCCACCAAAATCGGCATGGCATCGATCTTGTCTATTGCCCCCACGTACACGAAAACGATGATTGAAATAATCACTGGCTCGCTCAGTTCGTACAAGCCACCTCGATTAAACAGCGTACTCAAATCTGCCGGGATCATAGGCATCCAAACTGCCATGGAAGTATCGTAACCTTTGTAGAGCGACTGTACCACATCCGCCAGCGTCGTTTGCTGAAACAAGAATGCCAGAATACAGGCTGAAAACGACGAAGCCACCAAAACCGGTAAGGTCGCCTTGCGCTTGATTGAGCCGTAAAGCACGATTCCCACCGGGATCAACAAGAGGGGATTGAAATTGAACATCTCTCCGATCCCGTCCAGAATTACCTGCGTTTGAGCAACCGCTTCGGCCCCGCTGGCCTCGACTGGATAAACGAATCCAAGAATAAAATAGAGGATAGTAGTGATGAAGGCCGACGGCATCGTGGTGTACATCATCGACTGGATATGATCCCACAAAGGCACCTCTGCAGCCAGAGCGGCAACATTAGTCGTATCCGAAAGCGGTGACATTTTATCCCCGAAAAACGCTCCTCCGATAATAGCCCCAGCCGTAATCGCCAAATCCGCATTGATAGTTGCGGCAACCCCGATGAGAACCAGTCCGACCGTTCCCACCGAACCCCATGACGTTCCAGTGAAAGTTGAAAAAACCGAGGCGACCAGGAAGGAAATCACATAGATGTACCCCGGATGGATGATCTTGATGCCATAGTAGATCATCATCGGAATGGTGCCCGCCGCAATCCAGCTTCCGATGATCATTCCGATCGTGAATAGGATCAGAATGGTCGGAAACGCCTTAGCCAGTTTTTTGACAATGGAATCCTGAACCTCTTGCCAGGAAAACCCTAGCCAAGCGAGCTGGGCAATCGCTATGACCGCAGCAGTCAGAAAGACAATCTCCAACGGAAACGCCACCAGTCCTTGGACGTGAGGACGGATAATCAGTCCATAAACGAGAATCAGAACCAACCCAAGAACCGGGAAGAGAGCCTGGAGAAAGGTTACCTTGGGGGAGCGGGTATTGGGCATAGACTAGGATGTATAGAGAAGCGTTTTCCCAAAGCACAGCAAAAAGGTAAGGCAACACTGTCCTCGCCCGAACTACGACTCTACTGAAATCACAACCGATCCAATTCGCTGTTCGGTTTCTACTCTTCGGTGGGCTGTTTCTTGCCGCCTAGATCACAATGAATATCCGCGACTAACCAACTCTAGCCACGGGTGCCATCGAGTACACAGACCAATGGGACGCCGAATTGAATCCTAACACCATACCATGAAAACACGATCAAAGCTTACTGTCGGGATCACCTTGATCTTTCTCACCGGAACACTCGTCGGCGTCATGGGCACAAGAGCCGTTTTTCGACACATGCTCGCCGAAGCATTGGGGCGTCCGTCTATCCTTTCCGATGGCGTCGAGAACAAACTAGATAGTCTTTCACTAAATCCAGATGAACGCGACACAATCATGAGATTACTATCTGAATCTCTCACCGAAATTCAGGCTCTGCGGGAAGAATTTCTTCCGCGATTCTGGAATATCCACACGGAAACATGTCGAAAAATCGACAGCGAGTTGACACCTGAACAGCGGCGACAGTTTCGCCGTTTGGTACGCGATGAACTACCTCTTTTAGGAATAGTCCTAGAGGGGCGTGAACCCGAGCCGTTAATCCCACTTGTGAATTCATCCGGTCCCGCTAGGGGCGGCCTATCTCACTCGAGTACTCTGCTCATCGATCCGTTGCTTCCAGGAAATTACTTTTCCATCCATGATCAAGAATTCGGTAACTTGAGTTACGGAATCTGTTTCCGACTCTAAAATCCGCTCCGGAATCATCATGATTCCGTTGGTCTGAGGATCACGGACAGGGATTTCTTGGAAACCCTTGGTGACCAGGCGCGTTCCCGAGTGCATAAGGTGTCGATAGGTCCAAATAGAACCGGAGGAACCGGATTTTTCGATGGTGGATTTTTGATCAGGCTCACCCATTTGTTCGATGAGCGACATGACGGAATCACCTCGTTTGACTATAAATGCTTCGGCTGGTGGGGCCTCGGTTTTAGATGAGGTCGTTTCGCAGCCTGTAAAGAAAACGAGAATGACTAAAAAGGAGAGAATAAGCGGAAGAAATGCGGGTGTTTTCATTTGTTGGTAGGAAACGAATGTCTCTCTTCGTTCAGTACTGTTTTTCTTTCACCGTAAACCTATTCTTCAAAAGCAGATTTCCAAGCGGCGAGTTCGCGTTTCATCGCTTCAAAACGCTCTGGGTGATCGGCTGCGATATCTCTGGTTTCGGAAGCGTCTTTTTCGATATTGAAGAGGAAACTGTTCGCCCTGTCGCTCACGAGTTTCCAAGGGTATTCATACACTGCGCTGCTCTTGCCGAAATCATTGAACAAGGTCCTTTTCGGGTTGCCGGTTTGCTTGCCGTTCCAGTATTGGGCTACGCTGATTCCATCCATCGATTCGGGTACAGGCTCCCCGGCCAAGCGGAGGAAACTCGGCGATAGGTCGATAAGGTGGCTAATCATCTCCTGGTCCACCGAGCCCCGGCGGCTGGATTCAATCCCAGCAGGCCAATGTAGAATGAAGGGAGAACGAATACCGCCTTCGTAGCTGCGGAGCTTGAAATAGCGGTAGGGAGTATTGGATACGTTAGCTAAATCGGAACCGTAGCTTTGAAAGGTGGTTTCATCGCCCGGAAATTCATCCCCTGAAATACTGATGGGACGACCATCGCGGGTGATTGCTTCGCCACCGAGACACCCCACCGCATTGTTGTGGCCGATCGATGTGCTGGAATCCGCGCCATTGTCGGTCATGAAACATATAAGGGTGTTTTCCAGTTGCCCCGTATCCTTCAAGGCCTTGATCACTTGCCCGATTCCCCGGTCCATGCAATCGACCATTGCCGCGTAAACCGCCATGCGACGCGTATTCAAACTTTGATTAACCTCCGACCAGTCCTGATGACTCGGTTCGGATAAAGCGGCCCCTTTCGGAAGCACGCCTATGGATTTCATTTTTTCGAAACGAGAACGACGAATTTCAGCGAAGCTCTTTCCTTCATAAAAGGCCTCATACTTGGCGATGTCCTCAGGCAATGCGTGCAGCGGCCAGTGAGGAGCCGTATAAGCCAAGTAGAGAAAGAAGGGAGATTCAGAATGCTCGCGCGCGTGGTTCCGTATATTCTCCTGAGCGTCATCGCTGATCGCATCGGTCAGGTAGAAATCGTCTCCAATCTCATCGGAGGCAGATGCCTTGCAGCGCATCAAGCTATAGGGATTGAAGTAGCTGACCGCGCCGTGCAGATTTCCGAAATACGTGTCGAACCCGAACTCCAATGGATTTCGGGAAGGGTCGTCATGGCGATTTTGATCCAAATGCCATTTCCCACTCAGATAGGTCCGATAGCCTGAATTCTTCAACCGGTCTGCGATGGTAATGGTCTCGGGCTTCAGACCATTTCCAACGGTCACCTTCTGCCAATACTCGCCCGTTAGAAGAGAAGCGCGCGTCGTCCAGCACTTGGACGTATTGTAAAAATTAGTGTAGCGAATCCCATTATCGGCCAACCGGTCCAGATTCGGCGTTTCAATCTCGCCGCCGAAGCAGCCGATGTCCGAATATCCCAGGTCGTCAGCGAGGATCACGATCATATTCGGCCTGTCATTTCCGAATGAATACAGAGAAAATCCTAGGACGAGCAAAAGGCACAGAAAATATTTTAGGGAAGGCATCGGGGATATTCTTTGTTCGGTTAATTAGCATTATTCGATCGAACACCGCAAGACTCAAGGCGGATAAACTTTGACAGGGTTATTTTGGATCAATTAGACAGGATGCCATAGATCGATTATTACCCCTCATGCAACGCCCCGTGCAGCGCTTCTAGCCCACGAATAGACCCAAAACAAGGAATGAAATTAACACGAATACTCTCCGCAATCGCCGTTGGACTCTTCAGCCTCATCTCCCTAAAGGCAGAAGACCGACCCAATATAGTTTTCTTTCTGGTCGACGATCTCGGTTGGTCTGACGTCGGCTGCAACGGTAGTCCCTTCTACGATACGCCGCATATCGATCAGCTCGCTGCAGAAGGCGTCCGTTTTACGAGCGCCTACGCGGCCTGCCACGTCTGTTCGCCTACACGGGCCAGCATCCTTACGGGAAAATACCCGGCGACCCTGAATCTGACCGATTGGCTCAATGGTCGCTCAGACAGGCCCTATCAGGTTTTGAAAAATCCTGACAAGGCCATGGCTCTCGACTCCGCCGAGACCACTCTGGCCGAAGCCTTAAAAAAGGAAGGCTATGCCACCGCCCTGTTTGGCAAGTGGCATCTGGGAAGGGACACCACTCCGACCGGGCATGGCTTTGACGTGCATGTCCCCTACTCGGTGAACTCCAACCTTGGACGGCGTGGGTTTCACAACCCGAAGGATATCCCCGGTCTAGATGGAGGAGAGTACGTAACCGATCGCTTAGCAGAACTGGCCGCCAAGTATATTGATGTGAACAAGGACAGGCCTTTCCTTTTGTATATGTCTCACTTTTCCGTGCACGACCCGATTCACGGTCGGCCGGACCTGGTTGAGAAGTATAAGAAGAAACTAGCCGCCATGCCGCCCCAGTCAGGGCCTGACTTTATTCTCGAAGGGAACCCCGACAGTCCGACCTATCCGAGCAGAGCTGAACTCGATGAATTGATAAAGCAGCCGGAGTATCGGGATACCTACACGTCCTACGCCAACGACCTGGTGAAGGTGAAACAGAAGCAGGACAATGTTGAGTTCGCCGGAATGGTTGAAAGTGTCGATCAAAGTCTGGGGACGCTCATGGCAAAGCTGAAGGAGCATGGCCTCGAAGATAACACCATCGTTATTTTCATGTCGGACAATGGCGGCATGTCGGTGATGAATGGCACTCCCCATTTCGAAATCACCAAAGACAAAATCGATACGCGCGCTTCCTCGTCCAATCTACCGCTGCGCGGGGCCAAAGGCTGGCTCTACGAAGGCGGAATCAGGGTTCCAATGATCGTCAAATGGCCGCATCAGGGTAAGGTGGGGATGGTTTGCGATGAGCCGGTCATCAGTACGGACTTTTTCCCTACAATCCTTGAAATGGTCGGCGTTGAGAATGAAATCGATGACATCGATGGGAAGAGCTTCACACGCCTAGTGCGCGGCGAAGCAATGGATCGTGGCCCCATCTACTGGCATTTCCCGCACTACAGCAACCATGGGATGCAAAGTCCGGGCGGCGGCATTCGCGATGGCGACTACAAGCTGCTCGAATACTTTGAAAACGGAACCGTTCAGCTTTTCAATCTGGCCAAGGACATCGGAGAGCAAAACGATCTGTCGAAAACGAATACCCGGAAAACGAGAGCGCTCACAGCAAAACTCCATCAATGGCGCAAAGACGTCGACGCGCAGATGATGAAACCAAACCCTGAATACGATCCGGAAACGGATTTATGGTCAGGTCGGAAATAGCGCTTGATACTTCGGCGCACCCTAGTTCTTCGCTTTCAAAATCTGTAGGGCGAGGGCGTTGACCCGCCTCGAGCCTAAGATTTATGGCGACTCTGAGTATAAGTCAGTATTTGGGCTCTTTTCATGTAGCAGGGCTGTCGCTCTTGACTGGGCGTAGCAAACCAACCTTTAGCCTCCCCTCCGAATCAAATCGGAACAATCGATCAATCGCGGCGCGATTTCACTTTCCGGCAATCAACGCCGCCTCGCAATTGCGCAGGAGTCCCTCATTAAGGACATCCTCGCCTAACTCTCATGAAACACATCCTCTTCTCCCTCCTCGCGGTCATACCCCTCGCCACGTTGGCCCAACCGGCATATACCAACGAAACTCGTCCCAACATCCTCTTTATCGCCGTCGACGATATGAACGACTGGGTCGGCTGTCTCAATGGCCACCCCGACGCCGTCACGCCAAACATCGATCGCCTCGCCGCCCGCGGTACCCTTTTCACCAATGGGCACACCGCTGCCCCTGTCTGTAATCCCTCACGCGCCGCCTTCCTCTCCGGTCGCGGCCCGTGGACGACGGGCGTGTATCACAACGGCGACAATTGGGATCAATCGCCCGCATTGCGCGAATCCACGCTCCTACCCCGCCACTTCCGCGACCAAGGCTATCGCGTCATGATGGGAGGCAAGCTCTACCACGGGGCTCCAAAGATGACGAAGGACATCGCCCACGAGGACGCCGGACGCATGGGTGCCCAATCCTTCACGGTCATCGCCGATGATTTTCCCGACCCCTTCAAGGACCTGCGCGGCGTACACAACTTCGCCGTCCATTGGGGCGGCCTCGAAGACGAAAAAGCAACCCAACTCTCCGATCCCAAAATCGCCGCCTGGGCTTCCAAACGCCTCGCCCAACCCTACAACGATCCCTTCTTCCTCATGGTCGGCTTCCACCGCCCGCACACGCCCCTCACTTCTCCCAAAGAATTCTGGGACCAGTTCGACCGCGAAAAACTCACCCTGCCTCCGCTCAACCCGAACGACCTTGACGACATGCCCTGGATGGGGAAACAGGTCGCCATCGCCGGCTTCCAAGGGATGGAAGGGGGTCACTACAAACAGATCACCGAACGCGGCCATCACCGCGATGTCCTCAAGGGCTACCTCGCCGCCTGCGCCTTCGTCGACGCCCAGATCGGCAAAGTTCTCGACGCCCTCGACGCCAGCCCCCACCGCGACAACACCATCGTCGTCCTCTTCTCCGACCACGGCTGGGGCGTCGGCGAACGCTATCACTTCAAAAAATGGGGCCTCTGGGACGATACCACACGCGTCCCCTTCATCATCCACGTCCCCGAAGTGACCGCACCCGGTAGTCGAACCGACGGCGGCGTCACCCTCCTCGACCTCTACCCAACCCTCGTAGACCTCAGTGGCATCGACTCTCCCGCTCACCCCCTCGACGGCCGCAGCCTCCGCTCCCTCCTCGAAAATCCCGACGCCCGATGGGCCCGCCCCGCTCTCACCACCTACGGCCCCAACAACCACGCCCTGCGCACTTCCCGCTGGCGTTACATCCGCTGGGCCGACGGATCCGAAGAACTCTACGACCACAAAAACGATCCAAACGAATGGCACAATGTGGCCAACGATGCTTCGAACGATGCGATCAAAACCCGCCTTGCCAAATACTTCCCAAAGAACAACCGTCCCGCGATCGCCTCCGACCACGCGTCGCCCATCACGCTCACTCCTGAAGATGGACCGCTCAAGTTCAGCGCCGTCCAACCCAGCTTCGTCGGTCAGCCCATCACGATCCGAGCCACCATCGGCCCGAACCTTTCAGACGGTGTCCTACTCCAA
>Ga0315322_10003377_pt1 | contig 12323 bp, 8 predicted proteins | sample M110021515metaG_FD_203461 | JGI IMG/M metagenome (GOLD analysis project Ga0315322, IMG submission 203461) | Ammonia-oxidizing marine archaeal communities from Monterey Bay, California, United States - M1 100m 21515 | ecosystem: Environmental > Aquatic > Marine > Intertidal zone | place: USA... | reverse complement strand
AAACCGGCAGAAGTGGCTCGTCGCCATGCTCAATGGACGGCCTGTCGATGCCGTCTTCATCGAGAAGCCGGTCACCGACGGTAAACTCGTCATTTGGCAGGGCATGAAGCAGGCTGAAACCGTTTCATTCGACTACGTCATCCCGCACATCGGCGAAAGCGGTAAAGAGTGGAAAGAACGCCTCGAAAATCACAAAAAAGCCCGGGCTGCAGAAATTAAAGCCCGTAAGGAAAAACAGCGAAAATAAATGAAGTTCCTCGCGACTCTCGCCCTCTCACTTTCACTCGCGGCAGCCGACCAACTCCCGCTTAATCTCAGTCTTCCAACTGACAACACCGCTATCTTCGACGGGAGACCCGAAGACTTTTACATGTGGGTCCCCCGCACCTTCGAGGGAGTCACATCCAGACCTTGGACTGCCGGGCAATACGGTTTCGTTCGCACTTTGAGAAAAACCAAGGATGACGGCATCGTGGCGACCCAGTTCCACGAAGGACTCGACATCAAGCCGGTCAAACGTGACTCAAGTAACGCCGCTCTCGATGAAGTCCGAACCATTGCCAACGGCATTGTTGTTCACACCAGTCACAACAGAGGCGCGAGCAACTACGGAATCTATGTTGTGATGGAACACGACTTCGGCTGCGGAAAAATCTACAGCCTCTATGCGCACCTCGCCAAAATCACCGTCGAAAAAGGACAATCCCTCGCCAGCGGAGATTCCCTCGGCATTATGGGCTACACCGGAAGAGGCCTTAACCGGGAACGCTCCCATCTTCACCTAGAGGTCAACCTCATGGCTTCGGATCATTATGATGACTACATCGCCGCTGTCGGGTCGGTCAATACGCACGGCAACTACAACGGAAGAAATCTCATCGGCATCGATGCGTCTTCCCTCTTCCTTTCGCACAAAGCCAATCCAGCAATTTCCATTCCCACCTTCCTTGCCTCGGCATCGCCCTACTTCAAGGTCGCCATCCCCCGCAAGGTCGATCTGAGCCTCTGCCAGCGTTACCCATGGCTCAAGAAAGGTGATCACGACGCTCCAAGTCCATCCTGGGAAATTTCCTTCACCGGATCAGGCATTCCTCTCTCCATCATCCCCAGTCATCGAGATGTGAAACAGCCGCTTGTGACCTACGTTCGCAGCACGCGCTCCAGTCACAGCTACTACACCCAAAAACGCCTCACCGGAACTGGACGCAATGCTACGCTGACAAATTCCGGACGAAATTTCATCGGTCTCCTTACCGACAAATTTAAGAAATAACTCTCTGCCCCCATGACACCTGAAGAAAAAATCGCCGAACTCGGCCTGATAATTCCCGAGGCCGCCCCTCCCGTCGGCTCCTATCTTAATTCCACCCGCAGCGGCAACCTCCTCCACATCTCCGGAGGCCTTCCAATCATCGGCGACCGGAAATTTCTCGGCAAAGTCCCTTCCGAATGTGATCTAGAAACAGCTCAAGAAGCTGCCCGCACCGCCCTTCTGACGCGCCTCGCCGTCATCAAGGCCGAGGCTGGCTCACTCGACGAAGTAGCGCAAATCGTGTCTCTAAGCGGCTACGTCAATGCCGAGCCCGATTTCACGGCACATCCCCAGGTCATCAACGGGGCTTCCGATCTTTTGGTCGAAATTTTCGGGGATGCTGGTCGTCACTCCCGTGCTGCGGTAGGCTGTTCATCTCTTCCACTTGGCGTTTCGGTTGAAATCAGCCTGGTTGTTGAGTTGAAATCCTAAACACCTTGCATGGACCTGCCTGAACGCGTCGACCTTCCGATTTCCCTCGCGGATTTTCCGGACATCATCGATGTGCGCTCTCCATCGGAATACGAAGAAGACCATATTCCCGGCGCGATCAATCTGCCGGTCCTCACCGATGAGGAACGGCATAAAGTTGGCTTGCTTCACAGCCAAAGCCCCTACGAAGCACGACGACTCGGTGCGACCCTAATCACCGCCAACGTGCATCGTCACCTCTCGACGACTCTCGCCGATCACCCCCGGGACTTCGCTCCACTCATCTATTGCTGGCGGGGCAACCTCCGGTCCAATTCCATGGCTGTCATCTTCCGCGCCATCGGGTGGCGCGCACGCATTCTCAACCAAGGATACAAATCATGGCGCAAATGGCTCATGAATGATCTGGAAGACGCCTTCGGTCTCCCGGGCCCAGAGCTCATCGCTCTCGGAGGCCTCACCGGCTGCGGAAAAACTCTCCTCTTGCACGAGTTGAAAAAACAAGGGGCCCAAATTCTCGACCTCGAAGGAACTGCTAATCATCGCGGATCCATTCTGGGAAATTCGCCCGACTCGGCCCAACCCAATCAAAAACGATTCGAATCCGAGCTCTGGCACGAGTTCCAAAAATACGACCACGGGCGTCCCGTCTTCACCGAGGCCGAATCCAACCGCATTGGACGACTGCAATGTCCGCCCGCACTTTGGAAACGGCTCAGCAAGGCTCGCGTCATTCTCCTCGACCTCCCCATCGAAGAAAGAGTGAAACTTCTCACCCGGGAATACGCCCACTTCGTGCAAGACCAGTCACTCCTAAAAAGCACCATCAGCGGACTGGCCCGACTTCGCGGCAAGGAACGCATCGAACAGTGGAACAGATTGATCGATAAGGAAAACTGGTCCGAATTCCTCCAGTCCATCCTTCTCGATCACTACGACCTCGTCTACCGCCGTCCGGGCTCAGAGGAATCGGTGTACCAACCACCGGAGAGAACTTTGAATCCCTCTTCGTCCGATCAAGTCGACTTTGAGCAAACGGCTACTGACCTCATTGCGCACTACCAAAACGCGTAGCGTCGATACCATAAGGGGGAGTCGTGGCGCTTCGCCACGCATCCAGGAGGGTATCGATATGAAAAAAATCCTAGCGATATCCCGCCCAAGCAGCGAGCGACCTGGGGCTCCCTTACGAAGTCACGCGCATCGGCATGAGCACGTAGAGGAAAGCATCTTCGGTGCGAAGAACCCCTGGGCTCATTTCGTCGATAAGATCGAGATGCACAAATTCTTCTTCGAGGCTCTTCAAGGGAGCCATCAGGAATTCAGGGTTGAAGGCGATAGAGAACTCCTTGCCTTCATACTTCACCTCAATGGACTCATTCGCCTCACCGATGTCGGGGCTGTTTGCCATGACATCGACTTGATTCAATCCGAAGGTCATTTTGACCGAGTTGGACTTTTCAGAGGAAAGGAGAGAAACCCGGCGGGTCGTTTCGAGAAGTTGCTCGCGGCTCAGCGTGAGGCGTTCTTTCGACTCGCCCGGAATGACCTGACGGTAATTCGGGTAGTTTCCCTCGATGAGCTTGCTCACGATGATCGAGCTGCCCACTTCGAAGCACACTTGATTATCGGAAAGGCGAAGCATGATGTCCCCTTCAGTGCCAATGTGACGCTGAAGTTCCTGAATCGCCTTGGTCGGCACGATGAAATCGGTCTCGTGGCTGGACGGAAACTCCAAATCATTTTCCACCATTGCCAAGCGCCGACCATCGGTGGCAACGAGAGTTAATTTACCTTCCTTGAAGGAGGTGAAAATTCCGTTGAGCACGTAGCGGGTCTCGTCGGTCGAGATCGCATAAGAAGTTTTCTTAAGGCCATTGCGCAGAAGCGCCTGGGAGATCTTATATTCCTTGGCATCGTGGAAGTCAGCCAGCGGTGGAAATTCATTATCGGGAAGACCGATAATTTTAAAGAATGAGGGGCCGCTTTTGATCGAGGCGATATTCTTTCCGTCAACCGAAACCTCAATCTCAGCTGAAGGCAGTTCACGAATAATATTCGCCAAGCGTTTCACCGGCAGCGTAGTGGAACCGGGCTTGGAAACCTCGGCTTTCACTACCCCACTGACTCCGACATCGAGATCCGTCGTCGTGAGACGTAGACCTTCGTCATCGGCTTCGATGAGTACGTTTGAGAGAATAGGAAGTGTGGTGCGGGTGCTCACCACATGCTGCACTTGCTGCAGTCCATCCAAAAAAGCCTCCTTAGAGATGCGAAACTTCATAAATAAAAACGCCCCTGCGGGCTGAGATGAAGCTGCCCACCTCATCTCGCCTTGGCAAGAGTATTTCCTTCACAATCGAGTAGTATTTAGCGCTGAAGAGCTGCAATCAGCTTCTCAACGGCCCCTTTTACGTCGGGATTGAGTTCCATCTCGTGATTCACCTTCTTACAGGCGTGAATGACGGTTCCGTGATCCCGGCGGCCAAAACACTCCCCAATTTCCACCAATGAGAGCTTGGTAAGCTTCCGGGAGAGGAACATCGCCACCTGTCGAGGGAAGGCAATGCTGCTGGGACGACGGCGACTGCTCATATCCGAGAGGTTCAGATCGTAGTAATCCACCACCATTTTCTGAATTTGATCCACGGTGATCTGCTGAGTATTTTCGTCCCGAATCAGGTCTCCCAAGAGATCATCGGTCTTGGAGATGGTCATTTCCTCGGATGAGAGGAAACTATAGCTGGCCACGCGGGTCAGCGCTCCCTCGAGGCGGCGCACGTTGCTCTTAATTAGGTTGGCGATGTGGCACACCACGCCGTTTTCGAGTTCCACGTTCCACTGCTCCATCTTACGGCGAAGAATCGCGACGCGGGTTTCAAAACCCGGAGGCTGGAGTTCCACGGTGAGACCGCTTTCAAAACGACTGATCAGGCGGGGCTCCAAAGTCTGGATTTCCGGTGCCGGACAGTCACAGGTAAGAACCACCTGGGTCTGCGTATTAAGAAGGGTGCTGAAGGTGTGGAAGAATTCGTCCTGTGTCCGCTCTTTCCCCGCCAGAAACTGAATGTCGTCAATGAGCATAACATCGGCGCTGCGGTAGGACTTCCGGAAGGCATCAAGATTCCCCTTCCGAACAGCCTCAATGAATTCATTGGCAAATTGTTCCGCCGTCAGGAAGACAATCTTGGCCTTCGGGTCGTTAATCAACAATTGCTGGGCAATCGCCGACATCAGGTGGGTTTTTCCAAGTCCGGCCCGACCGTGAATGAAAAGCGGATTGAAGCTCCGTCCTTCACGATGAGCCACTGCGGAACAAGCTGCGTGAGCAAACTGGCTATTGTCACCAACTACGAAGCTCGCAAAATCGAACTCTGGATTGATCCCCATCTTCTTGAGACGCCGCTCAAAGGCAGGATTCTTCTCATCAGGTGCCACCACCTTGACTTGGCCACTCCCCTTACCTAGACCTCTTGCGGCTATTTTGGAAGGCTTCTGTGGTTGAGTAACAACCTCTTGACCAAACACCGTCACTCGAGGAGTGCAGTGAATGCCGGCCCCCTCAGCGAAAGCCGCGCGGAGTTCGTCTAAGTAATTTGTCTCGATCCAGATTTGCTGCATGTCCGACTGCACGCCGATGACACCTTCTTCTCCATCTGTCTCAATAAGCTCGGCATTTTTGAACCAACGCGTAAATGCATCGGCACTTAAATACTCGCTGAGTTTCGCCTTGACCTTTTCCCAGGTCTGCAAGTCGCCGCCCGCGGGATTGTTGTTTGAATTGTCTGAGTCATAATCATTTTCTCCTCCTGCATGAGTCGTCATTATTTGTGATCTATTGATTGGGGTTATTACCAAAATTTAATTAGATCGAATAGGATCGGGGGCTGCCGCTTCGATGCGGAGATCATGCTTTAATCAGACCTATTTTGGGAACCATTTTTGGGGAAAAAAAATATTCATAGTTGCTCCCATTTTTTTCCACGGGTGTTCCACGTTTTTTTGAAATTTTTTTATCTCCCGGCAATTTTTTAAGCCTTCTTAATCACCCTTCACACGAGCTCCAATCTGTCCTCCAAAGAAGGTTAAAATAGTACCAACAGGCCACATCCAATGTGATGCTATAGACATTTTAAGATCACCACTTTCAGATAAATAATAAGACGGTAGATTCGCCAGCCATTGAATATTCATGCCTGCTTTTTCGAACAGAATCCAAACGTCCATCCTCAAGAACATCGTCATCAAAAAGGAAACGATCGCTCCAATTAATATTCCCCGGTAGCTGCCCCTCCCGATCAAGGCACATAGAAACATTCCTAACAAGGGCCCCATCGTATAACTAGTCATACCAAACGCCAGCGGTAATACATTGATTTGCAACACACTTTGCACATAACTCATCAGGAAAGTAAACCCGGTCAGCAACACGCCCCAGATCACAACCCATTGCCTTGACTTCTTCACTAGGACCGTCTGATTCAGGGAGGGATTATTTTCAGGATGATAGAGGAGAGAAATTGTCGTTTGACTCAACGCCGCAAGAATGGAATCCAAACTTGAAATCGCCGCCGCAAAAACCCCGGCAAGGATCAAACCTTTGAGGCCTTGAGGCAACTCGGTCACAATCCAAATTGGAAAGACCATATCGGGTTTCTCCGGCGTGCCTCCTTGAGCAAGAGTGGTCAATTCACCACCACTCTGAAATGCCAACTTGGCCGCAACATCCCCCTCCGGAGGGTTCATGTAATAAAACGCAAAAAGAGCCGCTCCCACCAAGAGCATTAAGTAGGTAAGAGCTTGTCCCACAGAGCTCCAGATGATGGCTTTTTTTGCATCGCTGGCATTCCGGCAACAAAACATCCGTTGCGCATTCAATTGGTCGACCCCGAAGGCTGTAAGATTTTGAAATGGCACGGCGATGATCGCGACCCAGAAGGTAAACTGGAATTGCTGCGACAAACCAAATTCTCCACTCCACATTTTGGTCTTCCCGCCATCTCTGGCCACTTCCCAAAGAGCACTCCACCCTCCATCGATGGAATTGGTGATCCACAGCAAAGTAACCAATCCCCCCACGGTAAATAGGCCGAATTGCATCACATCGGTCCAGATCACCGTTCTCATTCCTCCCATTAGAGTCCAGCCGATGGCGAAAAGCCCAATAATCAAAATACATTCCTCGAATCCCAAGCCCGTCACCACTCTTAATGGAATTGCTGCCACCAAAACCCGCACACTCTGCCCCAGAATCGAGCCAATTGTGAAAAAGACGGTGGCTAACTTCTTGAGCTCAGGCTTAATCCGACGCCCCATATAGTCATAGGGGCTGTAGATCTCATCTTCGTAAAAGACCTTCACAAAGACCATTCCCACAACAACCCGACCCATGATGGAGCCAATTCCCCAAAGCATGTAGGTAAAATTCCCGCTCGCCGCCAAAACCCCGCCCGGGACTCCAATGAAGGTCACTCCGCTGATCTCGGTAGCGATGATCGACCCACAAACCGCCCACCAGGGCAGCGATTTCCCTCCTGCAAAAAAATCCGAGATCGTCGACTGCTTCCCACTCATAAAATGGCCGATCACCGTTGTGATCACGAGATAGCCAATCAAGACCGCCAGATCGACGTAGGAAAACCATTCATTCATCCCCGTAAGAATGCCCGTTCACAGACGCCCTGTCGATACCGAGAGTCCGATGTTCTCACTTCTTCCCGTGATTGGTCCGACTCCGCCCGCCGAAATACTTGTCGCGAATCCACTTTGGCTGCCAGATGTCCAAAGTCCGCTTGGCATTATCGTAAATTGCCTCCTTGGGCTTGGGATTTTCCACTGAGAGCGGATGACGGTCACCATAGGAATTTCGGTTCTTTTCCATCATCGCCATCATTTCCGTCAGTTTTCCCGCATGCTCCGGCTTCTCCGCGAGATTGTTCGTTTCGTGAGGATCCTTTTTCAGGTCAAACAGAAGCCGATGATTGATCAAGGGATAGACATGCAACTTCCATCGTTCATCACGGACCGTGCGTTGATTATTCTGAAAGGGCAAAAAGACCTCCTCGTGAACATTCTCAATCTCCCCACGAATCAACGGCCCCAAATCCCGGGCATCACTCTTCTCCGGAATCGAGGTCCTGGAAAACCCGCACACCGTAGCATTGAGATCATGCACATAGGTCATCGCTTCAGTTGACTTCCCTTTCGGAATGCCCGGACCTTTGATGATGAGTGGGCACTTCATGCTCTGCTCGTAGACATTCTGCTTACCAAGCAAACCATGGCTCCCCATCGCCAAACCATGATCAGCGGTATAAACGATGTAGGTATTATCGGCATGGGGAGTTCCTTCGAGAGCCCTCATGATTCGTCCGACCTGCTCGTCCAGGTGCGTCACCAGACCATAATACTCGCAGAGTTGATCACTGATGACGTCCTTGGTCCTAGGCCAAGGTCCCAACCCCTCATCACGACCTGATGTCGACGCGGGGGCATTTTGAAATGGATGTTGGGGCAAATAATTCGGTGGGAGCGGCGGACGATTCTTGTAGTAAATCTCGCGATACTTCTCGGGCGGGTTTCTCGGATCATGCGGAGCCATGAAGGCCACGTAGAGAAAGAAAGGCTTCTCACCATCCGTCTTTTCAATGAACTCAATCGCGGCATCCGCAAAAACGGTGCTCGAGAATCCTCCCGCATCACGTTTCGGCATCAGCTTTCCCCCCTCAAGATCTTGGACCTGAAACGAAGTGTGATCCGCCATCCCTCCCATGTAGATCGCTTTTCCGCTACGAAACGACTTATCCAAAGCTCCCTTTCCATTGTGCCACTTCCCTACGATGTAGGATTGATACCCACCTTCTTTCTCCAGATGAGCAGGGAGCACCACCGAATCGCCCCAATTCGTCTGAGGCTTCTTTTCCGGCAAACTCATCCAATGACGTCCCGTCATCAACATCGCCCGACTCGCCACACAAACGGCTCCACTAAAAGAACCCGCGCAGTAGTTTTGGCGAAAACTCATCCCCTCCGCAGCCAAGGCATCGAGATTTGGAGTTTTGATGTGGGGATTCCCGTGCGCCCCAATTGTGTCCGCCCGTTGATCATCGGCGAAAAGGAAGATGATATTGGGACGCGACCGCAGCTTGTGATGCAGTTGCGCCACCATTCCCATGTAATGATCCATGCGATAATCCACCGCAGACTTCTTCATGTGCGCCGCAGACTTCACCGTCTCACCCAACGCCTCGTAATAAAGCCCGAGATACAAATGCGCGTAGCAAAGTTGATTTCTCAACCTCAGCCCTTCGGCATTCTTCGACGCTGCCTCAAGCACTATTTTTTTCGAGCCGGTTCCCCCGAACAAATCATGCACCTCCTTCATCGGCACCCGGGAATCTCCCTCAATCGGGATATAATCCTTCCTCGCTTTTTCCACCGAGCCATCCGTTCCGCGTACCACACACAGAAAATGCCACACCGCATTCTCAACATCATGTCCGTTCACTGTCTGATGGCTGACAAACTGCGCCACGCCCTTGTCATACTCACCCGCATAATAAAGGGCCAAGCCACGCTGCCAATGGTGCGGGCCACGACGAGGAACCATGGCAATCTCGTCGTCCCAATCAATAATCGCCTCTTTAACCTTTCCCGCAAAAAATTTCTCAGCTCCCTGTCGATAGAGATCGTCAGCTTGCTGCGCCGAAACGAGACATGTCAGAATAAAGAATGAGATTAGAACCTTCATCGCGACCTACGATAAAGGCTCGCGATGAACACTCCGATCAAATTCATTACAATTTCTGCCCTCTCCTACAAGCCCGGGAGGATACGATAGAAGCGCCTTGGGTTCCCCGGATCAGGAAGGACAACTCCGCTAATCACAATGGTGGTTTCGGTTCCGCCGGAAGAAATCGAATCGTCGAGCTCGATCCAGGTCTCTGTTGACAAATCAACCGTCGTTTCAAGAGCGTAGGTTTGGCCGGGAATGGAATCGAAAGTCAGCCTGATCCCGCCAGCCGCGTCATCATACTCGATATTCTTGATTGCCAAATCTCCCCCGGGGCCACCGAGGGCATCATACTTGTCAGAAACCTGCGAGGCATTGAGAACACGGGATCCGTAATAGTTAAAGACCGCGATATCACCGGTGAAGGCCTGAGAGGGAAAAGTCGTGCTCGTCGGAATATTCGCTCCTTTTCCGATTTCGGCGAGATCTCCCCCATCCCAGTCGGCGATAATTCCTGTGCTGGACGTTGGACCAGCAACAAGTTGGCCATTCACATAAAGAGTGGCCACGCCAGGAGACGCCCCTCCAACATTAGCCGTCGCCACGATGTGAAAGAAATCAGTGGCAAGGCCGATGGCTGAGAGGTCGGTTGAAATGATGATTCGTTGCGAGGCGTCATCCGCAGATTGAAAGCGGAAATCAAGGATACTGGCAGTGAGGACAATGCCTAATCCCTGACCATTTCCGCCGGTATTGAAGAGGGTATGCGTTCCGGTGAAATCTCCGGGACGAACTACCATTTCCCAACTCACATCTTCTTTCGTCACGAAATCACCAAGCCCGTCCTGCCAGGAATCGAGGGGATTCGCAGCAAGGTTATAGCCCGGGCTGTTCACCCACTTACTAATTAAAGAAAAATTACTCGCACCACTCTGAACCGTGCCACCCGTGTTGTTAATGAACGCGATACCCACATTCCCGGTGGTATTTGTTGTTGGATTCCACTGGGTGAGCACTCCATCCGGCTCTTCAGCCACCTCCCAACCGAGATCAGGGTTGCTTGCATCAATTACGGTGAGAGTAAATTCCGAAGTTGTCGTCCCAAATGCATTGGTCGCCGCGAAAGTGTAGGTCGTAGTCTCGGTCGGGGATAATTCAGTCCGATCAAGCCCGGTGACGTCATTACCGTTCATGCTGAGACTTTCCTCACCAAAAACATCCCAGAAAATCGTGGTTGATCGCCCCTCGAGCAGAGTCTCGGAACCAAGATTAATGACCTCGTTGATGAGAGGGGCGGTATCGACCAATACCGTGACTTGAAGTTCCGCCGTGCCTCCCCCGCGGGTGCCGGTAAGAGTATACGTCGTGGTAGCAGTCGGATTGACCGTTGTTTTTGCCAGCCCTGAAACAGCTCCAACTCCGTTGTCGATGGTCAGAGTATCGTTTGCAGGATCGCTTGCCCAACTGAGTTCTACCGGAGCCCCGCTTGCCACCGCTTCCTCGGAAGCTTCGAATGTCGAAAGAATCGAATCACCAATGGCAAGGTCCGCAATGGCTGCAGCATCCAGCGCCTCGTCGTAAATACGCACCTCGTCGATTCCGCCCCGCCAATTGTGGGTGGCGTTAAAATCAGCACCAATTCGCACGTCATTCCCAACAGCAGTGTTGATCGCAACACTTTGACTGGCACTCGGCGGGGAATCGATACTTCCAAATTCAGCATCGAGAACCCCATCGACGTAGAGTTTGGCATCCTGAATATTTGGAGTACCATCATTTGCCCAGGTCACCGCAACATGGTGCCATTCAGTGTCCGTCACAATGGTGTTTCCAACAAAGAAACCACCATTGGCCTCGACGCGAATCGCTCCGGCAGTGCCGTTTCCAGTCTGAATTCGAAAGGTCCATTTTTGAGTCGCCGAATTACTCCCCCAAGAAACAATGCCCATGTTTTGGCCCGTGCTGTTGAGTTCGGTCTTGATCCAAGCGGAAACCGAGCGATCACCGGTTCCGGAAATTCCTTTGTAACCGACGATGTTGATCTGATCATCGACCCCATCCATCGCAAGGGCGGCCGTGGTTCCCGCAGGAACAGGCGGAAGATCAGTGGTATTCCAAAGTGTGGTTCCCGCAATCGTCCCAGTCCGACCATTCGCGGTGCTATCTCCAGCGGTAGCTCCCGTTCCTTCTTCAAGAGTCCAGTGGGCGATCAAATCCGCGCGAAGCCCCAGAGGAGAATGAGCCAATAGAACGAGAAGAATGCTTGCTAACTTCATGTCGGACAGGACTATCAGAGTGCTCACCCTGTGAAAAGCGAAAGAGACAATCTTCTTTCACAATCGTTCCTATTCCTATGGCCTCGCCACCAATACCACGCGAGCGAAGCGCAATGGAGGGCTGGCGGCATTTGGGGTCGGAGCCCTCCAATGGTGAATACTCACTCCATCAACCCGCTCGTCAGACCCCAGAAACACGGCCGTGCCACTCAGCCAGGTCTCCAAATCAGCTGAGAATTCCACCGAGATCTCCGCATCATCCGCGGCAGTATTCGCAGAAACAGCAGTCACCAGATAGTCGTCGACCGATCCATTGACTTCAAGGCTTTGAATCGAGGCTGAAATTCCCCGTAGGGGATCGGTCAGGGCATAGGACAGGAGATCATTTGGAGTGGTGCCGGTAAATATCAAGGCATCAGAACCACCCGGACTTCCTCCTAAAGCAACACTCGACCGCCAACTCGTGGCATTGCCCGGACCAGGACTCGAAGAGGGAGCGATCAAGGTCAGCGAGTAACCCTCGCCATCGGCATTTTGAGACCAGAGATCTCCATCATCATAGCGAAAACTC
>Ga0315322_10003376_pt1 | contig 12325 bp, 14 predicted proteins | sample M110021515metaG_FD_203461 | JGI IMG/M metagenome (GOLD analysis project Ga0315322, IMG submission 203461) | Ammonia-oxidizing marine archaeal communities from Monterey Bay, California, United States - M1 100m 21515 | ecosystem: Environmental > Aquatic > Marine > Intertidal zone | place: USA... | reverse complement strand
AACCCTTCAGTCTCAGTATCAAATACTAAATATTTTTGGTTATACGGTAGCATCTTTATAAGACTCCCAACAGAAATCATCTGAACAGAAGTGGTCTAAGTTTGGGTTTTGAAAAGTTGGCGCTCGCCCTTGAGATCTACTACAAGAAGCCTTATACATTTGGAAAGCCTCAAAATCATCTTTGTTATGATGAAGTATTGTTTTGACCATCTTTGTCCCAACGTCTAAGCCTTCTATCACAGAACGAATCTGAAAATCAAAAGGGTGATTATTATCTTCAATGAAAAAAATCGGATCTAACCCCTTGAGGCCCAAATGAGATAAGCCAAAGTGAAATAAATTATTATATATATATGAGTCGTAAAAGGGTACAGCCACCTTGACATCCTTGAAGTCTTCTACAGAATAATGGCTCAATATCAAGCTATTCCTATCATTCAATGACGCATCAGAATATAAACGCTTTATTGTTTTAAGACCCTCATTGTTCCTAGCAAAAAAAACTAACTTACTCGACCTTTCGTTTTCTACCATCTCGTCATTTAGGACCGACAATCTAATACCGAAAACCAGAGAGACGTTGTTCTCTTGGAATAACTGATTAAAGACCCTGAAGCCATAAAAAGAGTCTTCAACCATCACGACCCTTTCTAGAGAGTTAAGCTGAGCTATATTTAGAATCTTCTCAGCGGTCAGAATAGACTTCCCGACACTGAATTGGCTCTTGAAGAGTGGCGTCATGAAAGAAACCTATAGAAGATCCATAGGCTTGTCAAACGAAAAAGCTGGGCAACCCTTATATTTTTTCTCTTCGATCCTAGAACCCTTTCCCTCCTGAAGCAGAACCTCAAGATCTTCCTTGTTGTAAGATGATTTCAAAAATGACCCATCTTCTTTTAATAAGTGGAAATAATCGAATCCAAATTTAAATGGGCAATGCCACATTAAATCTCCATTCTTTTTTAACTGACCTACCCTATTTGCCCGACCACAAACTATCTTTCCAGCAAACCCCTCCTCTTTTGAAGGATAACCCTTGTCCCAAGCCAAACCACTAGTAGCGGTCTTCTCATTGAAATTATTTATAACTTTTTGTACATCAGTTAAGAAATATTCAAATCCCTCTAAATCCAAGTCATCTAATGGTTCCATTTCCAAAAGACCCTCTCCATTCAAATCGAACTTAAGAAACAAGAACTCCATCCTCCTCTTTAAGTACTCTGGGTATAAGTATTTCACAGCAAGACAATACATGTAATCCTGCATATTATCGCTATACTCTTTCCCTTCGAAGATGCTTTTGGATGTTTTAAAGTCCCGTATAATGGCAGTTTTTTTTCTTTTAAATAAAAACAATTTATCTATGAACCCTAAAATGCGATAATCCTTGTCCCCATCCTTTACTTTTATATCGAAGTCTTTTTCTGAAATAGACTCAGTTGGCTTGCTGCTAGTATCGCCAAAGAAATCGAAATTCAATCCCTCAACAGTCATCCTGTTAATAAGATCCATATTCTCAAAATCATCTATCTCATACTTTTTGGCATACGCATCCACCATCCTTTTAATAGATGGACTAACATTAATATCCTGAGCTTTAATTATAGCCTTATAGTGCTTCCTATGGCGAGGGTTTCCCAAGTTCTCAAATACAGCATGACAAATTGTACCACGCAAAGACCCATGATTAGATTTATCGGGGAGACGCATGTGGTACTTAGCCCAATACTGCCAAGTACAAGTTTGCATTGTCTTAATGCGAGAAGCAGATAGAGGCTTGTTTTCAGATTTCTCCATAATGGAAGTCGTATTTCTTCTCAAACTTCCTTAAGTTAGAAGAAAAGGTTTTGTTGACACCTCGTTTATTCATCTCTTTAGCGAAATCAATAACGTTAGTCATTGATTCATTATGAGACATGACTCCACAATATTCAACAAATTTATCTAACTGCTCTTTGCTCATATCTCCAAAATCATTTTCAGAAGGCGGAGCAAAAAATATCTTTTCAAAATCCATCTGATCAGACAACTTGAATATCGATTTTATAGCCCCCTCAAAACCCCTGTTAAATTCTGAATTAAAATCATTATTGAAGGATAAGAAAACCTTGTCTAAAGGAAGCCCGTTTAACCTTGCAATAAATTTTGGGGATATATTAAGACCGAAAGAAACTAAAACATTCTTAATGCCAGAATCAAAAAGAGAAATGCAATCTCCTATCGACTCAACAATATAAACACTCCTCTCTTTCTTTATGCAAGCCGCTACCTGATCTATAGAGTAATATGGATAAAACCAATCAGAACAACGACCATTATGCAACCACTTAGGTCTAGGGTCTTCAGTAACCTTTCTCCCCGAAAAGCCGTGTATGAGGCCATCAGAGCGAAATACTGGGAATATAACACGTTGATACAACTTACCTGACATAGCAAGGCCACATTGGAATTGTTTCATCGTATCTTCCGTAATGCCTTTCTCTAAATAAAAATCATAATGAGGAAGAAGTCTACTCAAACAAGATTTAGGATATGTCTTCTCTTCACTCAAAAGATTCTTCTTAGCGGTTCTATGTTGAATATTTACACTAATATCCTTCAAATAAGAACTTAAAATAGTCTTATCGTTAGTGTTAAGAGTCTTCTGCAGTAAAGCTTCGAAAGGGAGAAACATTGAGTCCTCCACATAATCCTTCCAAACCCCTGTATCCTTGTAAATTTGTAGAGCTGTAGAATTGTCTCCTGACCTATAGATAGCACTAGTCCTCCAATATGAACCATGATCCTTAAGCCTGTAGCCAAGATCCTCAAGTACTTGTTTGTAATCCATCAACCTAGGGGGTCAAAATCACGGGAATATCTTCCGAATCATTATTCCTTACACGAACATCCTGATTATTCACTGAATCTACAATGTCCTGCAAGTCTCCCCTCTCTGTAACCCTAAAGTTCTTAATCTCAAGATTAATGAAATTGTTTTTGTTCGATCCATCTGGCATCTCAACAGGATTAATTGCACGAAGAGCCTCTTTGCCTAAATGACGAGCCTTTAAGTTAATTAATTTATGAGTACCGAAACGGTCCCCCTCTTCGTGGATCTCATCAGCAATCTTCCGACGAAGTAAAAATAAGTGAGAACAAAACTGAGTGATGCCATCTGAAAGAGAAACAACGCTCTCATCATCCACTATAGAATCGGCTCCCCTGTTCCCAGTAATACCAAGCCTATTTGCCTGAACAGATGTCATCATTGAGACACAAGGCTTCCCATCAAAACAAAGATCTCTATGGATTGTCTGCTTGAATTTGTGAACCATAGACGCAACCTGCTGCCAACCATCATTTTTCCCTAAATTATTGAAGTCAGTCTTAATGTAATCAAAACTAAAAATCATGCGCTTCCCTCGACCAACCTTTGAATAATAAAACCTCTTCAAAAGAGAGCACATCTCATCAGCAGACATTCCTGCCACATTCTCATAGTAGAACTTCATGTTCTTAATTTTACTCCAAGCAGACCTCACCTTATCCACCACCTCTTCCGCAGTCCAATCCCCATAACTTGAAGTCCTCCACTTACCGCTTTGCAGTAAAAATATAGGTATTCCTGTCATTGCCGAACATTGACGGAATATAAGTTCCTCTTCACTCATCTCTCCATTATCAAAATGGAGTACTGGGATCTCATATTTCGCAGCAGCCCTCGTGGTATAATCCATGCAAAACTGAGTCTTTCCCACTCCAGAACGAGCTACAATGACTGAGATATTACCCTCTAAAAGCAAAGAACCATAAATCTCATTAACCCTCTGGTGTGGACCCATCATCCCAGACTCTTCTACTGGGTTATTCCCTCTCTCCTCAACGACAGATTCCATTATCTCAAAAAGATTTACTGGCCCATCCTCATTAAACTCAAATTGCTTAATGTTCTTGTTGTAGATTTCGTCTGCTTTATCTACGATTTCAGAATATTTTAAATTAGGATCAATCTTCTTGACAAATTTAGCTACATCCTTACACGAATGATATATTTCACGCCTCGCTGAGAACTTCTTTAACTCCTTAACAGAAGAAAGAAATATGTCTTCAGTTATCTTATGGAAAACTAAAGACCGTATGTATTCCGCTAGATCAATACTGTCAGGGAAGCTAACCTTTAATTCATTAAGGCGAGGTATAAGAATTGTATCGTCAATCGTTTCTGCGTTATCAAGAGCGTTCTTGATTAGCTTAAAAATAGAGAGGTGTACTTGAGAATCCTCACTATAAAAGTCCTTCTCATTTAAAAAAATCGAAATCTCAGCCCACTTATGGGGATGCTGTAAAAGACCTTTCAATACAGTCTTCTCCAAATCCATATTAGATATCATTGATCAACCCCCTTTTCAAGTGACAATTCTATCAATTTACTCAAAGCCATATCCACACAGGAATTTTCAGTCTTTGTGGCGAAACTGGGTTGGCCCAAATCATTGATATAAAACAAAAAGAACCCCTTATTCCCTCCAGTAGGAGACCCTGTACAGTCATAGAGTTTAGTCAGCACACTCTGAGGTAACGTATTATCGCTTTTATCGAAAAGATTCATATTATGTCTAATTTCTTAAGTAACCGCTCATCAATAGTATCCTTCTCTAGAATACGAACAAGCCTTATTTGATTAATTTCACAGAAATATTCCTTCTTCTCATCCCTCTGTAATTGAGCAAGAAAATTCTGTCTTGAGTTAGAGTGAAAGAATTTGTTGTATTGATAATGCTGATTACCGTCAACTTCTATAGCCATCTTAAGATTAGCATTATAAAAATCTAATGTCATCCTTGTACCTAGGACGGGCATCTCTTCGAAAACAATATCTGCAACCCAGTGAGGATAAAGAAGATCTTTAACTTTTTTCTGGATTTTACTCCGACATTTTTTATCCCAATCAACCAAATACTTAGAAGATTTCTTTAACTTTTGCTCTCTCCCAGTGGTAGTTAAAAATATCATGAAAGCACGTTCTCTGCTATAAAACAACCAAGAGCCTTAGTCAATTCAGGACTACCCTCCAAAAGATCATATAAAGAATTCATGCCTTGATATTTTTCTTTTATCTCAAGACCTTGGCCCGAAACATAAGAACTAACATCTTCGTCAATCTTAAACCAAGAACCAGCTTTCTCAATGTACTTCCACATTAAAAGCATCTCAATAACCTCTCTTTCTATCCAAATGGATTTTCCATCAGTGCGGCCATGCTTGATCGGGTATCTAACACGCATGCCCGTACTTTCATTTGTCGATTTCTGAATGTGGACTTTAGCGTAATGACCAATAATAGGATTTTCGGGGCTAGGTCTAGCTTTTGGATCTTGGAGTATTAGATCTGATTGGTTTCGTTTCTCAAAATTAATAATCCAATCTGGATAATGAAGAGCTGCATTGCCACCGCTAGAATTGGTTTGGTTGTTTGGATCACTAGGAGCATATTGATTAGTCTTTATAGTTGACCGAACCTGAGAGACCATAATACACATATGACCAAATTTACTCATACCAAGACTAACTCGCTTTAAGAAATCAGAAGTTAAAGAAGCTCCAGCTGCAACTTTTGCTGCATCGCTAGTAGACTTTTCTAAGTCTGATTTAGGAAGCAAACCATCCATACTGTCGATGACAATGCATAATCTTTCCTTATCTGGATTATTTTTGAGTAGACTCCTTAGCCCATCAAAAACTACATCATAAATATTACACTCCCAGACAAGACAGGTTCCGAGTTCCCAATCGTCTGGATGGGATACAAACTTCAAACCTGAGCGCTTTTGGATTTCCACTGACAATCTACCTTCAGCCTTAATATAAAGACCCTTCGTTTTATCTACAGAGTTAAGCATGTTACGCATCACTTGCAGAGCCTCATTTGTCTTACCACCCTCGTTACATCCCGTAAACCTTTGTAGCCCTGCTCCAAGACCACCCCCAATGAAATTGTCCAAAATCAAAGACCCAGTAGAAACTGAATACGAAGCCGCCGTCTCTTCGAAATTAAAATGATAATCCTTATTCGCTTTCATGAACTGACCCATGAATTGTGAAGTTCCAATTGTACTGTTCTTTTTTTCCTTACTCATCTAAAAAATCTCTCAGGGTTTTCCGTTTTTCGATCTTTATATCTTCGCCCATCTTATCTTGATGGTCAACCATTTTTTCAAAATTCTTTGGCTTGTAGTCAAACTCTAGCTTTTTCCTCTTTAGGTATTGAATACCATCCTTAGTCAAAAAATACTTTATCGACCCCTCTAACTTAAATGGAGCTTTAACCTTGGACAAAAAGTCAAGATCATTATTGAAGATTTTGAAGACCTTAGTCACAGTCATCATATCAAGCCTATAATCAATAGATTTTGCCCCACCCAACATCCTTTTGATAAACTCTCTCCTCTCCTTAAAGAAAGGGCTAGCTTTCTTTTTAGAAAGTTTCTTCTTGAAGACATGTCCACACGAACAAACCTTAAGAGAGGCTGCACTTAGGGCATCACATTTAGGACAAGTCTTTTTACCCTTCGGCATAGAACTACCTTAGAGTAATCTTAAGTCGTTATCAACCATTTTTCTTACAAGGCCGATAAAATCTGTTTTAGGCTTCCAACCCAAGTTTCTCCTAGCCTCCGAAGAGTCCCCCCAAAGCACCTCTACTTCAGCAGGTCTATAGAATTCTGGGTTAATCTGCATCAAAGTCCTGCCTTCATGCACATACTTCTCATCTACACCCTTACCAACCCACTTACACTCTTCTACAGCAAAGCCAGCAAAATTAAATGCCTGTTCTACAAATTCCCTAATAGTATGAGTCTCATTGGAAGAAAGAACGTACTCCCTAGGCTCTTCTTGATTCAACATAAACCAAACTCCTTCTACAAAGTCTTCAGCATCACTCCAATCTCTTTTCGTATCAATATTACCCAATTCAAGAGGTTTAAAATCATTTAAAATGTACTCATTCTTAATACGGGCCACGTTTTTGGTGATCTTACGAGTAACAAACTCTTCTCCACGACGAGTGCCTTCATGGTTAAATAACCAACCCTGTACGGCAAATAAATCATAAGAGTCTCTCCAAACCTTTACCATGTGCCTAGCACTAGCCTTAGAAACACCGTAGGGGCTTCTTGGGCGCAAAGGATGAAGCTCTGACTGAGGAGAGTATAAAACGTCCCCAAACTCTTCTGAGGAGCCAGCATTGTAGTAATGGCAATTAGGGCAATGTTTCCTTATAGCTTCTAGCTGATACAGAACAGCCATCGCGTTTGTCTCCATGTGATTAACTGGCATTTTCCAGCTAACACCAACGAAAGAATTAGCAGCAAAGTTAATGAAATAGTCTGGCTTCTCCTCTGCTATAACCAGATCTGTATTGGCTTGATCTGCCACATCCAAATCTATTAGCTTAAACCTAGGATTACCAGAAAGGTGCTGAATATTCTCATGGTTTTTCACGCTTAACCTACGTACTCCTGCAATAATAAGATGCTCTGTATTTTTCAAGAGGTAATCCGCCATAAAGCTACCATCTTGACCCGTTACTCCCGTAATTATTACCTTCTTCATTTATTTATATTATATTCAAACCCACCAATCTAAAACATAATCTTTTGCAAAATTGTAATTAGGAAAGTCCAACCCTTCAATAGGATACCTTTGGTTATCAATTCCAGAAATTGGATAATCCTTCCTTAAGAAGGATATTTCTAAACTATCTGGCAAGTCAACATGTCTGGCTCCGTGGTTATTACCATGAATATGCACTATATTATAATGTAATCCTAAATTTTCAAAGAAAACTCTCTTCATTTCTTTATCAAATTTCCTTGAGTAACTAGACTCCGTTAACTCCCACATCATAGGATACTCTTCTATTAGGTTATGAACTTCAATAGTAACTTGATTAAAATGATTTGATATTAACCCTATGTCAGAATTAATCACATCATACTCTGAGCCGTCTATATCCATTTTTAATACCATGTCATATTCAGATTCATGCCCATTTTCTTGGATGTGTTTTTTAAGAACTCCTTCAGATAAAAACTCTTTTTTAAAGTGAAATCTTGGATTTTTTAATGGAAGCTCTTCTATAGATCCATCGTACATGTGAATATATTTCCCTTCTTGGGAACATTGTAAGTCAAAAGAAACATGTTCTGGGCTATCATTTATACCATAAGAATAAACAAACTTACTCTTATCGAATAATTCTTTTAAAAGAATATACCCACCATCACCATTACGACCATACCTTTTTTTTGTATAACCTGTCTTGTAAGGAAATATTAATTTCTTTAAATAACTGTACTTATTAGGGTTACCTTGATCTAAGAATGTCCTTCTCATATCTTACAATTGTTATTTTTTAGATTTAAAGAATCCATCTTTATTCACTTCACACCAATCCAAGTTGATTAATTCTGAATACTGCTCTTCTTCTGAAGAGTACTTAATTCTTGATCCATGAGGCTCCCAAACATCTTTTATAGAAACTTCCCGCACATCTTCTTCAGCTTTAACAAAAAAAGCATTAAGGCCGAAGACTTGACCAACAAATTTATACCCAAGCCTTTTCGCGATTCTAATCGTTGCCAACAAAGATCCACCACAATAACAACTATGTGGCCCATTCGCTCTATCAAAATCATCTCTATAAGTAACAGTCAAAGCTTTAGAAGGGCCAAGGGAAGCATTGTATTCAATGCATAACACCCTTGGCTCAACAACATTAATAGCGTCAAGCAAATAAAGGTCTACTCCATCAACATCTATCGACAGTAGATCAATCTCTCCACTAAATTTACTAGAAATAACTTGATTTACATTAGAAATATTAACAAATTCATTACTCCATGAAATTTTAGAGTTATTATAAATGCCAAAATCATTATTGAAAGAAGGATCTACATAAAGACCTTCGAAGTTTTCTTGAATAGCAAGTTGGCAACAGTTATTTTCTACTGGCCAAGCTCCAATTTCGACAAACTTATTGGATCGAAACCCTATCTTCTCAAATAAGCTAGAAATAAAAAGATGTTCTCCATTTTGAGAAGAAATTGGCAAAGCACGAATTTGTCTCATGCGTTATAATAGTTATTTTTTAGGTTTAAAACAAGACAATTTTTCAATATCTTCAGGAAAATATTTCAATAGTACTATGGAAATATTCTATCATATCTCTCTCCACTTTAATTTCAAAAGCCATATCCGTAAAATTATCTTTAATAAACTGAGAGCCATTCCCAGCAATAATTTTACACTCTTCATCGTGAGATTTGCACCAATCAAGCTTTTCTTCAAAGTCTGAAAAGTCTCGCTCAACTTCTACATAATGAACCCCTGATTCCAAAAACTTCTCGCATAACCAAGAATGAAATCTTGGTTTGGGCATAATAGGAACGGAATTAGAAGCTAAGACCCAATTTAATGAAGAAGACTTGTCATTACCATCGATAACAGGAAGATATTTTCTTTTAAGAAAGTCCTCCCTAGAGCAAAATCCCTTCAACCACTCTTTTGAATAAAGGTACGGTGAATCGATATAATTTTGAGAATAATCAGAAAAGGCTACATCATACTCCCCGAAAAATCTCGACACAAAGTTTACTCTATCATTGTTGTGTAATTCATGCCCTGTGTCAGCCCCCCTCCAATAAACATCATTTAATTTATCTCCCCAATCCACATCTTGAGATAAATTTAAGTCCCAATGCCTCCCACTGTTTAAATTAGCGATCACTCCCCTGCTCAACTGATTAAAAGTATCTCTAGTTTTCACAAGAACAGGGAAATTATTACCAGTGTAAGGCTTGTCTCCGCAACAAAACCATAGTTTTCTAAACCCTGCCAGCTTAACGTATCTTATTAAATCTTTATCATAATGCCTTCTAGAACGGCACTCCTTGTTCTTCGCGTCTATGGAAAATGGATGATCAAATAGTTCATAAGACTCAAAATCAAAGGGGGGGTTATCACAAGAAAATTTAATTCCTCCTGTATAGTATTCGATGCGCTTTTCCTTTGATAATTTCATTTTATTTCAACCAAATTATTAAAATCAAAATCCTCCTCGAAATCTTTTAACCCCATACGGTAGAATCTATAGACATCATTTAAATACTTTTCTTTATTTATGCAATCTTTAGATATATCACTAAGATCTCTAGAAACAATGTACTGGAATACTTCTTCTAAATCATAAGGATCTAGACCCAACCCCATAAGATCGTTCAAAAAAACAGCCCTTATAGAAAAGCGTTCCTTTATAAACTCTATATCTTGTTCACACTTCAAAACTAAATGATTCGTTTCTGGATAAAGATAATATTTTAAATTATGCTTAACAAACTGAAACTTATCTCGTTGTTCAGAACGGACATTTGTGAAAAATAAATCCTTCCAATTCGGTAAAGAAGATATTTCAAAAGATTTAGTAACTCCATCTACACCGCAATGTGGATTTAATTTAAACTTAGTGCTTTCATTATACCTAAACATAAAATGTTTGCCCCGTAAATAAACTCCATTGACCCCAGAGTTATTCAATTGATTACATAGGCTCTTCAAAGAAGAAGCTAGTTCCTGACTAATCCTTTCAGTATCATCAACGACGACAAACCAATCTCCATTTTTAATTGGAGACTGAAATAAAGATGTATTACGACTAAAATCAAATCTATTACACCATTTACTGTAAATGATTTCTCCCTCTCCCTTTATCGACTCTAAGTAATCAGCACCCTCATCTTTTGGATAATGAAATGTCCAAATCAATCCATCAAAATACTTCCTAATTGGTTCTAATAACTCAATTAGATTTTCTTTATTACCTTCACAAGTAATCCCTGTAAGCCAAATCCTATCCATATTTCAATAAGTCCTCTATAGAATAAATTTTCTTCATATAAGGGCTAACGTTTTTTAAAACACTAACTGGAATGTCTCCATCCCTTCTGGGAGCATATTCAAAGGATAAATCCAAATCATTAGAAGATTTGAAAAGTTTAAACATTTCTAACACCGAAGTGCCACACCCATGACCCAAATTTTCTATACTATTAGACGGATTGTCTATCGCTGAAATAATTGAATCACAAATCTCATTCACATGTACATAATCTCTAACGCAAGTACCATCCTCAGTATCATAATCATTGCCGAAAATCTTAAAAACACCCGTCTCCTTAGACTTTAAAAGATTATAAAATAATCCATCTGGATTTTTAACCTTTATGCCATCTTGCCCTATGACATTGTAAAATCTAAAAATAGTGTAATCAATATTGTTTTCAGAACAGTACTGAGCAACCATTTCTTCCGAAGCTTTTTTAGATAGACCATATGGAGAAGCTAAACCTTCTGCTGCCCCAGTCGAAGCAAAGATAAAATGTTTGGTTTTTATATTCCTCAAGACGTTTAAAGTCCCAAGAACATTGGTTTCATAATATAAAATTGGATCTTTTACTGATTCCCCAACCCTCATCTCAGCAGCCAAATGGACGACACAATCGAAAGAATATTTATATTTTAAATACTTATCATTCCTAATATCCCCATAATAAAATCTATCGGGGTAAACTTTATCTGGATTTTCTTTGTCTAGGCCCAAAACACTATATAACGAGTCTCTAATAATCCTCTTCAAAAGATGAGACCCAATATAACCAGAGGAACCCGTTATGAGAACTTTACTCATTAAAGTTTTTTTGAATAATTCTAATCTCAGATTTACAAGAAAACTTGTTCTTGTACCTGTTATAAGACTTCAACTTAGATCTTACTAACTCGACTTGATCAAGAATATCAGAAGTTAATCTATAATTAGTTAACTTTATCTCCATGTCTCCTAAATACTCCTTAACAGATCCATTATCAACATCTAGAGTCAATACTGGAGTCTCTCTCAATAAGGATTCTATAGTTAAAACATTCCCCGCCTCTTTTAATAAAGAAAACTGACAAAAGGCAATAGCTTTAGAAAAAACCTCGTCCTTCTCTTCGTCAGATAAATCAAACTTTATTTTAAAATTTTTAATTCTAGACTGGGCTGAGATTAATTTTTTCTCAAGATCTGAAGAGTTCCACCTACCTCCATAAGCTATAAATTCAAAATCTGGATTATACTGAGCCATTGTTATAAATGAATTAAGACCTTTTGCATCTAACCCCCATCCTAAACTAGCACACCAGAGAAAATACTTCTTAGGATTATCTAAAACCTTGTACTCTGAATTCGAAAAACCATGATGACATATGAAAGAGTTAGATTCATCATAAAATCCCTCGCAAAGAT
>Ga0315322_10003373_pt1 | contig 12333 bp, 13 predicted proteins | sample M110021515metaG_FD_203461 | JGI IMG/M metagenome (GOLD analysis project Ga0315322, IMG submission 203461) | Ammonia-oxidizing marine archaeal communities from Monterey Bay, California, United States - M1 100m 21515 | ecosystem: Environmental > Aquatic > Marine > Intertidal zone | place: USA... | reverse complement strand
CTTACCTAACAATTGTTCCAGTTCGACGAATTTTTCTCTGCAGTTGCATTATTCCGTATAATAGAGCTTCTGCAGTTGGTGGGCAGCCCGGGACATAAATATCGACAGGAACAATCCTGTCACATCCTCTAACTACTGAGTAACTGTAATGATAATAACCACCACCATTTGCACAGGAACCCATACTGATAACATATCTCGGTTCTGGCATCTGATCATAAACTTTCCTCAAAGCTGGTGCCATTTTATTTGTCAGGGTGCCCGCAACAATCATTAAATCAGATTGACGTGGGCTCGCCCTGGGTGCAGTTCCAAGCCTTTCAAGGTCATAACGTGGCATAGAAGTATGCATCATCTCGACAGCACAACACGCCAATCCAAAAGTCATCCAATGTAAAGAGCCAGTCCGTGCCCAATTAATAATATCTTCTGTGGAGGTTACAATAAAGCCCTTATCCTGCAAATCTCTACCCAAAGCATTTACTGCTATTTCTTTATCAGCCCCTGCTGTATTTGAGGCAGTTTTTAATCCCATTCTAAAGCCCCTTTCTTCCACTCATAAGCAAAACCGATAGTAAGAACTCCTAGGAAAACCATCATAGACCAAAAACCTACCATGCCAATGTCCTTAAAACTTACTGCCCAGGGAAACAAAAAGGCTACTTCTAAATCAAAAATTATAAATAGAATAGCTACTAAATAAAACCTAACATCAAATTTCATTCTAGCATCGTCGAAAGCGTTGAACCCGCATTCATAAGCTGATGTTTTTTCGGAGTCCGGGTTACTGACTGCAACAATAATCGCTGCTAAAATCAAAATCAAACCAAGTGCAATCGCTAACCCCAAAAATATGAGTATGGGTAAATACTGCATCAAAAGCTCGCTCAATGAAAAATCTCCCCGTTTTATATCCTGTTCATGTAGAACGCGGTTTAACCCTGACAATAGATAACGTCAACAGAACATCATTCAAATTAAGGACATAAAATATCCTAATTAGATAAATTTAGATTAGAAAAAATACTAATTAATTTTTTACAGGATCATTAGTTTGATACTTAATTGGCAGTCTTAATGGACTCGTATTACCAGTATCGGGCAACAAAGCTACTTTTCCATTCAATGAGACATCTTTTATTGTTTTTACCAACGCCTTCAAAGCAATAATTGAATCCGTTTTAGCCATAAAATGCCCAACGCAATGATGAGCTCCACCACCAAACCCAAAATGTTTCTTACGTCGCTTACTAATATTAAATTCTTGTTGATCATCAATGAGTGGATCACGAGCTGAAGAATGTACTAATAAATGCACCGTAGTGCCCTTTTTAATTTGTACCCCCGAAAACTCAAAGTCCATAATTGCCTCACGAGTGACCCAAGTTGTAGTTGGTCGCTCCCTTATTAATTCGTTAAAAGCATTTTCAGCCAGAGAGCCGTCTTTTTCTAATTTAATCCATTCTTTTGGATATTTGATAAAAGTAAGCAATCCCAATCCAAGTTGAGACCGAGTAGTATCAACACCACCAAATATTGAAATTACAATAAGATCAGACAGTTCTAAATTAGTAAAACCTTCAAAGTTATTTGCCTGCTCAAGAAGCTTCGCGACAAAGCTTGTCTTATCTCGGCCTAATTGGACTTTTTCTATTAAATCATTCGATAACTTCACTAGGCGTTCATATGCTTTATCGAAGACAACCTCATTCGCTTTGCAATCTACGCCCATAGCTAAGCCTAGATCAGAAGCATCCTGGGAGATCATCTCCCATTGTCTGCCCTCTAAGCCAAGCAAAAGACTCATGGCCTGCCCGGCAAAGGGCTTTGCAAATTCAGTCATAAATTCACATGACTTTTTTGTTCTTAGTTTAGCACATAGATTCATAGCTATTTCTTCAAATTCTGGTATAAGTGAATTTATATATTCTTGAGACAAGGCCGGGACCAAAACGTCCCTTAATTTTCGATGGTACTCTCCCTCTTGCCCTATGATACTTCGCTTCCAAAATTTTCCAAATGAACCCCTAAGATTATTTTTATCTGGCCATGCATGGCTTCCTTGTCTTAATCTACGATCACGCAAGAGTTGACCCACCTCCTTATACCGTAAAATAGCGAGCCCGTATGGAGTGGTGGCAAAAAAAGCTTTTTCCCGAGCCTCTTTTATTTCAAAACCCCTGGTTGAAAATGATAAATCTTCTAAATTTAGATGACAGCAATCCATTTTACAGTGAACCATATGAGTTAAAAATTTAAGTTATCCATTATAATAAATTTATATGAAATTAATCTTCTTGTAGTCAAACAAACCATTTTCAAATATTACATGCCTAATAGTAAATTAAATAAAGGTACCGGTAATGGAAACCCTAGATTTTATTTTTGATTTTGGCAGCCCAAATGCATATTTAGTACACAAGGTTCTCCCAGAATTTAAACTAGTCAATAGGATTAAAATTAACTACATACCATGTTTGCTTGGAGGAATATTTAAGCAAACAAATAACCGTTCTCCAATGGAAGCATTTGCCAATATTCTTGGGAAAAGTGATTATGAGAATTTAGAGTTGAAACGATTTATTGAGAAACATAAAATAAATAATTATAAACCAAACCCTTTTTTTCCTGTTAACACATTGATCTTGATGCGTGGGGCGATTGTGGCACATCGAGAAGATTGGTTAGATAATTATATCGAAGCTGGTTTCCATCATATGTGGGAAGACCCGAAAGATATGGGCGACCAGGAGGTTTACAAAAATGCCATGCTAAGTTCTGGATTTAATATCTCAGATTTACTAACGAAGATTCAAGCTAATGAAGTTAAAGAGCAGCTAATAACCAATACTAAAAGAGCCGTAGAAAAGGGGGTATTTGGAGTTCCAACCTTCTTTTTGGGAAACCAAATGTTCTTCGGAAAAGAACGCTTGATGCAAATTGAAGCTATCCTATCAGATTAACCCTTTCCTCGCCAAGGGATCGTCCGACTTATGATTAATCTCATTAAAAGATCAAACGCCAGACCCAGTAAACCCATAATTAAAATTGTTACCCAAATTAATTCATAATCTGAAACTGTTCTTGCAACATTTTCTATAAAGCCAATTCCAGTAGTTCCGGCGAGCATTTCAGCAGCCACTAACGTTCCCCAACACACGCCAATTGCAATTCTAATTCCTGTTAAAATTTCTGGTAAAGCATTGGGCAAGATAACATAGCGCAAGATCTGACGATTAGACGCTCCTAAAGAGTGGGACGCACGAATTTTTGATAATTGCGTACCTGAAGCTCCCGTTCGGGCAGAAATCACCATTATGGCAAAAGCAACCATAAAAAGCAAAAAAATCTTACCATCATCCTGAATACCGAAAATTGTTAGAATCAAAGGTGCCCAAGCTAAGGGAGGTACTGGTCTGTACAATTCTATTATAGGATCAAAAAAGGATTTAAAAAACCTAGATATTCCCATGTAGATTCCCAAAGGCACACCCAAAAATATCCCTAAAGCAAGAGCCACTAAAACTCTGAACAAAGAATCCCATATATGACCATCGAGCATAGGTATGACACCAAGATAAACATCCCCTTGGGCGAATGCTTGTAATTTATCTTTGTAATTAGGTACAAATAGCCCTTGTTCGGAATGAACTCCGTAATCACCAGGAAGTAAATCAATTAAGAAATCTGGGATTAAAAATGAAACAAGATCCGCAATTTCTATCCAATCCCACCAAAAGAGGGTAGTTCCTTTATATCCCCCTCCGTTCTCTAGATTTGGATTAGCGAGAAGAAGAAATTTAGCCACCACGTCTGTCGGTTTTGGCAACCAACGCCCAGAGCCCTGCTCAGTACATTGAGTTTTTGATTTAACAACCCCCGCACCCGGAATAAAAAACGCTTGCACAAGCCGTAAATTTCCTTTGGCACCTTCTATCGCTCTTAAGAAATCCTTTATTGAGTCATTTAATTCATCTAACGCCTGAGGAGGAAAGATTGTTCCATCATCCAATCTTCTAAAAATGCGCTCAACTGCTTTAATATAGTGTTTTCTCTCCTTCAGGACCTCATCTGAACGATCTGCTGCCTCATTAGACAACTTTAGTCTTTTAATTTGCTGCTTAGTCGCCTCAATAATACTATTTGCTGCAGCTGAATTATTCCGTAATTTCAAGAATTTCTGAGACAATACTTCTGCATGTTTACTAATATCGTCAAAAAGCACACCTTTCGGAGTGATTGGAAGTAATGGCAATTCGATGCGAGTAGTGCCCCAATTGGGCTGTAATAAGCCTTCGCTAGAAGGATTGAATTTAGTATAATCCTTGCTAAGTTTATCAGTTAACTCATCTAAATCTTGACTTATATCGCGTATTGCCAGTTTAGATTCTAAGCTTTGATTGTCTTGATCTGAAAAAATCCCAATAATCTTCCTCGAACTAACTATAATATTCAGTAGTTCCTCTTTTTCTGTTTCGCTAAAAACACCTTCAGGAAAATTAGATTCCAGAACATCTAATTGCTCAGTATTTCGAACTATCAATTCAGTCGACTTAAAATAACGGGAATCAATAGGTAAAGCAGCTTTAATAGGAGCGATAGCAGTTTCAACTTTTGCTACCTGACACATTTCATTCCCAGCTTCAGGAAAGAAAGCTCTTCCAACCCCCCAAGAAAAATAGAACCAAAGTAATAAAATTGCTGACACGCCCGAAAGCGTCCAATACCAACCGCCTAGCGTTCTTTCAGGATCACCAAAAACCTGATCTTTAGCTCGATAAGTTGCCTGTCTGAGTCCAACAAGTATCGACCATAATAATGTTATTAATAAAATAACAATTATAACAGATGCAATAAAAGCTCTTTCTTGGGACAACCAATCAAGCACCTCCCATAATCTCCTCTTCCATATCCCAGATCATCGATAAGATCTCTTCTCGTACTTCAGAAAATTGAGGACTTTGTTTAATATCGCGAAGGGGCGTTTGTAGGCCCTGTTCGGCGAATGGTAATTTATATTCCTTATGTATTCTTCCAGGCCTTGGAGCCATTACAAACAATCTTTCTCCTAACAACAATGCTTCCTCAACTGAGTGAGTGATAATTAATATCGTTTTTCCAGTTTCTTTCCATAGTTCCAAAATTAACGACTGCATCTTTTCTCTAGTTAATGCATCTAGCGCTCCCAAAGGTTCATCCATTAAGATGACATCAGGATCATTTACCAAACAACGTGCCAATGCAACTCGCTGCTGCATACCTCCAGACAACTGATAAGTGGGAGTATTCCCAAACCCCTGCAAACCAACTATTTCAAGCCACTTTTCTACTAAAGAATCGCTCTCACCCTGAGAAGTTTTTTTCATTCTCAACCCAAAATCAACATTCTTAGAAACGGTAAGCCATTCGAATAAAGCACCTTGTTGAAAAACCATACCTCTTTCAACACTTGGGCCATCAATTTTCGTTGAATTTAATGTCATGGAGCCTGATGTTGGATTTAAGAATCCAGCAATCATATTTAATAAAGTAGTTTTGCCACAACCTGACGGACCTAACACGGACAGTAATTCGCCCTTTTTCAGGGTGAAATTGATGTCTTTCAATGCCTCGACCTTCACTCCAGTTTGCGCATTTGAAAAAGTCATACACAAGTTTTTACAAATAAGATCAGACATACTATTTTTCGAATTATTAAAGGAAAGTAAGGCTCACACTTGAGCCTTACTTAAAGTATTTAAAAACTATTTTTTAGTCAAAAAACGAACTATCAATTGTTTTTGCAATCGCCGCCCCATCAGATGAGTCCGAGAAAACAACTCCTAATGCTGCGGCAGCACTTGCTGCCACTCCATCAGGTCCGAAATATTTATCCATCTGTTGTTTTTCAGTCATAAAAATCATGCCAGCCATTTGTCTACGAGTGTCTTCAACACTCATACCTGCATCTGCCGCTACTTTAGCTAATTGTGCATCTGTAGCTTCCCATGCCAAATTTGCTTCATCAGTCACATCCAAGAATGTTCTTAAAAGATCTGGATTTTCTGTTGCAAATTTTTCAGTTACTGAAATCACATCAAATGAACCGATACCTGCATCAATTTTCTGCTGAGAGGTCATTATGGGTGTTCCCACTTCTCCCGCAGCTTTTGATGAATTTCCACCAAAAATACATGCCATATCCACATTACCATCAGCAAGTGACTTAGCTCCATCTGCAGGAGCTTGATCCACAATGGTCATTGTAGAAGTATCAACGTTTAGGCTAGACATATAACTTCTAAATGCAAAATCTGCCATTGTATTCAGTGGAACAGCAACAGTTTTTCCCTCTAACTCCGATGCATTTGAAGAATCTATCCCAAGTCCATTCCTTATAAAACAATCATTTGCTTCATATTCCATAGCTATAGCGACCATTTTCAATGGATGCCCTTGCTGAATAGCGGTAACAAATGGTGAAAGACCTTGCGAATAAGAGATATCAATATCTCCTGCCAACATTGCTTCTGTCATTTGAACACCAGTTGAAAAATCAGTCCAGTTAACATCTACGCCCATAGCTTCATCGTAAACCTTGTCTACTTTTGATATTTGGTTTGGAGAGGCCCACTCCAAAAAAAACGCCACATTAACACTATCAGCCGCATTGCTTACAGAAGCAGCCGACAGAGCTATTATGCTTCCAGCAATTGCTGTGCTCTTTACTAATAAATTTCTCATATTTTCCCCTTTAGTTTAGAAATTGAATTAAAGTGTAATTAAATTGTCTTCATTCTATTTTTTTTTAGAATTTAACTAATATCATTAAAAAAAATAATTTGCGAGATTAAACTTATTTTGTTGTGTAATTCATAAAATTGAATGAATTGTAAAAAAATATAATTTTAATTATTAAATTCATAAAACAAGTGGTTGTATACTCAACTACGCATGATTAAAGGGAAGTTATGAGAATTTGGATACCTTTTAAGAAAAAACCACCTATTGTAAGCGTAATTCGATTTAGTGGCACTATTGCTGCGGATGGTAGGTTTGGCTCATCAGCTATTAGTGACCAGTCAACAAAAAAAATAATTGAAAAAGCATTTGCTCAAAAAAATATTTCTGCCGTAGCAATAGCAATTAACTCTCCCGGTGGAAGCCCCGTGCAATCTAGCCTTATCGCGGCTAGAATTAGACGACTGGCAGATGAAAGAAAAATTCCAGTTTATGCTTTTATTGAAGATGTAGCAGCTTCAGGAGGGTACTGGCTAGCAACTGCGGCAGATCACATCTATGCTGATTTCAGCTCAATAGTTGGATCCATTGGCGTTATCTACTCAGGCTTTGGATTCCAGGACCTTATAAAATCATATGGGATTGAGCGAAGAATTCACACAGCGGGGCAAGATAAGAGTTTCTTGGATCCATTTCGACCCGAGAACCCTGAAGATATTGATAAATTACTGAATCTCCAAAAAGAAATTCATGAAGCTTTTGTACAGCAAGTAAAAAAGAGTCGTGGCAAAAAATTACAAAGTGAGGATATCTTCACAGGGGAATTTTGGATCGGAAAAAGTGCTAAAGCTTTAGGTTTGATTGATGATATCGGTCACCTAGTACCGATAATGAAAAGCAAATTTGGGGAAAAAACGCGATTTTCGTTACAGGAAAAAAAGAGAGGTTTTTTATCCCGATTTGGGATCCAAATTGCCAACGAAACTTTAGGTGAAATTGAGAACCATATCAATTGGACAAGGTTTGGATTATAAGATGATTATCAAAATAATCTCTCTATTTCTTATTGGTATGGTTATTTTAGCTATATTTGGTCGACTAAGATTACCGAAATTTAAACTTGGCCCTCAAAAAAAATGCACTAAGTGTGGAGCACCAATAGTAAACAGCTCTAAGTGCGTTTGTGAAGATTAAGCAATACTCTGCACGAAGATTTAATGGAGTAACTTAATGAAAAGAAGGGCAGTAATCACTGGTGGTGCTAAAAGATTAGGAAGAGCAATGGCACTAGAATTGGCTGAGCAAGGCATCGATATTGTCATCCACTTCAATAGCTCGTCAGAAGAAGCAGAAGAAACTCGTGATATAGCAAGAAAAATTGGTGTGAATGCAGAATTATTAAAAGCAGACCTTCTAGAAATGGACGAAACTAAAGGATTGGTAAAAAAAGCAAGAACACTGATAGGAGGCCCACTAGATATATTGATAAACAATGCCTCTATTTTTGAGTATGATAACTTAAAATCCGCTGATCTCGCTAGTTGGGACCGACATCTAGACTCTAACTTAAGATCTGCGGTTTTCCTAACACAGGAATTTTCTGAACAAGCACCAAAAATGACTAACAAAAATAATGAACTTCCTTTTGCCACATCCAATGTTATAAATATAATTGATCAACGCGTAAGAAAAATAACTCCAGATTTTATGTCATATACGACAGCAAAGATAGGTTTGTGGGGCTTTACACAGTCATCAGCTCAATTCTTGGCACCTAATATTAGAGTGAATGCCATTGGTCCTGGACCAACCTTGCAAGGCGCTAGACAAAGTAAAGAAAATTTTGAACATCAACGCCTGGCCACTCCTTTAATGAGAGGAGCGAATGAGTCAGATATTACAAATGCGATGAATTATATTTTAAATGCTTACTCCTTAACCGGGCAATTGATATGTCTGGATGGAGGTCAACATCTTGCTTGGAAAACAGCGGATGTGGCAGAAATTGAGTAAGAAAAACAATGTCATAGCGTATTTCTCCTACGTTAGTTGTCCACTTAAAATAATAAATTTAAAAACAAATCAAAAAAAAGCTAATGAATTCAAGAATTTGCCACATTTAATTAATTTTATCTATTAATTTCAACAACTTAAACGCATGCCTAAAAAATAGGCAATCAGTTAAATTGTCAATAAATTAAGGGAAAATAGAGATATTAAGAAAGTTATATTCAGACTTATCCACAGATAGAGTGGAGAAAATGCAGATGATATGCCAATTTAAAGATCAGATTAATAGAATCATATAAAAATTTAAAATGACAAATGTTAGTACAACACATAATCAAAAGTTTTCTGGCCACAAAGTAATCGGGAAATACCTTAAAGATCTTCCTGAGAAACCAGGTGTCTATCGTATGTTGGATCGCGATGGAGAAGTCTTGTATGTTGGTAAAGCGGTCAATTTAAAGAAAAGAGTGACAAACTATTCTAAATTTTCTGGGCATTCATTAAGAACAGTAAAGATGATTGAGCAAACTTGTTCTATGATGTTTTTAACTACTCGAACTGAAACAGAAGCTCTGCTTTTAGAACAAAATCTCATAAAACAACTAAAACCAAAATATAATGTTCTCTTACGTGATGATAAAAGTTTTCCAAATATTTTAGTTTCAAAGACTCATGCTTTTTCACAAATCAAAAAACATAGAGGTAAACGATCTGAAAAGGGCAATTATTATGGGCCATTTGCATCAGCTGGAGCAGTCAATAGGACCCTAAACCAACTGCAAAAGATATTTATGCTTCGTAATTGCACCGATTCACAATTTAAAAATCGGAGCCGCCCTTGTCTGTTATTTCAAATAAAGAAATGCTCTGGACCATGTGTTGGAAAAATAACTGAAAATAAATATAGCGCTGCTGTTAAAGATGCAGAGGAGTTTTTAAAAGGAAGGAATAGCTCCATACAAGAAAAATTAGCACTGCAAATGCATCAAGCAAGCCTAAAATTAGATTTTGAAAATGCTGCAATAATACGTGACAAAATCCATGCACTCACACAAATCCAACAACATCAAGGCATCAATCCAAAGGGAGTGCTTGAGGCAGATATTATAGCGATACACCAAGATGGAAGCTCTGCTTGCGTTCAAGTATTTTTTATTCGCGGGCACCAAAATTGGGGAAATAAAGCATATTTTCCACAGACAGGAAATGGCGCAGAGGTTCAAGAGATTTTAGAAGCATTTATCGTACAATTTTATGGAAATAAGACTCCACCCAAAAGAATTCTACTATCTAGTAAGTTAGAAAATACTGAGTTAGTAGAGCAATTATTGTCAAAAAAATCATCTTATAAGACAAAAATCTCCTACCCTCAATTTGGAGAAAAAGCCATACTAGTTGAAAATGCGAGAAGAAATGCTGAAGAGGCGTTGGCACGAAAGAATTCTGAACACGCAAATCAAACAAAGTTATTAAAAAATTTAGCAACAGCACTGAAGATAAAAACCACGTTAAAACGGGTCGAAGTTTATGACAACTCTCACATACAGGGTACCAATGCAATTGGTGGCATGATTGTTTCAGGCCCAGACGGATTCATTAAAAATGCGTACAGAAAATTCAATATTTCGACATCAATCGCGCAAACTGGCGATGACTTAGCTATGATGAAAGAAGTAATCTATCGAAGATTTTCTAAGCTCAGCTCGATTGATCCAACAAGATCCAAGGAAGCTTGGCCAGATTTAATGATTATCGATGGCGGGGCTGGTCAAGTATCAGCAGTAGCAGAAATTTTATCAGATCTTGGACTAAATGATTTAAATTTTATTGGAATAGCAAAAGGTGAGGAACGAAACGCTGGAAAAGAATTATTTTACAAATTAAAAGAAAAACCTTTCAGCCTTCGCCACACCGACCCAACTCTATATTTTGTGCAGCGATTACGAGATGAGGCTCATAGATTCGCAATTGGCGCTCATCGCGCTAAAAGAAAAAAATCAAACTTCAGATCCCCGCTAGACGAAATAAAAGGTGTTGGCCAATTCCGCAAACGATCTTTGCTTTCCCACTTTGGTTCAGTGAAAGCTATTTCACGAGCAGATCTAAGAGATCTTCAATCTGTAGAAGGAATTTCAAATAAATTAGCTAAAAACCTGCATGACTTCTTCCATGAGGCCAAATAAAAGTTTATAAATCATTTATGAACTGGACGATCCCAAATATTCTAACCGCGCTAAGATTGATAGCAGCGCCAGCAGTTGTCATAGCCACTCTAGCATTTCAAGATCCACTCTCATATTGGATAGCTTTAATAATTTTTGTAATTGCTGGGTTAACTGACTTTGTTGACGGCTATCTTGCACGACTATGGAAACAAGAAACAGCATTTGGCAAAATGATGGATCCGATAGCAGATAAAACCATTGTGATAATGACATTAATAGCGCTGCTAGTACCCTTTGGTTTCAGTGCATTAATAATGATTCCCACACTAGTGATTATATTTCGAGAAATCCTAGTTTCAGGATTGCGTGAATTTTTAGGAAATAAATCGAATTTGCTTTCGGTCACTAGGTTGGCAAAGTGGAAAACTTCATTTCAGATAATAGCAATCTGCAGCCTTTATATCGCGCTTTTACTAAACTCTTATCAAATGTCGCCAAACGATAATGTTAAAGGCACTCAGCTCAGTATAATCTTAAACCCCTCCCCCAGAAACCAATCATCAATACTTCTAATTGGAAGCATTTGCTTACTTTGGATAGCTACAATTCTAACGTTTCTTAGTGGTTATGAATATCTTTTAAAGGCAATTAAGTTTATCAGTGAGAAAAACAAAAATGATTAAAATACTATACTTTTCATGGGTTAGAGAAAAACTGGGAATCTCTGAAGAACTACTGAAGACAAAAGCAAATAATATAAACGAATTAATTGATGAATTACGGTCAAAGGATGAAAAATACAAATTAGCTTTTGATGATTTAGACATAATACGAATTGCGGCAGATCAAAAATTAGTTGATATTGAGTATCCTTTAAAAAATGTTTCAGAAGTTGCTTTTTTTCCACCGATGACTGGGGGATAAAATGAAAGTGATATTACAGCGAGAAGTATTTGATCCTGGGCAAATAATCAATAAGTTTCAATGTGATCTGAAAAATGTGGGCGCAGTTGTCAATTTTACAGGTATCGTCAGAAACAACAAAGAATTAAATCTAAAAAAACTACATATTGAGCATTATCCTGAAATGACAAGGCATTCTCTTGCAGAAGTACAGCTTTCCTCAAAAAAACGCTGGAACCTTCAAGATAGCTTGATTATCCATAGATTTGGTGATCTTGAAATAAATGAGCCAATCATGATGGTTATGACTGCTGCAAAACATAGGCACGAAGCCTTTAATGCCGCAGAATTTCTGATGGACTATTTGAAAAGTAGAGCACCTTTTTGGAAAAAAGAGTTTACAAATGAGGGAAGTGAATGGGTTTTAAGTACTGAAGACGATGAAAATAGTTTAAGTCGTTGGTAATTCTTTAGTGCTCATGCGTCAGCTTTTTTCTTAATTCAGACGCTTCACGTCGAGCTGCTCCCAATCCAT
>Ga0315322_10003371_pt1 | contig 12333 bp, 17 predicted proteins | sample M110021515metaG_FD_203461 | JGI IMG/M metagenome (GOLD analysis project Ga0315322, IMG submission 203461) | Ammonia-oxidizing marine archaeal communities from Monterey Bay, California, United States - M1 100m 21515 | ecosystem: Environmental > Aquatic > Marine > Intertidal zone | place: USA... | reverse complement strand
TCAGGTTGATCTCCTCAATGAAATCTCACGCCAAGAAGTAGATAATGTTATGGATTGGTTCGGCGATGATTACGACATGCTTTCGTTTAACGACCTGTTTAAGGGCAAACTACGCAGAGCGATACCGCTGCAGTCCGAGGATGCAAAGAAGCTACTAGAAGTGGTTAACCGACTTAAGGCCGAAGGCTGGGAAGTTGGTGTCGAGGTTCCGTGGGAGGGAGGAACACACAATTCAAAAAAGTTCCCAGTAAAGATCGTCAAGCAAAAAGAACGCCGCAGAGTAGGAGAGCTACCAGCAGGCTTTGGCGAAGTCAACCCAGAGACAAACCCCGATCCGCGACCCGTTGAGGAGTATGAGGTTGACACGGAGGTTGCCGACTTGCGCCTCACGAAGACTCGCACCATCACAATCCCCAAGGGGCCAAGGGCAGGCGAGACTGTTGAGAAGAAAGACGAGACAACAATGTCTCGCGCGATCCTTAAGAATAAAAGCATGCCAATAGAACTGCAGGATTGGTGGAGAAAGAGGCAGGTCTACTATACTAAAGAAGGGCAATGGAAACAGATCGAGCAGTTCTTTAAGGAAGATGTTGACAAAGATGATCTAGGCATGATGGCAATCTTATCTCGCCATCCTCTCGATGTTCTCCGCATGAGCGACATTGACAAAATCAGGTCTTGCCACAGTGAGGGCGCTTCGGAGTTTCATTGTGCCGTCGCCGAAAGTCGCGGACATGGACCGATTGCTTATCTTGTATCCCCACAGCAGTACGAAAAGCTTATGGACGGAGATCTTGGAGAAGATCCTAGCGTAAAAGAAGACATGGAGTTTAGGAAGAGCCTTATAGATACACTCGTAAAAGATGAAGGAGCTAGCGTTCGGTGGACTTTTGAGCCTCCTGACGACATCAAGCCCTTTTTAAATGACAACGGAGTCTTCTCTGGAAAACGATACGCTAGCGAGTATTTCATTCCGAAGTACGAAGACGAACCCGGCGATCACAATCTAACACCAGAGAATGTATCAGCCGCCCTTGCCGCAATCTTCCGAGCCTCTAACAACGAAGAGCGTCAAGAGATGATGCCGCATTTTGGTTATAGCTATTCAACCTCTAAAGAACAAGCTGACGATAGGCGCTTTAGAATAACCATGGTGGATAGGCTGGTTCACCGCGAAAAGTTTGACGAGTATGGCGAGAAAGACTTTGATAACAAGTGGTCGCAAACCGCACTTGACGGCGGAGAAATAGACTACGAAGAATACGCTAAAGAACATTTCATTCCAAAATACTCACACAGTTTGGGGAACATCTCTGGATTTGGGCCAGAGTGGCTCACTGTGAAGAACGTCGCTGCAGCAGCCGAGGCAGTCCATCGATACAGAGACAACCCTAAAACACCTGCCGAAGACTCGATGAAGAAGTACGGCTATAAGAGGCCACCCACTCAACCCGTAGGACTATCGGCTGAATACGCAGACTACAACCGAAAGAAGAAAGAGTGGGATCAGAAAGAAGAAGCCACCACTTGGTTGAAACAGTATTATGAGAAGTTTCCCAATGTCGCCGCGCGCATCGCATCCAGCAACAGGGCAAAGAAGCACGATGATGTTGATCAAGTGATCGATGGCATTCAGGATAGTAACAGTAGCGCCTTCACATCGTTGCCCACATCTGTTCGCAAGCATCTGAATGACGAATGGTTCATCCGAGCAGCGACAGCAGCAGTTAATAAAGACAACTTCAGTCTCAACGGTTTAAATCTACAGCCGCCTCAACCGCCGAAAGCGCCAGAAAAGAAGAAGATTACAGACATCTCCGACTTCGATGATCAAGAGATCTTCAGAGATAGACATCGTGGTATTGAGGGCATCGGCGCAAGAGCCCGCGTACGATTGCGTAAGTTTGTTGATGATGAAGAGGACATAGAGTTCGCGGTCCCAGAGCAGCGCCTCTATGGTTTAAGTGTTCCTGGGTTTCTTGAGGCCGTACGTAAATGGACTTGGGATGAGCAGAAAAACTTGTTCACAGGACCAAGAGGAGAGGTCACTATCCCAAATTGGAACGCGCTTACTCGCCATGGTGGTAGCTACGAAGACTATAGGGACGGGACAATACTTAATAACTTCTTCGCCGAAGGCGGATTCCCTGATGAGTATAGGGATGGCGCCAACGTGTCTCACGAGTATGATGAAGATGAATACGAAAATCGACAGGAAGAGATTTTTGACGAGACTGTTGCCGAGGTTGAGAGCATAGTTGGAGCATGGAATGGGAACTTTGAAGCCTGTAGTCTAGACGCAGAAGTAGAGGAGTTTAACGATTGGGACGATCAGAACATGGAGCCGTCTGTATCAGCTTGGGGCTCATGCCGTCTCTCTGTTAGGCTACCGAATGCAGTATCGGTCAAGGAAGAGCACCAAGCAGACCTAGGAGACAACAGTGTCCCCTACTTTGTCGTTCGATTCGAAGAGGATTACTTTGAAGACGGCACAGCATCCGCAGTCTTTCCAGTATCCTATCACCACAAGTCACCCGGCGTTCGCGAAATGCAGGAGATGCTCTCTCGCGGCGAGGGAGAAGAAGAGATCTCATGGGATTTAACAATGATGCGAGGCGAAGTCTATTTCAATGTTGAATACTCCATACCAGCGGATTACGATCATGGCAATGGCCCCGATCTGGCGGAAAGTCTAGGACAATGGCTTCATGACGAATGGGACTCCAAGATCGACGAAATACATGAACAGGTTCGCAAAGGACTCATTGAGTTAGAATACCTTGCGCCATCACATTTTGATAAGAAGGCTGAAGACGAGGACCACGAAAAGTGGGCAGAAGAACTGCGCTATTTCCGCTATCAGGGTCCCGACGATGACGGAGAGATGTGGTTTACGCTCTTCCACGATTCAGGAGCCGAGCGCTTCCAGACAACGGACGTTATCGTGCCCTTTGGCTTGGTCGCGACTCGTGGTCAGACACAGATGGTTATCACTGATGTTGCTGCCATAATTGGCGGCACCGTCGACCATGATGGTGCCAGAACGCAACGCGTAAAACACACAGGACAAGCCAAGAGAGCTTTGGCAGCCGAACTTCGCAGACTCGAAGCAGAAGCAAACGCTTATGTTGCCCGCCAAATGAACTTTGACTTCGGAGATCCTAAATACGACAAGCCTGAAGATGCGTTTGGAATCGACCTGGCGAAAACAGTGTTCTTTTCGACCTATCTCGTTGAGAACGACAGTTTGTTATCTCCCGAACAGCGCGCACGATTAAAGAACGACAAAGATCGCTACCTTGGCTTTGGTATGAAGATTACTGTCAAAGCAGTTGACACAGAAAAAGAAATCGAGGGTGCTTTTAAGTTTATTGAGTACATCGACAAGAACATGGATAGAGTAAAACTAGCCTTTGAGACAATTTACAAGGAATCCATCGAAGAGTACGAGGAGCAGCGAAAGAAAGTCCTGCAAGCACGCTCGTCCAGAGGCACAATGAGCCAATACATTAACGCTCTCGACACTTACATCCGCAACGTAGGTCCTCCAGAATGGGATTCCAGAGAACACCACCGCTGGATTCAGCGGCTAGCTTCGTCAATGGCGTTTGTTGAGTGGACAGATGATGCGTTCGATCACATGCGCGCATACGAAAAGCGCGCTTGGATAGAGAACTTCCTAGGTCCCCTTCAAGCCGGCAACGACATGGCGTACGAGTTCGAGCCAGATCGTGAAGCGGGCACACCCCGAAACTTTGGGGAAGCGGTCAGGGCCCAGCTAGGAGAAATGGGAGCATCACATTCTCAAATAAACTCTTACACATGGACCGGACCAAAGACATACCCAGAGATTTATGACAAGATAGTAAATCCCTCCCAAAAACCAGAAATAGAAGCACCCTTACCCGATGAGGTTGCACAAGCGAGGTCAATTATGGCACAAGGCGACAGAACAGATCCAGACGCACAACTTGAAGAACAGATCATGAGAGTTCAAAAGCTCACTGAGAAGAAAAGAGATCCATCCCACGACCTTCGCATCTATCGTATGCAGCTTAGTTGCGGCGTTGTTGATGGTGTCGGTGGAACAGATGCAGAGATCATGGCAGAAATGAGAGGGATCGAAGCGGTGACTACCGTTCGCCCCATTGCTGATTCCAAGCGACGTATTACCCCAACAGAGATGTTTACCATTTTTGAGGTTAAATTTGAACTCCTTGGCGCGCAAAGCCGTATTGATTTCCGAGATCAGGTTTTGCTGCCAGCGGTTAGAAAGATCGCAGGGATTCAGGTTATTAACTGGTCGGCAATCCACAGAACTAACACGCAGGGAACCGTACGTACTGTGCGCGAAGCCTTAGACAAGCTACATGAACAAGGCTTTGGCTCCTCTGATGGAATGGATATTGGCGGGTCTGCTAACCTTGCCTCTATTCGGTACTCAAAGACAGCGCCTAGGACAACTCCAACTCCAACACTAGACAGTATTGCTGCTGACTGGCAAGAGGGAGGGGTACAAGCCTATGACTTCCCAACTAACACAAACGCTATGCAGTATCACACTTTGATACCTGTGGATGAACTATGGGCGCATCGCTCGAAGAATTCTCCGCACCCCAAAGACATGTTCGATCTCAAGCATAAACAATTTGATGCCGTATATCAGCGCCTTAAGGACACATTAGAAGATCCAGAAGCTTATCAAGACTTTATAGCTCATGGAGCCCAATCACCAGTGTATGTTGCGCTAGGTCAGGATGGAAAAGTAAAAATAACAGGAAACGAAGATCTGGTTTGGTTCGCCAAGAAATCAGGACTGCAAGAGGTTCCAGTTTTCTTTAGCTATCAGAAACAAATCTAATGTCCACGCCTATGGAAATTTTCAACAGGCTGCTGGCTATTACGGCTGCGATCTGTTTTTTGACATTCGCGTTCATTAGTTCTTATAAGTCAGCTTTGGATTCCTATGTCATACCCACAAAGGAAGAAATAAAGGAGATAACTAATGTCCCTTCTTCCCTGCCACAGGATGATCAGATTGCCCTTATGCGTTCTCGATCATCCGCAGTACAAGTCATGTCATATTCGGAAACTTCGGCAGATATCTCAGCAATGTCAGGCACTTACATACACTATTCAGGCGAATTGTATGTCTTAACTGCATCACACGGCATCACAGCGCCCTGCGAACTAACTCAAATTGTTGCAGATGATGAATTATTCGACTGCCTTCAATTTGTTCTTAGAGATCGTCACAGTGATTACATGGTAATGAAGGTTGAAGAGATAATAAACAGAGAACCAGTTGAGCTACCAGAAGAGATGCCTAATCATTCTGAATGGATAGAGGACTTGGCTATTCAGAGTACGATTTATTATACTGGATATCCAAATAGAGGCGGACCTTACACGTTTGATGGCAGGGTAGTCTCAATTGAAAACTCTCGCGCATTCTACATTGACTCCTATGCTTGGAGCGGCTCTTCTGGTGCCGGCGTGTTTTCCGCTAGTGGAAACCTAATTGGCTGGGTTGTTGCGCTTGACATCGGTCAGACCATGTATGGTCGCCAAGTGTTAGAAAACTTCATTTGGGTAACTCCTTTGCATCAAGTGGAGTGGCCGGTTGTCTGGGCTTTAACGGACATCTAAAATAAGGAAAAAGTAATGAAAAATAAAAAAGACAAATGTTATGCAAGGATTTTCAATAAGCTCGATCACATTTCTGAGAGATTAACTGACATTCGAGAGCAGATAAGTGACTTCAGGCTAAACATGGAATCCGGCATCGCTATCCCAGAGGAAGAGGAGATCTGTATAGACGAACTTGAATCTGAGGCGGCTCTTCTTGAAATGGCACTCGGAGAATCGCTATCTATGATCGCCGAGACAGAGCCACAGGGAGACGCATAAGTGCAGACAGAACAACTCGAACAAACTGAGTCTCCAAAGACCGAGCCAGAGGATTTAAAGCCCCGTCCGCCAGCAAGACTTGCGCCGAGAGGCATAAGAACATTCACCATGTGTCGTCAGAACGACGAGACAGGTATTTCAGGAACAGGTGTCATAGTCGAAGGAGTTCTCCTAGCCACGGGACAAGTAATACTTCATTGGCTCTCGCCTTCACCCCGTGGATCAATAGCAGTCTTCGACTCAATGAACGACTTCGTGAGCATTCACATCACATCGCATCTAATAAACGGCACCATTATCACCTTCGAGGACGGAGAGCAAATAACATACAACACAGACGGCACCAAAGAAAACAAGTTGCCTGAAGTAGAAGAAACATAGGCGAACAAACTATTTATGATGGAGATAAATTAGATGAGTTATAAATTTACTACTGGTAGTGTTAAGAGCGGCGATATTCATTACGAAGATGATGACGACCAAACATACATTGACTTTGGCGATGACAAGATCGCGCTTAATGCCAATGGGGTAGTCTTAACTCTCGATGATAACCAGCTAGCGTGGACTGCCTGCAAGCTAGAGGGGGCAGCCCTACATGTTGACAATGCCAACATTTATCTCGACAACAACAAGGGTATTACTTGGGGCGATAGCTCCGTGTCTTTGCAAGGAAACGCAACACAGGAAACAATAAAACTTAAAGCTAACTCCACAACTTACTTTCATTTGGACGGAGACTTGTCACCAGGAAAAATAGGTATCGGCACTGAAAGTCCTGGTTCTTTCTTTCAAATCAGTGGCTCGACAGCGTTCAATGTCACTTCGTTTTCTGAAAGTGCGACACTCGACTCGACTCATTTCACAGTAGTTGGCGATTGTAACAACAACGATGTAACATTTACGCTCCCAGTCGCATCTGATACTATTGGCGGACGGGTGTATGTCATCAAGCGCGTTGATTCAGGCGGATCTGGAGGTCCCAACGTCCTCAGAATTGAGCGCAACGGAAAGACGATTGATGGCATGGCGAGCAATTTAGAAATTGGAACCGACGCAGGTTGCTACACTCTGCAGTGTGTCAACGCTACGTATGGCTGGATCATTTTAAGCAAGTATGTTGCATAGAGGAATAACAAATGGATAAATGGTGGAGATTGATAAGAGAGGATAAAGAGCCTACCTATAAGAAGCGCATCCGAAGTTACATTAAAGATCGCAACAGCCTCTTAAAGAAGGGTGGCCAAAAAAACACGCCACCTTATACCAAATCAATGGGCTCTCATGTTACTTTCGACAAGCAACTAGAAGAAGAAATAGAGGCAGCAAGTTTCGAAATGAATGAAGAGCTTGAGCCCACTTTCTGGAAAGACAAAAAGCTCAATAAGAAGATTCAGAAGCGTTTGGAGGAGATTGTTTCGGACTTTATCGAGAATCTAGAACTGGAAGTAAAGCCCGAAGACATAAGACTAACTGGTTCACTTGCCAATTATAATTGGTCAAAATACAGTGATGTTGACCTTCACATTGTGATTGATTTTGCCAAGGTGTCCGAGGATACTGATCTAGTAAAGGCTTATTTTGATGCTGCACGTGCACGGTGGAACGACCTACACAGCATCGAGATAGGAGGGTACGAGGTTGAGGTTTATATTGAGGATGTTGATCAAAAACATCAGTCATCTGGGGTGTACTCACTAACTGAATCAAAATGGATTATTGAGCCCGAACCTCACGACGTGGAAATTGACATTGCAACGGCACGAAAAAAAGCCGACGACATTGAAACAAGGATTAACTTATTGCAACTTGCAATTAGGGCGAACACCGCTACTAACACCGACAATTCTATTAAGAGTATTAAAGCTAAGGTCAGGCGCATGCGCCGCGCAGGCCTCGACAGCCCGCAGAAAGAGTTCTCACCAGAAAACATAGCGTTCAAAATTTTAAGGCGTAACAAAAGCCTTGACAGGCTATCCCAAATGGCTTATAATACATATGATAGCAAGATGTCGAAGGTAGAGAAAGAAGGTGGTGAATGAAGTTTGAAGAAATCGAACAACAAACAGTATATCCAGGCGAATATTTGTTACATGCCCCCACCCAACAGATCGTGTTGGTCGGAGCCTTTATAAAAACAGAGGGAAAAATAAGATCATTTGCCAATGGAAAGCTTCTTGAAGATGAAATAAGTAATTTTAAAAAGATAGTAGTAACTGCTAAACAATTAAAAAAACAGAAGAGTCGCCGACGCTCTTGCAGTGGGTGCAAGAAAAGATGAGTGACTTATCCGAATCCGTAAGAGGCTTCTGCATGATTCAGTTAGAGATCTTGAAAGAGCGCCGCCACAGATTGAGGAAAGATTTTCAAGATTGTCAAATTCAGGAGGAGTTTATTCTTTCTGTTCTTCGGGACTTGGGACAAAAGATCGATAATACAGACACAATAGTCTCTAATTTAATAGACATAGAGGAAAGGAAGAAATGACAGAAGTCTTCATAGTTTACGGGATCTCAGATTGCCCGTCGTGCCTACGGGCATGTGCAGATTTGATGGAGGACGACAAACAATATGTATTTGTTAACACAGACTTCTCCAGAGACTATCGTACTACACTTTGCAAGAAATTTGCTTGGAAGACGATGCCGATTGTGGTAAGATTAGAATCTGAAGAAGAGATTTTAATAGGAGGGCATACAGAACTAGTGAGGTGGCTGATAGATAGACCATAATAAACCCTATTTAATATATGGTTTTATCGGTTGGAGATTTAGTTAGATGGATAACCGATTGGGGGATCTATGTTGCATCAAGAGATGGGGTGGTTTTTAGTGACTACCCAGAATACACTTATGGACTAGTAATGGAAGTTTTGTGTGATCCACAGGATAGAGGAATAGCAATTGTGAGTTGCTTGCACTCAGAAAGCTCATTCCATAAATCAGGAAACACTCTGGTCTTGCGCTTTGACCAAGACGGACTAGAAGTAGTGAGCAAAGCGTGATAAAGGAGAGAGCTTGGCATCGTTAGTCAAAAAAGGGGATCTAGTGTGCATGTATAGGCGCAGGATCCAAGGACAAGGACTCGCAGTAAAGGTCGCCACAGCAGACATTGAAATGGTGCGCCACTTGATAGAGATCTGTTATTGTCCGAGTTGGCAAGAGAGAATGGATCTAGAAGAGGAGTATTTGGAAACAGCGGAGATAGAAGACAAGGAGTTTGTTAGCAGGGTGATGAGACACATTTCATCCCAACAAGGAGAGTATCCACTCGGTGAACAAGAAAGGAGAACCTTTGTAAAAGTTCATTGGTTTATTTCACCTTCCTATTATACCATGAGCAGACTCCCTGCTGGGAGTGATCATTCGTGGGTGCCAATTTCTTGGCTGAAAGAAATAAAAGCGGTGCAGTGAGACTTTTCCCCATACTTATTGTATGGGTGTGGAGCGAAATGACTACAAGGTAGGCGATCTGGTAAGGTGTGTATACGATTTGTTCGAGACTCAAGAGTACATTCTTATCCCCGACTTCTTAGACAGTGGGGTCTATTACGGTATTATTGTGGGGTTACAGCGACATGTCCTTGGGGCGACTAGTATCTATGATGAACGCTTAGATACAATTTATGCAGTCAGATGTACTGATAACGAGGTTAGATTCTTTTCATTTTGGGAAATGACGCTATTATCTTCAGGATAATAATTTGACAATCACAAAATAACATGTTATCTTAAGAGATGTGAGGTGGACTAAAGCACTTCACACAAAAAAAGCAATAATGCTAAAAAGGAGAGAGAGAATGAGTAATGTACCAAATACTTTGGATGATCTAATTACGCTATTAGAAAATGCGCGTGACGATTATACCAAATTCTATGCGAGCGGCAACGCTAGCGCAGGAACTCGCGTTCGTAAGGTGATGCAAGAAGTTAAGACCCTTGCGCAAGAGACTCGCTTGCATGTACAAGAGACTAAAAACAACAATACTTAATGACAAGATCCGCAGGGAGGCATGGGTTCACAGATGCCTCACACATTTTTAAACTAAAAGGAAAAAGAAAATGGAAAAACTTAAATCACTATGGGCACGTTGGAAGGTGCAAATCAGTTTTGTGGCAGGAGCCTTGGTCGTATCAACGACGATGGGAACGTGCTCCTTCGAGCCAGCAGTGTCCCCAGCGGCGACTGGAACAGAAACTACAAGCACAACCACAACTGATGGGATCGCTGCCAACGAAACAATCGTCGTAACACCCAGTGCGACCACCACCACAGATGGAAGCACTACGACGAATAGCGGCGAGTAATAGAGAAGATGTAAAGTGGCCGAGTGTTGCATATATGGGAACGGGTTCAACGCCTAAAATGAACTCAGAGCAGATGAGGAATAATCCTCATGTTAGCGAAACCTTTAACCTTTCAAGGTCAAGTGTATAGCACAAAAAACACAGGAATTGAAATTAGGCTAGCGAGATGCAGACGCGGTGAAGACAGCGAGCACGACATTTGGCCACTTTACATTTGCTTTACAATTAACTTCTTGACATGTCATGCGCGGTGTGCTAAATTGTAAAGAGATAAGAGAGAAATATGACATACACAGTAATCTTCGCAGACCGCAAAAATAATCTAAAAACCGAAGTCTTTTTCGCGGCAGCATGCCACAAGAGGGCATACACAGAGGCCAAGCAAGAGTTTGGGACAGTGGTTGCTCTTATCACGGGCAATCAGTTGGTCTACACCAGAGCGCCCCTACGCGCGTAATTAATAACGTGCCCTTAGCTCAATTGGATAGAGCAACGCCCTTCTAAGGCGTAGGCTGAAGGTTCAAGTCCTTCAGGGCATACCACTTGCATGGAGACAAGCACAGGACATAAATAGCAGTAGCTAGACGCTGTAACACTAACCCCCTCAAACTGCGCCCGTAGCTCAGGGGTTAGAGCGTTGTTCTTATAAAGCAGATGTCATGGGTTCAAATCCCATCGGGCGCACCACTTACACTCAATGCCCCTTAGCTCAGTTGGTAGAGCAATCGACTGTTAATCGATGGGTCGCAAGTTCAAGTCTTGCAGGGGCAGCCATTTCACCACCAACACCAACCAATAAAGAGAGAGAAGCATGTCGCATCACTATGAAGATTTTCGAGAATCAGTATGGTCAACAATGACAGGAAAAGAAGAAGACTACACTATTCTGGAGTTTAATCACAGCACGAAGAAATATAAAACATTGACGACTGTCTCGGCAGTTAGCCCCGATGTCGCTAAACTGAAATACATCAAAGAAAGCAAATGGAGTTCATCGCCAGAAACATGCTTATTTGTTAAAACTGCGATCTGTAGATAGGGGATAAAATGGAAAAAGAAATAGGAACAGTTGTTTGGAAGGCGTACATTAATTATCTCTTGTACGGCGTTGTACAAGAGGTTAAAGTTGAAAATGGCTGGCGCATGTTACGAGTCGAATGGGATCTCCCACATGCTGACTTTGTGGTTGACGATTGGCAGCGCGCAACCAATCTAGGAACACGGCAAAGAATATGAACAAAATGAATGTAGGAGATGTGGTGAGACTTAACGACAGGTTTGGGCACATTAAAAATAAGAATAATGTGAACAACGGAGACGTTGGGTTTATTATAGCAAACGACGTTAAGACAGAGATTAATCCTTTCGGGACATGTATAAAAGTTCTTTTTACAGACGGAACGCTTGTGGTTGCCCACTGTGATAATTTTGATCTTTATAAGAGATGTGCAACATGACAGACTACGAAGCAATTGGGATGGCAGAAGGATTTGTAGAGTGCCCAGATGAAAAAACTTATTTTGAGGCATGGCAACACTTAATTAATACAGGGCAATGTTGGAATCTTCAGGGATGGTTTGGGCGCAGAGCGACAGAACTAATTGAAGAGGGTGTTTGTCACCTTCCAACGGATAGTTAATGAAGATGGCAGGCAGAGATCTAAGTGCTGCAATTGTATTCGGATTGGCTGCTATCTTTGTGGCGATGCTGCTGTTGTCGCTTCTTTTGGAGGGGGCGTTATGAGATCTATTAGAGTTGGCGATCTGGTTACATGGCGAAATCCGCGCGAGAGAGGCAAGAACGAGCCCAAAGGGTGTGGTCTTGTTATCATGGCTGAGATGATGGGGACACCCGACTACAAAAGGCCGTGGCTTGTGGTAAAATGGTCTAATGGAAAAACAGAATCTATGCCAAAGTGGTTACTGGCTTCCAGAGTGAAGGTGATTAGTGAAAGTAGGTGATTTAGTGAAATTGTCGGACTTCGGAAAAATGAGAACAGCACACATTTGGGAACACAAAATCAAAATACCAAAATGTGGTATTATAACAAAAGTTGAGTCAGCCTCTAAGAAAGAGAGGCTGAATCCTTATGTTGCTTGGACAAAGATTTGCCACG
>Ga0315322_10003367_pt1 | contig 12344 bp, 8 predicted proteins | sample M110021515metaG_FD_203461 | JGI IMG/M metagenome (GOLD analysis project Ga0315322, IMG submission 203461) | Ammonia-oxidizing marine archaeal communities from Monterey Bay, California, United States - M1 100m 21515 | ecosystem: Environmental > Aquatic > Marine > Intertidal zone | place: USA... | reverse complement strand
CCAATGGTGATTTTGACAGCGCGGTTGATATCCTTCGTAAAAAAGGTGTCGCCACAGCGGCTAAGAAAGCTGGCCGAGATGCAAGTGAAGGCATCGTAGAAACCTACATTCACACTGGTGGCAAGGTGGGTGTGATGGTCGAGCTCAATTGCGAGTCAGATTTTGTGGCGAAGAATGATGGGTTCCAAGCATTCGCCAAGGATATTTGTATGCATATTGCTGCAGCAAGTCCTATTTGTGTGAGGCGTGAAGAGGTGCCTCAGACTGATCTAGACAAAGAACGTGAGATAGCGACTGCTCAGGCTGAGGGCAAGCCTCCTCAAGCAGTCCAGAAGATTGTCGAAGGGAAACTGGAGAAGTATTACTCTCAAATCTGCCTGCTTGATCAGCCTTTTGTGAAGAATCCGGACAAGACAATTAAAGATCTATTAACCGAGAATATTGCCACCCTTGGGGAGAATTTGATTGTTCGTAGGTTTGCCCGGTTTGCAGTGGGGGATTAACTCAACCTCCATTTTTTTAACTGCTTGGTCGTGGGCCAGGTTACTTTTTTACTTTTCTTCAACCGTAAAAGAGAATTTGCTTAAATTGGATGGATGCAACTACCTTGGATACTGCTATTATTGTGCCCGCGCGGTTGCAGTCAGAGCGGTTCCCTCGTAAACTACTTCACAAGATTCATGGGAAACCACTGGTTCTATGGACTGCGTCTCGATTGGCTGAGGTGTCTCCAGGGTTGCCTGTTTTTTTTGCGGTAGAGGATGAGGAACTTGAAGTATTGCTTCAAGGCGAGGGGCATTCTGTGTTTCGCACTCGCGGCAATCACCAGAGTGGCACTGACCGGATTGCAGAGGTAAATCAACATTTACAGGCGAAGCATGTTCTTAATGTACAAGCAGATGAGCCACTGATCACCCGGGAACAGCTTTGTGTGCTGAACGATTTGATACACGGGCCAAGTGACATGGCGACTTTAGCCTTCCGCTTTGAATCAGGGTCGGATTTCAGGGATCCAAATTGCGTGAAGGTAGTTCTCGATCGTGATGGACATGCCCTCTATTTTTCACGCGCACCTATTCCCTGCCTCCGCGAATTCAGTACTATGGCATCAGATGATTGGTTTCTCGAGAATGCGTGCTACCACCATATGGGTATTTACGCATACAAAAGTTCTTTTCTTGAGGCATTTGGGCATTTGCCGTATGGAACCTTGGAGCAGGCGGAGCGTCTGGAGCAACTGAGGGCTCTCGAGAATGGTTATCAGATTATAGTGGGTATTGCCCGCGAACCGACGGTTGGGGTCGATACATTGGAAGATGTTGGGAAGCTAGAACAGTTTCTTGCCTAAACTTTTTTGTCTGGACCAGATCAACCTTGGACTTCACTGACTAGATTGTAGAATTGCTCGAAGAGGTGTTCAGCATCACTGGGTCCCGGAGATGCCTCAGGATGGTACTGAACAGAAAAGAGGGGTAGGTCTTTGTGGCGGAGTCCCTCAACGGTGCCATCATTCATATTTATTTCCGTGACAATGGCACCATATTTTTCGAGTTCGTCTTGGGTAGAGGCAAATCCATGATTTTGAGAGGTAATTGAAACTTGGCCATTTTCAAGGTTCTTGACTGGTTGGTTCCCGCCCCGATGACCAAATTTCAGCTTAAAGGTTTTTGCGCCTAGTGCGTGGGTGATGATTTGATGTCCCAGACAGATGCCAAAGGTGGGATAGTCTTGTATGAGGTTGCACACGCTTTTGTGTGCATAAGAGATGGCCGCAGGATCTCCTGGGCCATTGGAGAGGAAAAGTGCATCTGGTTTTATTTCACGAATGGCTTCGGGTGGGGCTTCGGCAGGAAAAACGTGCACGTGGAAGCCGTGCTGACGAAGCTTCCGAAATATAGACAACTTGGCGCCAAAATCATATGCAGCCACGCGAAACGGAGTTCTTTTTTGGGTTGTTTTCGAGAGTTCGGTTCCTTCCAACGCAAAGGGTCGACTGTCCTTGCCATCGGTATCCCATTGATAACTGAGTCCAGGAGTGACTTCCTTTACATAGTCTATTCCTTCAAGGCCTTCCCACCTTTGTGCAAGTTTCAAGGCGTCTAAAGGCTGGATTCCTTCTGTGCTAAGACAGCATTTCATGGCACCTGCACTACGTAGTCGCTTTGTAAGTGCGCGCGTATCAATTCCATGTAATCCAGGTATGCCGTTTTCCTTAAGGTAGTTGGGCAGGCTCTTTTCGCTACGCCAACTGCTGTACAAGGCAGAAGATTCTTTTACCACGAAGCCTTGAACTTTTGGAGAGGCGGATTCGACATCTTCACTATTGACCCCGTAGTTCCCAATCTGGGAGGCGGTCATCGCAACAATTTGCTGGTAATATGATGGATCGGTCAAAATCTCTTGATAACCTGTCATGCTAGTATTGAAAACCGCCTCGCCGACAACTGTCTTGAGACTCCCAAAGGAGTAACCCCTGTAGATCGTTCCATCCTCCAGTACTAGTACGCCGTTACGTTTGAAATCCATGGGGTGGGCATCCAACAGGTTCTTTCTTTCAAATCAACCTTATTTGATTCAACTCATTGTTGGCGGGAAGGAATGGTTGACGCGAATGCTATCAATCCTAGGTTCATAATTTTTACTTATGTTTCCCAATGACCACTTAGAAAAATGGTTTGGCGGCCAAGGATTATGGCCCCATGTTCCCTCCACGGACTGGGGTAATTGGGTCTGGCAACTCCAGAACCGGATAACTCAGCTTGATCAATTGGAGCAGTTTCTGGAATTGACTCCAGAAGAGCGTGAGGGCTGCTACCATGCCAATAAAAAACTGGCTCTGGCTATCACGCCATATTTTTTTAATCTGATTGATCGCGACGACCCTCACTGCCCAATTCGTCGACAGGTGATTCCACAAGGAGGTGAACTTTTGGTTTCACCTGATGAGAAGTTGGACCCTGTTGGCGAGGAGGATTCCATGGTTGCACCTGGTATCGTACATCGCTATCCAGACCGTGTTCTGTTTCTCGTTACAGATCGCTGTGCCGCTTATTGTCGGTACTGCACAAGAAGTCGACTTGTCTCAAATGCACAAGATTACAACTTTCATCCTGAACTGGATGCGGGATTAACCTATGTTGAGCAGCATCCTGAGATTAGGGATGTTCTTTTAAGTGGAGGCGATCCCTTGTTGCTTTCGGATGCCAAACTTGAGTATTTACTCAAACGATTGCGGGCGATCCCACATGTTGAATTTGTTCGAATTGGTTCAAGGATACCAGTTTTCCTGCCACAACGGATTACTCCTAGGTTGCTGAAAATCCTGAAGTCGCATGGACCCGTATGGATGAGTTTGCATGTGAATCATCCCAGAGAATGCACCATGGAATTAAAAGAGGCTTGCGAGCAGATGGCCTTTGCCGGAGTGCCGATGGGAAACCAGTCAGTCTTACTTCGTGGCGTCAATGACTCGGTTGCTGTGATGCAGTCTCTTGTGCATCGGTTATTGATGATGCGGGTTCGCCCTTATTACCTTTATCAATGTGACTTGATCACGGGCAGTGCGCATCTACGATCAGATATTGCGAAGGGTATTGAGATCATTCGTGGTCTGCGTGGTCATACCACTGGTTATGCGATCCCTCAGTTTGTTGTGGATGCGCCAGGCGGCGGTGGAAAGGTGCCGATTAATCCGGAATATATAAAGGAGATCACCGAGGCGGAGATTGTTATGCGGAATTTCCAAGGCGAGGAATATAGATATCCTCGAGCAACTCCACTAACTGGAAATGTGTTGAAATTTCTTCGTGAAGGAGAAGAAATCTTAACCTAACCTCTTCTAAGAAACCGTCTCTATTGGCTATTAACGAGCCATGCTTGCGGTTTAATATTACCTACTGGAGAGACCGTAAATCCGGTGCCTTCGATTCTCAGATTCTTGACGAGTGGGTTATCTGCATCAGTGGATGTCTGTCCTATGCTTACCCCTATTTCGAATCCATCCCACCAGCCATCTCCATCAGTATCATTCACTTTTGGATTGGTGCCAACAATCTCTTCAACGGAGTCTGGTAGTCCGTCATTGTCCCAATCAGGGCCAAAAGCGTTCGCAACGGTGGGATCTTCTCCGATTCCAATTTCAATAGAGTCGCTAACTCCATCGCCATCAGTATCATTGTTGATTGGGCTAACTCCGTATATATTGACTTCAGCACCATCTTTGAGCAGGTCCCCATCTGTATCCGGGTCGTTTGGGTCTGATCCTTGTGCTTCTTCAGCAATATCAAACAAGCCATCGTTGTCAGTATCTACAAGCACTGGATCCGAAGCTTGCGTAAAAAGATCAGAAAGTTGGGTTAGCAAGGGATCATCTAACGAGACGAGGGCGGGACCTTCAATACTCTGTTCCAACAAGCTTGCAAATGGAGAATTTGCCAGAACATCAGCCAGGCTGATTCCTGCTAGGCTACTTGCTGTAGTGGCTAGAATATTTTGTGCACCTGCTTCAATACTAGCAATCTGGTCGGCACTTAGCCCCGCATCTTCTGCGGCCTCCAATGCCCCTGCAACGCCTCCTTGAATTGACATGGCCACCATAATGTCAACCTGAGGTGCTAATTCGGCCAATCCATCTATGATTTGCTCGGCAAAGCTTCTAAGAATTTCTTCTTGGGGATTTGCGGCTGTCATTTGATTCAAAATGCCCTTGAACTCGTCAGATACATTCGGAAGTGATTCCACGGTATCTTGAAGAATTGCATTCAGCTCTTCTTCGGTTACATTTCCATTTTGAAAGTCAGAAATAGCTTGGGATAGTTCCTCTGCTTGAATGTCAGACTCTTCCGCAAACTCTGCAACTGCCTGAGCAATATCTAATAGCCCGTCAGTGCTTGTTGATGCTTTTGTTACGGCATCGAGGAGCACATTAATTGAAACTCCTGCATCTGCTGCACTTTCAGCAATACTTTCTGCATAGCCATTGATTGTAGCAGTTGCAATTGAGGCTAATGTGGAAGTTTCCTGACCACTTACCGCGGCAACAAATAAAGCTCCAGCGGATGCTCCGTGTGCGCTTGCTTCAACAATTTCCCCTAGGGTTTGCTGGACTTCAGCATCTTGAGCCTCAACGATGCTAGAAGCTAAAAGAAAGCATACAAAGGCGGAAAGTATCTTATTCATTCGTTATGGGATCGTCGCCAAGCGTTAGAGCGATTTGTGAGTTCTTAGCTGCCGCCAGCAGAATTCGAGGTTTTAGCCTCTGGTTTTTTGCCCCCAACCAATGTGCTGAATGCAGCTTCCATTGTTCCTTGAGCCATCCCACGTGCGGCCATTCTTGATAATTCAGAAAGAACGTCGGGCGTCTGTGATGCTGATATACCTGCTAAGGTTGCGGCTGAAGTACCTCCATATGATGTTGCCCGTGCAATCGCCTTAAGGTCTTTTTTGGTATCTGCACCAGCAGAGATGGCTCCTTTGGCCGCTCCTTTGCACGCAGCAAATGTAATTGCTTTAAGGGTCTCAAGATTTTCTGGCTTCCCAAAAAGGTGAGTTGCAACGGAGGTTAACCCGAGTACGGAGCCGTTGGCTGCACTTTTTGCATATTCCGGTGCATTCTCATTGGATCCATGTAATACTGACCCCCGCGTTGCACCGAATGCAGTGGCTTCTGCAAACTCAACAAGTTCTTGCTGGTTGACATCATCATTTCCCCCTGGGGGTATTAGATTGGATATGATTCCCATAGCTGCTCCATAAGAGGCAGCCTCCAATAGCTTGGCGCCGGATGATTTGACTGTCGCCCCTGTTCGCTTATCTTCAATCAATCTGACAATCCCACTGGTGGAACCCCGGGAACTCATTAGTGCAAAGTCAATAATTCGACCGGAGTCAAGTTGCAGGGTTTTGCCCATTCGGACTGTTGTTCCTGCGGCAGATTGGGTTGCTGACTTAACGATATCGCCCGCACCTCCCAATGGGACTTTATTTGTTACAAGACCCAAGACAAGACCAACACTAAGGCCTTCTACTGCCCCTTCGATCAAGGCTGCTGGCTCCTTTAATTCCACTTCTTTTGAGAGAGAGTTGCTTACTGCTGATTCTAGAAGGCCCGATGCTGCATTTCGAATGAAGGCGGCTTTGTCCATGGATAGGTCCTGACTCGATTTAACCGCACATAAAGCAAGTATTTCAGAGATAAGTCGCATATTCTGCGTTAGGTCTTTTTTCTGTTGGCGCGTTGCATTTAGCGAGCCATTGAGTAGTGCCGCATAGGCGTCTTTTATTAAGGATTCGGATAGTGCACTTTGGCCGCCGACAATGAGATTTACACCAGTTGTGTAGAATGGGGAAAGGTTATCGTATCCAATTTGTTCGACCTTGAAGACAGAAGCTACGGCGCCATGTGCCATAAGTGGCAACAGTTCACTTGCTCGTTTCGCCTTATCGTCTCCCATGAGAACCTTTATAACTCCTTGGGTTATTGCTACTTGCAGTGGTGCGGTTCCTTCAGAGTTTTCAAAAAGGCTGGCGACAATTTTTTCTTGCAGAAGTTTGTTTGCTCCTGGAAGTAAAGTATACATTTTGGTGGACCAAGTATCAAAGGCAGCTTCCTTTAGTGAGGTGGCATCAATCCCTGTTGGTAAATCTTCTCCGAGGGTTTCCTTTACACCCTTATAGGTAGAACCCGCCAGCGTAGCCAACGCTTCACTGTCAAGATTGGCCGGTCCTTTGGAGCTGAAAACACCCTCTAGAAGTCCTCGGACTGCTGCTTGTGCATTGTGGCCTACTTGGTCTGGCTTGCTGTCTTTTGCCGTTAGTCCGATTGTTCCTGAGTAAGCACCTTTGGAAATTGCTTGGCAAAGGTTGGTGATGCTCTCTGCCTTTTTAATAGAAGCGACCTGAATGGTGCCATTTATAAGGCCGTTACAGGCAAATGATGTGGTCACAGTAGCGTCAAAGTTGTTGATGCCTGAGGCGCGGATCGAGCCTTCCAGCGCACCTTTAGCTAAACCTGTTAAGTGAGTAGATGCATTGGCCGAATCGTTGTCAAGTACTGCGAGCCCGACTCCAAATGCAATGGCCTGCGCCACAAGGTTTAGGTTTTTTCCCGGTTCTGTGCCACTTTTTGCAGAAAGAGACACGAATTGGAAGGTGACGGTGTTGGCTATTGTTTTAATGGCGTCTCCCCCACCAGTTGTTTCGGATGCAAGTGCGGCACTAACCGTGCTTAGTGTGGCAATTTGAATAACATGGCCAACTTTGCTAATGGTGTTGCCTGGCGTTTGAGTCGCTTCATTGATCGCCTCGCTTACAATTTGGGCGAGTATACGTGTGTCGTTATGTCCTGTACGCTTGATGAGGTCCGTAAAATTGGTTTGTAGCGTATTTTGGGAAGAAACATCCCCTGCGCTTTTTACAAACGCAGCAACATCTCGTTTAATATCTGCACTGAATTTAGGCTGTAGACCACCGGGTTGTTGCGCTTGGGTTGCGATTGTGCCGGCAAGGCTAAAGAGGGCAGTGCCCATGAGTAGGAGTGGGAGTCTTTTCATCATTTGAAGCATTGTCTGCAGAAGGGGAAGGTTTTTGAGTAAACGTCAGCTTTAGACTGCGGAAGGGGAGACTAGGCATTCTGTCTCTTTTTAATTTAACTTAAGTAATGCAAAACTTTTACACAACCAAGGGCAAGGGCAAAAAGTATTTTGGGAGAATGAGATATTAATTTCAGGACATGTGATTTTTGCGGATGGATTTTCTTTGTTTGTCGATCAGTCCATATTTTGTGGAGATTGCTATTATTAGAGTTAACAGCAGGGCTACAGCTGGCGTTCTGCAGGGGAATTCAACAATTGAATAAAGAATCAGTACAATCGCCCCCCCCCAGAGCCATCTCGAGATGGGGTTTGGGTTCCCTTTTCTGAGATAAATTCCATATGGTGCGACAAACATGATAGCTAGAAGAATGAACCCGACAATACCTGTTTCTGACATGTATTCGAGCCAATCGTTATGGGCATGGTCAAAGTTGGTCCCTTGGTGTTCGGGTCCCAGATATCTTTCTGGAATATTAATAATTAATGAATAGGAACCAAGCCCCCAGCCAAATACGGGCTTTTCAAAAATCATCTTTAAAGTATCGCGGGAGATGTAGTAGCGGGTTTCTTGCTGACCTTTCTCTACTAGATTTGTATATTGCCGCTCCGTTGTGCGAAAAATCTCTTCTTTATTTTCATCATTTAAAAGTAAAGCTGATCCGATGAGCATCAGACTTGCCACTAAGGCAATAGCGCCAGATAGAAGGTTCTTAAATCCGGGCGAATTAGAATGAGGTAATTTATGGGCCAATAGTTTTCCCAGATAGACTGTGAAAAACAAACCGTACACAACGCTGCAGGATCGGGATCCCGAAAGGGGAACCGTTAGTCCGATGATAAGACTCGCAATGATCAGTAAGGGAATTGGTGAGTTCCGTTTGGACTTCCCGGATTGTTTTCTTGTTAATTGGAAATGAGTGAGTGCTCCAATTACTCCTAGTGTAAGGACGCAATAAGCTCCCCAGTGGTTTTTGTAGGAGAATGTTGAGAAGAAATATCGGGCTTCAGTCGGTTCAATGTATCCCAGAATTTTTGTGCCATTGCTTAGTTTCACAAATATCCCTGCAATGGACAGAATCCCGGTATTTGCGACGATTGCCCAAAGGAGTGCTCGCAAACTACTTCTCTTGGTAATTACAAAGAAAACACCTGGTCCAAAGAGAAGTAGAAATCCTGCCAGTTGGGGTAACCTGTGGAGGGTTACTTCGGGAAGGACGGTCGATGGTAACCATGGCACATGCCTTTTTTCTGAAATTGAAGGCAGAAGCCCTCCTGCAGAGCGGTCCAGTTCGAAACAGGGATTCATACACCCGACTATTACAATGGCAAAAAACAGGCATAGTACACTTATATAAGCACGGTACTCTTTGAAAGAACTCTTTAGGAATGGGAGGCAATTGCAAAGTGTTATTATCGGGTGTCTCCAGTTTGCAAAAAATGGCAAAGCAAGAAAAAACAGGCATCCCCATGCCAGAGTATTTTCCGTAGGTGTTATTTGACCAGGAGCCCCCCACGTACTGAAGATAAGGAACCACAATATGACCAGAAAGCCCAGCTTCTCTTGTTCATTTTTCATTACGATGATCCGAGCCCTTGAAATTGATTCCACAATGCTAGCGGAATGGAATCTCAACAACGTGTCTCAAGCTTTTGGCCTTTACAATTTGAGCCAGATTTGTTTATTAGTTAATTTTTCAAATCCCTCCCCAATTTCCGAAACCTTCCCTTCTTAAACCCGACAGCAACATTCCTCACGCGGACATGGTGGGATTCAATTTTATGTTTCCACATGGCTAAATTCGATATTTCCACGGAAACTACGATGCTGAACATAGTGAATGATCCTGCCCGATGTCTGTCAAGACTGCACCTAAAATGGATGAAATCGTTAATTCTTCAACTAAGAACAAATTAGTCAAGATGCTCTATTTTATGGGTAGATTTTCTTGGGTTTTCGTAGTGCTCGTACCCATTCTCACTTGCTTAAGGACAACTCATGCAGTTGCGGAGAAATCACTGGGACGTATTAATGTTCACGCTACGATTGAGGGTGTCTATGATTCGAACATTTTCTCATCATCCACTGAAGAGGGGGATTTTCTTGTTCGTTTTATGCCAGTAGCCGGGTACAGTAAGCGATTGGGGCCTATCATCGTTGACGGTAGCGTCGGAGGAAGATTTGGCCGCTACTTCAGTAATAGTAGTGAGGATTACAGTGATCCTGTAACTAATTTTAATGTACGAATGGCAGAGGATTTCGGATTGTTTTCAGTAGATAAGAGATCCGCCGGAAAGATTCAATTTGGCTTTGATACGGATATTTCCCAGAAGACCGAGACAAATGAACAACTGCAGGATTTGATTAGCTACACTCTTTATTCTGCAAACTTTACCTTGCGGTATAACCATAGTCCAAAGTTTGGTGTCTCTGGAGATGTGAACTACGCGTTTCAGGACTATCAGCAATTAAGTAGTCAGGGTATACCTTATTCAAATATACAAGCGTACACGTTGGGCGCGTCTGCTTATTACATATATTCGCCCAAACTTGATTTATTTCTTCGCTATCAATATCAAATAAATGACAGTCCAGGAACCGAATCCAACTTTATTAACAATAATCTCAGTAGCTTCTCGATTGGTGCCGAGGGGCAATTGACACCAAAATTGACTGGGGACATCTCATTTGGGTATGGCGTATGGGATTATGATAGTGGAGAGGTTGATTCCCAAGATTCCATTTTGTTTAAAGCTGGTTTAAATTGGGCATTGCGTGAAAAAACAAAAATAGGATTAATGATGGATAGGTCTTTTTCCCCATCTCCACAGGACCAAGGTATGTTGTCCACGGCTTTTAGTGCGCAAGTTTCCCAGCGTTTTACTAAACGTGTTGCGGGAACGCTTGCTGCCAATTATGCGCTCGTAGACTTTAGTTCCTTTCGGCAGTTCGGACCTTATAATGTTCGTAGTGATCGTACTGACAACCGATATGGTGTGTCATTGAATATTCTTAGTAGTTTCACATCATATCTTAACGGAAGGTTTTCTTATGCTTATTCGACAACTGATTCAGGTTATGGAGATGAATTCTCCAACGATAGACATCTTGCGAGTTTCTCCCTAGTGGTGCAGTACTGAATTTATTTTCTGAAGTATAATTGGATCAATGCCATGAAGCATTTGTTTTTCCTCCTTCTCGCTAGCTATGTGACCACCTTGCATGGAAATCAGGATGTTGCAGGCAATCCTGGGACTGGTTCGGAGAAATCATCTCCTGAAATCACCGTGGGCGGATTTCGTTTTGGGACATACACGATTACCCCTCTAGATCGCATACAGGTCAGCATATTTGGCGAACCTGAGTTGATGGTTAGCGAAATTGTTGACCGACATGGAGTTGTTTACCTCCGTTGGATTGGAGAAATAAATGTATCACATTTAACAGTCAAGCAAGCTGAGGAAAAGATTGAATTGGAATATATAAATAAACGATATCTTCGTAGACCAAAGGCGCGAATACGTATTGTTGATTATGCACCCCAGGAAGTCCTTATGCTTGGAGAAGTTCGCAATCCGGGTCCATTTAGCTTTCCCCATGAAGTTGAGGCAATGGATATCGTGGAGGCAGTCGCAAGAAGCGGTGGAACCACAGAACTGGCCAGTGAAAAAAAGGTTACTGTAAAAAGAAAGACTGATTCAGGGTTTGATGTTTACCGAGTCGACCTGAAGAGTCTAAAAAGGGGATTAGAGGAAGGTAATGATGAGGGTCGCTTCTTTCTGCGTCCAGGTGACATCGTTTTTGTTCCTGAAAGAATTATCTAAATTGTGAACAATGAAATTTAAAAATTCTTAATTAATGTGCACGAAACCACCGGACAACACTAATAATGGATAAGGACGGAGATTTCCTTCAAAATCAACCAACATCCACCTCGAATTCTGCTAGGTTTAGGGGGATTGTTGATTTCCTCCTTATCATTCGAGACCGCTGGCTTTGGGGACTTACCATTGCTCTCCCTGTAAGTCTTATTTTCGCATACAAGCAGCTAAATGTAGACAAGTTATTTACAGCCAATGCTTCCCTTAACTTTGAATTGCCGAAGAAGATTCTTGATTTAACTCCTGTTAAAAGGAATGACTTTAATAAGCAGGTGTTGGGTGAGCACGTACAACGTTTAAGCAGTAAAGAATTCCGTGACAGGTTAATGGCTGCATTTACTGAAGCTGAAAAAGAAGAATTACTGAACCCATACCGGAATCTAAATGTTCAGAAAAATAACCCGATTCCGTCACTCCCGCAATTGATTCGTTATGAAGTCATAATGGGTGGCTCTCATATCCCGCAAATAACAATAAAAGCGTCATCACTGCATCGGGGGGATGGTGCCAGAATTATTGCAAACAAGGTACAGATTGAGTACCTCAAACATATTAAATCTACGCGGGATGTGGTTGATAACGATGTTATTAGCAAGCTAAAGGAGCAACTCAATCAAATGTCTGAGGAGGAAAAAAGTCACGAGGAGGAGCTTAAGAAATATAGAAGGGATCATAATCTGGTTTCAATCGAAAATGCACGCGAATTTGTAGTCGCTGCCATGACTGATCTTAAAGGTAAGATTAGTGGTGCAAATATTGAGATGTTAAATAGCCAGGCAGTCCTTCTTCAGATAGAGAGACAAAGGGCCTTAAATGCGTCTGAAGGAATAGACTTAAATTATAATCTTCAACTTATTAATGAAGTAGCTGATT
>Ga0315322_10003362_pt1 | contig 12347 bp, 10 predicted proteins | sample M110021515metaG_FD_203461 | JGI IMG/M metagenome (GOLD analysis project Ga0315322, IMG submission 203461) | Ammonia-oxidizing marine archaeal communities from Monterey Bay, California, United States - M1 100m 21515 | ecosystem: Environmental > Aquatic > Marine > Intertidal zone | place: USA... | reverse complement strand
ACCTGAGATCGTATTTGGGTGGAACTATCGAAGCTCAACCTCCAGAGCAAACCTCCCCGGAAAGAATTGATCTTACGGAGATCCTTGCGTTTGCTCCTAAGACATTTTTTAGGGGATTTTCGACTGCTATGCCGACTTGGCCTTCCGGAGAGATTGAGCTTAAAAGGGCTCGCCTGTTGCTGAGTGCGACATCGGCTGGCGACCGAGGTAAATTGAACATGATCTTCAACGAAGGAGGAACCGGAGGCACTTATTCGATTGATATGAATATTGAGCAAAACGTCTTTGGGGATGATCCTCAAGTGATTCGTTCTGCTGGGGCGGGCACTTTTGCTGCCACCTATGATTTTTCACGCAGTCCGTATCTAGGTGTTTTAAAGATCACAAGTTTTACAGGCCCCTTAAATGCTGAGCAATTTTCTCTGCATTTCGATTCAAGTCGATTTACTAATAACCCGCAGGTGAATCCTGAGACCTTGGTTCGCCGTTTCGATGCTCGCACCACTGACCCACAAGTTTCTTTTTTAAGCTACAGCGGAGTGTTTCAAAAAATTCAGTAAAATGGTCACTAGAGGAAAATTTATCAGGCCAAGGGAGCCCAATGAACTGGTCCCGAAAGACTATTTTTCGGAAATAAAAATCAGCGATTATTTTGTGACGGAATCCCCGCTAGAAATCGATCTCGGATGCGGCGATGGAAAGTTTACCCTAGAGATGGCAGAGTATTATCCCGATCGAAACTTTTTGGCTGTTGAGAGGCTTTTGGGACGTGTTAGAAAAGTCTGCCGCGGAGCTGAGAAGCGGGGTCTTCAAAATGTCAGAGTCCTTCGCTTGGAAAGCTTGTATACTCTGGAGTGGCTTTTGCCGGAGTCTTGTGTCGACCGTCTTCATTTGCTTTGTCCGGACCCTTGGCCAAAGGCCAAGCATCATCGTCGTCGGCTCTTTCAAACCCCTTTCCTTGATTCGGTCGTGCGGGTGCTAAAGCCAGGCGGGGAACTTTTGTTTAAAACGGACTACGACGAATATTTTGAGTGGAGCCAGGAACATCTTGCAGAATACTCCGGGTTAGAAAGTTTGGTTTGGCCTAACGATGCCTTCTTTTATCCCAAGACTGATTTTCAAATTCAGTGGGAAGCGGAGGGGAAGCGACTTCAGGGGCTTAGGGCTCGAAAGGCGACTTCCTAGGCTTGTCATTATTGTCCTCTGAATCGTTGCCGCCTCCCGAGTAAGATGCTGGAGCTACGAGCCCGGCGGAGAGAATCATTTTCCCCGCTTCTTCGAGTGTCATCTCACTTGTAAAGACTTTCTCGTCATCCATGAGGACTACAAATCCCGTCATAGGATTGGGCGAGGTCGGGATGAAGATGGAAGTTGTTCCCTTGCCAGTCTGCGGATCAACGAAATTGCCGGTGATGAAGCCGATAAGCCGACAGCCGGGGCTGGGGTATTCGACATAGGCGACTCCTTTAAACTTTTGAGGTCCACCCAGATTTCGGGCGGCATCGACGAATTGCTTGATGGTAGCATAGATAAATCCGAGAAAAGGGATGCGGATAATAAAATCATCGATCCAGCTGCTCGCTTTCTTACCGGGCCGGTTTGTGACAGCAATTCCCACTACGAAAAGCAGAGCGAGGGGAATGAGGAGCCAGAGAAAGTCGTCACCTGGGAACCCCTCAATCGACCAAGCGCCTTTCTCAGATTCGGGCACTCCACGTAGAAGATTGATCCCCTTCAGGATGCCTATGATGATGGCGAGGCCGATTTTGTGAAGGAGACGGAAGACGAGAACTACAATCCAACCGGTTGCCAAAATAGGGACGACGGTGGCCATTCCCGCCAAAAAAGGTTTGAGGACTTTTTTTATTTTGGGGTGGCGGGGTTCTCGCGGACGTCCGATCGGGTCGATGTTTTCTTCGCTCATTACTTGGGTAGACATGATCATGGAGTTTGTCATCTGACAACCATGAGATTTCCTAGATGACGATCTTGTCTAGAAGTGCTACCTTTTTTTGGTGAGCCGAGGGATGTCAACCACCGTTTTACAGCGAGTGATCGTGTTGGTATTTCCTTTGTTGCTTGTTTGTTTTTTGGGGCTGGATAGAGCGCGAAACAATCGCGGATTAACACCTGACGATGTTCGGCTGGAGGTCAAGAAGATTGGAGGTTTGGGATCTCCCGTGGCTTGGGAGAGAGGAAGAGGGTGGACCCATAATGTTTCGCCAATGACTTGTTCAAGTACCCAGCCCGAGCGTTCTAGGTTGTTTCATCAGGAGCTCAAAAATGTTACTGTTCCGGAAGTTTCTTTTCATTCGCTGGATCCCGAACTTCTATCTCAACTTTGTGAACCGGAGATGATGCATCTTAAGAGTTATCTGGGGCACCTAAGGTCGGTGACGAAAAAAGATCAACCTTGGTTATGTTGGGATGAAGATGTTCTGCAGGCCAAACTTGCAGTTTATCATGAGGTTGAAAAAATCACTGGTTTGCGGGAGGGCGGATATAGGGTCTCTGCCGATCAATTCCAGCCCAAAGGACGATGGGCCAAGACGGCAACAGATGGCTTTACTTTTGGTGTTCAGGGTGATGCTTCGATCATCACGTGGAGTATTGTCCCTGACAGTACTTCAACACCGGGTTTGATAAATCAGTCCGCGACTGGATCCAATCTTCGAGCCTGGATGGCTTCCATTTATGGAGGTTCGGTGGATGGACCTGCCGCAGATCAACCGTGGTTCGAGATTTTTGAAAGTGCTTTCGAAGAAATGGCAGGGACCTGTGGGTTGACCCTAGTGTATGAACCAATCGATGATGGGGTTCGTGTTGAGTCTTCGAATCCGGGCGGATTGGGGATTCGTGGTGATATCAGAGTTGCGGCAAGGGGTTTGGATGGAAACAGCGGTAATCTAGCAATCGCTTTCCCGCCTGATCATGGAGACATGATCTTCGATTCGAGTGACGGGATATTTCAGATTACCTCTGGTAACTCGATTCGTCTTTTCAATACAATCACCCATGAGTTGGGTCACAGTCTGGGGCTGGCGCATGTGTGTCCCATTAATCGGACTAAGTTGCTGGAACCAAGTTTGACTACCAGTTTTCGGGGTCCGCAGTTTGATGAGTTCCAGTCGTTGCAGCGTCTTTATGGTGATCGCTTTGAATTACATGGAGACTTCCGCAACAACGACACGGTGGAGGCTGCGAAGTTAATTGATCTCGTTGAAGGTTCGCGGATCAATTTTTTGAGGTTGAGTATTGATGACGATAGAGATCGAGACTTTTACTGCTTTGAAGGTCTAGTTGGGCAAAGGTTGAATGTTAAAGTTGTTCCCGGTGAAGGAACTTATCTAGAGGGGGGGGAGAGTGAGAATGGCTGCTCGCAAGGAATCAGATTTGACTCTGCGAGGGTTCATAATTTGTCGGTTCAAATCCTTGCCGAAGACGGAGAAACAATCATTTTTGAGGCTGCATCAGGAGGTCTTGGTGAGCCCGAAATAATTGAACAATTTGCTTTGCCTGCGACTGGTTGTTTTTATCTGAGGATCGCCGGCGACCAGACAAATGCAGCCCAGATCTATGAGTTAGGGGTAGAGCTGATGGCGAGGGTGCCGGCGCCGAGGTTAGAGTTATTTGATCATAGAATTCTTGAAGAATCGGGATTGATTAAAAATGATCGTTTGGATCCCGGTGAGACGATTCGCTTGGCGGTTGAGATTGAGAATCAAGGAGAGCTAGCTACTGGGCTGCTTACAACCAGTCTTTTGGTATCGGATAATGCTGTGCTCTTTACTAGATCAGCACCCTTACGGCTGGATGCTGGTGGAACGGGTATCATTGATGTTGTGGTAGGAGCGACTGGAAGATGCGGAGAGTTCTTGATGATTGACCTTAAGATTGAGGATGAGGCAGGGGAGCTGTTGAAGGAAACTCTTGAATTCGAAGTTGGGGTGTTGACTCAACCAGTCGCCTTCGATGTTGATTTTGAAAAATTGAATGATTTACCTGTTAATTGGAATTCTGATACATCTGGATCGGGTGAAGAATGGACTGTGGTTTCTTCTCGTTGGGATTCTCCGGTGCAGTCAGCCTTTGCTCCGGGGCGTGAGTCGTCTGGTGAGGCATCTCTTTTGTCTCCGGTCTTTGAGTTGGCATCCAGTGGGGGTAGCCTGGTCTTTAGCCATCTCTATCGTCTTGAACCGGGCTTTGATGGGGCCGTGCTTGAGGTTTCAAGGAATGGAGGGGAGTGGACTGATCTGATGATTGATCCAAGCGTCATTGCGACGGGAGGATACAACCGTGGCATTCGTGAAGGGTTTGGTTCTGCAATTATGGGGCAGCAAGCTTGGTCAGGCATCCTCGAAGTTTTCACATCGGTTTCGGTTAAGCTTCCGGTGGCATGGGCAGGCGAGATGGTTCAATTCCGATGGCGAGTGGTTCATGACGCTTCCTCGGCGCGCGGTGGATGGTGGATCGATAATGTAAGAATGGAAATGTTGGCTGAAGATTGCGAACCCCACCGTCCAGAGGTTACGCTGGCTCTCAAAAGTGGAGTTCTCGATGAGAATTATCCAAATTCTGCTGCGATTGTAGCACTGGAAACAAATCTGCCACTTGTCTCATCGTTGAGTATTCCGCTCGAGGTTTTAGGAAGTGCGACTTTTTTGGAAGATTATGCGATCAATCTCCAAGCCGTTCTCCCTGCGGCAGAGGTTACGCTGGAAATTCCGGTTAGAGTGATTTCTGATCTGATAAGCGAAGGTGACGAGACGGTTTTCATTAAGATACCATCGGGAGATCCGGCCTTTGTTGCAGGGAGTAATTCCTCGGTGACATTGATGATTTCTGAGCTTTTGAATGTCGATACTTGGAGTGCGTTATTTTTGGGAGGCGAGGCTAATCTTTTGGCTGATTCGGATGGTGATGGTTTTGACGAACTGTCAGAATATGTGCTCGGAACGAATCCAAGATTGGCCAGCGATAGAGCAATGTTTAGGTTGGTTACCAGAGATGGGAAGTATCTCTGGCCAATTGGGATGCTTCCGAATCGGCCAGATGCGACTATGGGAATTGAGAGCTCAAGCGATTTGAAAAATTGGGAAGTGGTTGAAGTGGACAGAGTTCCTGAAGGGCTCGAGATTGCCCCAAGGACCCCAAAGTCCTATTTCAGGCTTAAATTCTCGCTCGACTGACCGAGTTCCGACTTCCTTTCTGCTCGGGATTTGGCAAGACATTCCCGACATGAATGCTGTTGATCTTGCAAGCTCTGCGCAATCCGACTCCGAACCACCTGCTGGAATCTCTCTTGGCCAACAAGCTCTATGGTTGGCCAAGGCTGGGCGCTGGGATGATTCACATGATCTTTGTCAGGATGTTGCAGATCCTGATGGGGCCTGGATTCATGCCTACTTGCATCGCGAGGAAGGTGATCTTGGGAATGCGTCTTATTGGTATCACCGTGCTGGCAAGAAGATGCCGGCGTCGGGAGTGGCTCTTGATGAAGAATGGTGTCAAATCACCGCAGCAATTTCCTAGTGTAGGTGCCTTATGCCAAAGTCTGATAAGAATGTTCGCCGCGCTGCGGTTTCTGCCCTGAGAGCTTGGGCGAAGGGGCACGCCTATGCGGACTCCCTTGTGGAACGTCACTCCGAGCGTAACCATTTGTCGTCATCGGATCGCGCCTTTCTTAAAACGATTCTACTGGGCGTTTTGCGAAATCGAAGTCTGCTTGATCACTGGATAGGGATGTTTCGAAAAGGGAAGCTAGATCCTGAAACTAGGGATGTTTTACGGGTGGGATTTTTTCAGTTGCTCATTTTACGCACTCCGGACCATGCCGCGATTTATGAAACCGTGGCCTGTGCTCGTAAGCCGGTGCAGGGATTGATCAATGCTGTTTTGCGGAAGGCCGCGCACTGTCGAATGAGGCTTTTACGCGAGCTTCCCGACGTTGAACTTCCGATTCAGTTTTCGCATCCCCACTGGTTGTGGAAACGTTGGAAGAAGCTCTTTGGTCAGAAGGATGCGGTGGCGTTGATGGATTGGAATAATCTGCCCGCCGAGCCTTATTACCGACCCAATCTTTTGAATCCACCTCCTTTAGGGAGTCCGGAGCCGGAGAGCGCCAAGGAGGCGGTAGAAAATGGCCACTATTATGTGACGGATCCCTCGACTGCACATGCGCCGGAATCTCTGGCGCCCAAGCCAGGTGAAATAGTGCTGGACGCCTGTGCTGCCCCAGGCGGTAAGGCGATTTACTTGGCGGGGCTGATGAAGAATGAAGGGCGATTGATCTGCATGGATTCTAATGAGAAACGACTGCCGCGCCTTAACGAAAACCTTGAACGATGTGGTGTGAAAATCGCTGAAGTGTCTTGCCATGATTGGACCAAAGCTCCACCGGAAGAATTTCTCGAAGCTTGCGATGCTATCTTGCTTGATGTGCCGTGCTCAAATACCGGAGTGCTGCGTCGTCGCGTGGATGCACGATGGCGGCTTCAGAAAATTGATTTGGAGAATTTGCTCGTGATTCAGAACCAGGTTTTGGAGCAAGCAATTAAGTGCCTAAAACCGGGTGGACGGCTTGTCTATTCAACTTGTTCAATCGATCCGGAAGAGAATATCGATTTAGTGACTCGCTTTGTGAAGAGTCACCCTGACCTCTCGCTTGAGAAGAGTGATCAGTTCTTGCCTTTTAAAGATCAATCCGATGGTGCCTTTGTAGCCCTTCTCCGGCGGAATTCCTCCTCTTGACCCCTGTGGTGTTTTGGGATTAGTTTGACGAACCAAAATACTTTATGAAGGCATTACTTTTGTTAGTCCCGATTGGGATTCTCGTTCAATCCTGCGTTCTTCCGGTTTCAGAAGAGGCTGGAGGTGGCTATCTCACTGGTTTCCGTTCCGCGACGCCGACTAGCGAACTCCAACCGATGGCTCATGAACGGGGCTATTGGGATGGCGACGCTGTTGAAGATCCTGCCTTAATCCGCATCAATCGGGACGAACAAAAGGCTTATTTTTACAAGGGCAGCCAGGTGGTGGGGATGTCCCCGATTTCGACGGGAACTTCAACGCGTGCCACTTCGGCCGGAACCTTCAAAGTGACTGAGAAGGACATTGATCATGAGTCATCCCTCTATGGGGTTATTCGAGATCTAGCGACCGGAGAGATTGTAAATGATGATGCCGATACGAGGAAGCACCGGCCGAGTCCGGGGCAGGTTTTTGAACCTGCTCCCATGCCGTATTTTATGCGATTCAATGGCGGTGTCGGAATGCACGTGGGACACCTTCCAGGTTATGCTGCCTCTCACGGATGCGTGAGAATGCCCAAAGAAATGGCAGTTCGGTTTTATCAAGCGGCAAGTGTCGGAACCCCGGTGATTGTGGAATAGAAAATATGAATACTTCGCTCGAATCTGTTCCTATGGCAGGACCTTTGTTGTCTTGTGTCCGTGGAAAGGTGAGTCTGCCTGAAAGACTTCCTCCGTCTGGACTGATTGAAGCTCTTGAAAAAGTGGGTGTCGGACTCAATGTTTACCTTCAGTAGTTGTGCGAATCGATATTCTAACGCTTTTTCCCAAGATCGCGATGGCTCCTCTTGGAGAGAGTATGATGAAACGTGCGCAGGAAGCAGATCTAGTGGAGGTTTGCGCTCATGATCTTCGTAAATGGGCGATAGGAAAGCATCGAAAAACCGATGATTATCTTTGTGGGGGTGGTCAGGGAATGTTGCTTAAACCGGAGCCGATTTTCGCTGCTATCGAGGAGCTGAGACAGGAGACATCCAAGGTCATCCTGCTCACACCGCAAGGAAGTGTGTTTAAACAAGCCAAGGCCCGGGAGCTCTCAAGCGAAGAGCATTTGATCTTTGTATGTGGCCACTACGAGGGAGTTGATCATCGCGTGATCGAGGAACTGGTAGATTTGGAGCTTTCGATTGGTGACTACGTCTTAACCAATGGTGCGATCGCGGCAGCAGTTGTGACGGATGCCATTGTCCGGCTCCTTCCCGGTGCACTTGGTGATGCCCGGTCGGCAGTGGATGAATCTTTCTTTGATCCCAACCTTTTGGAGGCGCCGGCTTATACCAAGCCAATAGAATTTCGAGATCTCAAGGTTCCAGAAATACTGCTCTCTGGGCATCACTCCAAAATCGAGGAATGGAAATCTGAGATGGCCATTAAACGAACTAAGGAAAATCGGCCAGATCTTCTCGAAGAGTAGTTCGGCCGGTTGTCGAATTCATTGTTCTGATTTAGCGGAGAACTGCTTGAACTTGTTGTGCCCGAACCTTGAAAAAGAGTTTGCCTTGTGGTGTGATTACTTTGCGGGCGATCTTTTTAAATCGGTAGTTTTCAATCAATTCTTGACCATAGATACCAATGTCACTTTGAGTGATATCCTAGTTGGATATGGAAATGACGGTTGTCTTCCGTAATGCAAGTAAGTCCGAGACGAAAGTTGGGAATAGGAGAATGGTAAGATTTAGGACTTGAGCATTTTGTTGAGTGCGACTTCGTCGATCACGGGAACGCCAAGTGATTCGGCTTTAGTCTGCTTGGAGCCGCCTCCTTCGCCGGAAAGAAGGAAGTCGGTTTTTGAAGAGATGGAGCCACTGACTTTTCCGCCATTGTCCTCAATAAGTTTTTTGAATTCTTGTCTCGGAGCCGAGAGTGTACCGGTAATGACAAAGGTCTTTCCTGTAAATAGTAGTCCTTCTGTTACAGCAGTTGGAGCGGGTGAAAAATTATCGGACTTCGGATCGATACCAAGCTCGCGGAGTTTTACTAAGACAGTTTTTCCAGCTTTGGATTGGAAGAAGGTGCGCAGGTGCTGAGCCGCTACCGGTCCAAGATTATCATCGATCTGATATTGCTGAAGTTGGGGGTGATTTTCTTTCTTTCGCTTTGATTTGGAAAGTTCTTCGAAATCCGGGAGGTCTGCGAGATCTGCGACGATTTGTGATTCGGGCAGTTCACTCAGTTTTTCGTGGAGCCGTGAAAGTTCCCGGGCCGCTGACTCGCCAATTTGGGAAATTCCCATCGCAAAAAGCCAGCGACTTAGTGGCATTTCCTCACGGGCTTTGATGAGAGAATTGATCAGGGTATTTGCACGTTTCTCTCCAAAGCGGCGCTCCTTGGACTTTGTCAAGCCATCGGCTGATTTGGCGGGGTCGAGAAGTAAATTGGCGAGATCATTGACGCTGAGTGAGAAAAGATCGAGGGGCGAGGCTGCGAGTTTGGTTTCTACCAATTTGATTGCGACGGACTCACCGAGCCCATCGAGATCGAGAGCCTTGCGTCCAGAGAAGTGGGTGATGCTGGTCACGGCCTGAGCAGGACATTCAAAGTTGACACATCGCCAAGCGACGAATCCATCAGGTTTTTCGATGGGGCCGTCGCAGGAAGGACATTTGTGATTAAGAGCTGTCGGAAGATGGAAGGGCGGGGTGTTCTCGGGGCGTTTCGTGACAATCACGGAAACAATGGAAGGAATAATCTCGCCAGCTTTTTCGACAATAACGGTATCTCCGATGCGAACATCTTTGCGTTCGATTTCCTCCTGGTTGTGAAGAGTTGCCCGGGAAACGGTTGTCCCAGAGACGAAGACCGGTGCGAGTTCGGCGACCGGAGTGAGGACACCAGTTCTGCCAACTTGGATCGTAATGTCTTTGAGAAGCGTTTCCTTTTGCTCGGGGGGATATTTAAAAGCGGCGGCCCAGCGCGGGGCACGTGAGGTGAAGCCTATGGTTTCGCGTTGCTTGAAATTGAGTAACTTTATGACTGCTCCGTCAGTTCCATGGCCAAGGTTGTGGCGCTTGACGTCAAGTTCACGAATCGCTGTCAGGATTTCGTCCAAAGTATGAACATGCCAAACCGGTGAGTTGCGAGGAATTTGGAATTTGTCGAGGAGCTTACGAAAATCGTCTTCGCTCTCCATATCGGATCCCTCGTTTGCGCCGAGGCCGTGCGCAAGAAAGGCGAGGGGTCGAGAGGCTACGACCTTGGGGTCGAGTGATTTTAAAGTTCCGGCTGTTGCATTGCGTGGATTCGCAAAAGGATCGAGTCCTGCTTCGTCGCGTTGGCTGTTGAGCTTAGCAAAGCCTTCTGAGGGCATGAAAACTTCACCTCGTACTTCGAGGAGCGGTGGCGCGTTTTTAAGATTGAGAGGAATGTTCCGAATGGTGCGAACATTTTGTGAGATGTCATCACCACGGCTCCCGTCACCACGGGTTAAGGCATACTCAAGTGATCCGTCCCGATAGACGAGGGAACAGGCCACACCATCGATCTTTGGCTCGATGGTGAGCGGGATTTCCTCCAGGTTTAGGCCCTTCTGAAGCCGCTTAAAAAACTCTTGGACTTCCTCTTCTGAAAAAAGGTCATCGATTGAAAGCATAGGGAGAAGATGCGCTCGCTGCTCGAAGGTATCCAGTGGAGCTCCGCCTACCCGATGGGTAGGCGAGTTGGGATCATGAAGTTCGGGATTTTCTTTTTCAAGGTCCTCCAGTTCGCGGAAAAGCCGGTCGTATTCAGCATCCGAAATTTCCGGTTGGGCGTCCTGATAATAGAGCTGGTTGTGTCGATTGAGCTCGGCACGGAGTTCAGCAATGCGGTTGTCAAAAAGCACAGACTACTAGTAGCGCGTCGCCTTGGAGTCGGGGAGTAAAAAAAGACACTTCCGATCGCCTAGGGTCGATGGACATCTGATTAATCGGGCTTCAACAACTGGGAAAACTCAGGCGGTTTGATTTCGGCCTAATTGCACCAGAACTCGGTGGTATAAGGGACGAGATACAAATCTTCATGAGATTATGAGCTATCGCGACTTACTCACTAATTTGAATTGCTCGCTGAATGCTGTGGGGGACATTTCTTAGGCTGTTTTAATAGCTGAGCCCCGTAGCTAATTCTTTCTGGTGGAATATGCTGCTTCCTTGATGAGTTCGGCTTCGGCTGCAATCAGGTTTCCGTTGAATTCCAACTTGCGGGGGTCTTCGTCGAACAGGGTGGTGTAGAAAACGCAGGCAGCGAGATAAGCACCTTTTGGGGAGGGGTGGCTACCGTCGCTACGATAGAGCTCTTTCCCAAGTTTTGGATTCTTCTCTCTTACAATTTTCCAAGTCGAGCCGACTGGGGCGATATCTGCCGCGCATTGTTTAGCGGTGGAGCGATAGCTTTTGCTGAGCGCTTTTTGCATCGAATCATAGGTTGGAAATAGTTTTTTGTTCTTACTGTCACCGTCTCGTCTGCCCCAAGTTTCATAAAAGACGATTTTGGACCCGGATTGATCGATGATTTTATCAAAGGCGACTGCAGTTTTTTGAAATCGGTCTGGAAAGAGTGCGGGAAACTGACTTTGATCCTGTAGAACAATATAGTCGAAGTTACCGTTTTTGATTTTATCGACCGTTCCCTTGTTCTTGAGGTGAAACTCGAGAGTTTTTCCGCCGGGATTGATAAACGAGGTTTGTGTTTGGGAGTGAGGCGATTGCTTTATCAACTCGGTCACCATTTCACGAATACCACCCGTGTAGCTGTTGCCAATAAATAGGATTTTTTCTGGCGGTTCGGCTGAAGAAGCGGATCCAAAAAACAGAGAAACGAGGGTTAGAAAGAGATAACTTCGCGAGTGCACTCTCAATTCCTAACGTTCCTCTTGAGATAGCTCAATCAAGATGGGTGATTAGAGCGATGATTTTAACGTTTTATAGGTAGTTGAGAAACTGAAGGTTGCTCTTTTTACTTGGTCGAATGATAATCGGCCTTAACTAAGACTCTAAGAATGAAGAAGATCATTATCCCTCTTTTCTCAGTTTTAATCGTAGGATCCGCTTATGCTGCTCCGAAAGATGCTGCCTTTGTGAAGGGCAAGGACCTTTATGATGGGGCAGGTTCCTGCATCGCATGTCACATGGCTGATGGAAAAGGTCAGCCTGGATCGGTTCCGCCACTGGCAGGGAGCGATTGGTTAGATAATCCCGATCGTACGATTGCGATCGTTCTACGCGGTATGGCTGGCCCGGTTAAAGTGAATGGTGACAGATATTATTCCGCAATGCCGCCCCATCTTCTTTTCGATGATGAGAAGATTGCTGATATTGTCACTTATGTGAACCATGCTTGGGGGAATAAGGGGACGGCTGTGACAGCATCCCAGGTTGCCAAGGCGAGGAAGGGGCTTCCGCAGGCTGTTTACACACCGGAATCTCTTCTAAAATCTTTTCCTTTTGACAAGAAGAGGGGTAGAAAAAACGGAACCTTCACTCCAGATTTCGATGACACGTTGATGGTCGTAACTGAGCCGGTTGTTTACCGCACTTTTATGCCCGGAGCATCGCCTGCGGC
>Ga0315322_10003361_pt1 | contig 12348 bp, 5 predicted proteins | sample M110021515metaG_FD_203461 | JGI IMG/M metagenome (GOLD analysis project Ga0315322, IMG submission 203461) | Ammonia-oxidizing marine archaeal communities from Monterey Bay, California, United States - M1 100m 21515 | ecosystem: Environmental > Aquatic > Marine > Intertidal zone | place: USA... | reverse complement strand
GTTCCTCTTCGAAGCCCTGACCTTCCGCCCACCCACCGCCGAGGAAACGAATGACTACCTGAAGATCGTTAAGGATTCCATCGACAAGGTCGGCAAAGAGGACGGCGTGTTCATGGGGCTCTCCGCCATCTTCCTCGATCGCGACGCGCTTTTCCGGTCCGAGCTGGTGGAAAAAAACAAGATGGATGCGCACGGCCGCGCGATGTTGCAGGACTGGGAACTTGGTCTCGCCGTCAACCACGCCCTCAGCTACATCCAGCCCGACGACCAACTCCGCAAGGCCATCGTCGAGGGTCGCCTGCGCACGCGCGAGGATGTGGAACGCGAAGTTACCCGCATGCTCGCAGATCAGAGTATTCGCAAGCCGCGTGTGCTGCGATTCTTTCGCGACTTTTTCGACTACGACCTGGGCGGTTATATCTGCAAAGACAACGCCGCTCTCGCGCAAACCGGCGTCAGCACCCGCGGCACCAGTCATTACCGCGCGATGTTCGACGCCACCGCGAGTACCGATCGCCTGATTGAGCTGATTCTCGAAAAAGATCAGAACGTCCTCAAGGAACTCCTCACCACCCAGCAAATCGTAGCCACCCGCAGCGACCACACCTACTTCGGTCGCAAAAACAATCCCGAGGAACGAAAGGCCGCGCAGGAAGCCAAACGCTTGGCCGACGAGGCGCAGACCAAAAAGGAAGAGACCGAACTGGCCGGGATGGAAACGGCCATCGCCAAACTAAATGAAGAGTTGAAGGCCGATCCTGAGAACAAGCAGCTTTCAAAGACGGTGGAACGCCAGAAGAAAGACTTGGCTGCTGCCAAGAAACGAATCGCCAATGCTCAGAAAGGCCGCCGCGGCGGGGGCAATATCAACGTGGCAATGGCCAACCTGAAAGGTTCCAAGATTTACGCCCGCGTCAGCCGTCGCTCTTTTGGGGCCGGATCGATGAGGCCTGATCGCACACTTGCCACTGCTCCGGAAGGGCAGCGCCTCGGGTTGCTCACGCATCCTTCTTGGCTGGTTTCGCATTCGGATGCCATGGATAATCACGCAATCCTGCGCGGACGATGGATTCGCGAGCGACTTCTCGGTGGTGGTATTCCTGACATTCCCATCACCGTGGACGCCATGTTGCCCGACGAGCCCAAAACCACGCTGCGCCATCGTATGCGCGTGACCCGTGAGGCCTATTGCTGGACTTGCCACGAGAAGATGGATCCGCTCGGTCTCCCGTTTGAGATGTACAATCACGCCGGTCTGTTTCGTTCCACCGAACTGGACAAGCCCGTGGATACCTCCGGCGAGATTATTAACAGCGGTGAACCCGAACTCGACGGCCCCGTCAAGAATGCTCTGGAGATGATCGAAAAACTTTCGAAGAGTGATCACGTCGAGCAGGTCTTCGTCCGACACGCCTTCCGTTTCTGGATCGGCCGCAATGAGACGATCAATGACGGCCCTGTGTTGCAGGACGCCTACCACGCCTACCGTGGAAAAGGCAGCATGAACGCCCTCATTACCTCGCTACTGACTTCTGATGCCTTCCTGTACCGTAAGGTGGAGTAAGACGGATAAACCCGATTCAAGTGTTTCCGATCATTAGCGCGATTTACCATTTAGTTTCCTGAACTGCGAGGGCGTTAGACGTTCGGTTCTTTTAAACGCTTTGCTTAAGTGATCGCTGTTACGGAAGCCGCAATCGATCGCGATGGATTTTAGGGAGCCTTTGGTTTCGATAATGAGCCGCTTGGCGCGTTCGACCCGCATGCGAGTGATTTGCTTGGCGACGCCTTCCGGGGAGTATTGGTTGAAGCGACGTTCGAGACTTCGGCGATTAAGGCCGACTGATAGGGCTACATCCTTCACAGACAAGGGGCGATGACTGTTCTCGGCCATGAACCGTAAGGCGTTTGAGACGAACGAGTCTTCCGTGGCAAAAGCGTCGGTGGATTGTCTGGTGACGAGCTTTGAAGGTTTTATCAATTCAGGATTTGCGGGCGGGCGTTTTCCCTGCATTAAGTGATCCAGCAAACTGGCCGCCTGATACCCGATTTCTTCAAAGCCCATGTCGATGCTGGTGACCGTGGGGGAGGGGGAGTCACAGATGTTGGGTTCGTTGTGGGTTCCAATGAGGGCGGCATCCTGCGGGATATGCAAACCGATCGTGTGACAGGCTTCCATCAGATATCGGCAATATAGATCACCACTGACAAGAATTCCAACGGGCGGAGACCATGATTCAACCCATTTCAATAACCCCGTCCTGAAGTTGTCCCATTCAATCGTGTTGCCTTCCATGCTGGTTCTGTAAAACCGGTGAGTGGTGCAGGAAAAGCCCTTGGATTGGAGCGCATCCCTGAACCCATCGCATTGGCGTTTCGCATCGAGATCTCTTTGGTATCCGAGGTATCCAAACCGTTGAAACCCTCGGCTCATTAAATGTTCTGCCGCGATACGGCCGGATTCCTCGAAATCGGGAAGCACACTTGGTGCCCGTGAAACCGGAGAATTCAGCCATACGTTGACGATCGGGATGCCTTGCCGGCGGGCCGTTTGAGCCATGGGTTTTGTGACTCGCGCGAGGATGCCGTCAAAGGGCTGCTCGTTACTCTTTGGCTTCAGAACCCGCTCCGAGTTGGGGGTAATCACACAGTCCCAACCCGCCTCATGGGCATAATTGAGGCAGCCGGCATAGGTTTCCTGATGCCGTTTGTGGCCCCAGTGCATTTCTAGCGCGATGGCGACCTTGCGTGGTTTTGAGCGGGATGACTTCATTTGGGATGTGCTGTCGCATTTAAGAGAAAATAAAACGCAAAAAGAATGCAAGAAACAATTGAGGAGAGCAAGGGCCTCCATCACTGTTTCTGGGTGTTTTGGTTTGCGGTGGTTTAGACTGAACAAAGAGCCGAAGACCAAAGGAGAATTATAATGAAACTACGCAGTTTGTTGTACCGAGGATGGATTGCCCTGTTCTTGAGTGTTGCTTCGTTGCCGGGGGCTGGGCCTCAAGCCACCGAGTCGTCCCTGACTGAGGAAGGGCGACGAATTGAAGCACGTTATGCCAAAGAGTTGGAGGAGGTTCGCTCTCAAATCATGAAGAGAATCCCATTTGTGCCCGCGCCGACCACCGAAGAGGCCCGGAAGAAGGAATTCGACTTTCCGAAAGTTGAGTTGGGGGGCAAGAAAAAGGAGGGAGACAATTCTCTGGAAGAATTACTGGGTGGCGGGAAGCAGCCGGATCCTCAAGTTAAAGAGGCGGATCCGAAAGAGAAGTTCGCTTCCTTTATGCTGAGCGATAAGCTGGACGGGCTTCTGGTCAAGTATGTCGTGCTTCTAGACGCTTCTCCGCGCGGTTTGGCGGAATTTTCCCAGCAAGACGAAGAGTACCTGAAGTTGGTTGAGCAGTTGCTGGCGGATACCGCCCTGATGAAGCGCATGCTCGTGGCCGATGGGGCCAAGGCGAAACGCAGCGGCCGCACCTATGGGCCCGCTCGCTACGGGAAAGCCATGGAGATTTACACGGCCATCCGCAAGGCCAGTAGCAAGGCTTCGGGCGGGATACTGGAACGGCTGGCTCTGGCGATTGCCTTGGAGCATGCCGTGCCGATGGTGCAGACCAATCCGAAGAATCAGGAGAATGCGCCGGCGACGATCGATCCCATCAAACGCTACTTTCACTACGAAAAAGCATACCTCGCGGGAGAATTGGATCCGACCTTCAAGGACTTGAGTGTTTGGAGTTTGCGCATGGTGATCAATGGAGATGAGCCTGACGAGACGTTGGCTTGGGGCCGTCGAATGCTGCGCAACTTCAAGCCCGACCACATTTACGAGTCCAACTTTGGTTGGCGCTACGTCGGCATTGTGAGTTCGGAGGTGAAGTACGGTTCGGGGGACGTCAAATACGACAGGCCCGAATTGCAGAACTATCAGAACATCATCATGAACGGAGGTATTTGTGGGCGCCGCGCCTTCTTTGGCCGCTTCATTCTTCGCTCATTTGGCGTTCCGACCACGGCGCGCCCAAGCCGGGGGCACGGGGCTCTGGCGAGGTGGACGCCCGGTGGTTGGTGCGTCAACCTGGGGCCAGGATGGGGATCTGGGTGGACGGCCACGCCCTACTACAAGGACGTGGATTTTCTCGCCAGTTCCAAGGCTCGCAAAGACGAGGCGGCTTTCCTTTTTGTCAAACGCGCCCAATGGATTGGGGATGTCTTCGGCGAAAAACGAGTGTACGGAGAGAATGATCCCAGCCTTCGCTTTAACAGTCTGGTAACCTTGGAGCCTAATTTTTGGAATCGCATGGCGCTGCAGGCTCAAAGCAAAATCATTAGCGATCTCAAAGCGGTTACGCTCGAGGCGTTGGGGGCGGAATTGGGGGAGTCCAATAACCCGACGATCGCCCAACAAGTTTTGTCCGCGCCCATCTCGGTAGATGACAAGGTGATCCGCTATGGTCAGGATGGCGTCATTTCGATTCCCGCCGCTGGCTACACCCAATCCTCGGGTAATCCGCGTGAGGTGTTAGCCATGAAGAGCTTTGAAGGCGGTATGCAAATATTCCTTCCGCGGTTTGCTCCGGAAGGGCTCACGATCATGCGTGGCGGTACTTGGAAAGGTGCGCCGGATACCTGCACCTCCGGGGTCCGCATGCTCAGTGGTGGGTACGGTAGGTATGAGAACTGGGGCCTGCGGGCAGCGATTACTCCGGCGCCGGGCAAGGTGCCGGCCAAGGAACTCAAGCTAAACCTCGGCGACGGGGTGACCATGGAGTTTATTTATGTGAAACCCGGCAAGTTCGTCATGGGCGGCGAGAACGAAAAGGAAGGCCGTTTCGCCTGCGTGGAAGTCCCCAAGCATGGGGTGGAACTTACCCAAGGCTTTTACCTCGGTAAATACGAGGTGACCCAGTCGCAGTACATGGCGGCCATGGGTCAAAACCCTAGTCGCTCCACCAAGGGAGCGGATTGTCCGGTCGATAACGTCTCTGAACCGGATGCCCAGCAGTTCTGTATTCGGCTCAGTGAGATCACCAATGCAGAAGCCCGGCTTCCCACCGAGGCGGAGTGGGAATACGCCAGTCGCGCAGGGGGTTCCACCAAGTGGTTCTTTGGTGATGATCCTTCCAAGATCGGCGATTACGCCTGGTACAAGGACAATGCCGGCGCCAAATCTCATCCCGTCGGGCAGAAGAAACCTAATCCGTGGGGTTTCTATGATATCTACGGAAACGTCTGCGAACGGATAGCGGACAAGTATCACAAAGCGTACTATTCGGAGAGCCCCGCGAAAGATCCGACCGGGCCGAAGCAGGCGACCAAGTCTCTTTTCGAGTACACGATTGCAGTCCCCGAAGCGGGCCAATACACCTTGTCCGCTCAAGTCGTTACGGTGAATTACGATCAGTGGCTGAAGGTCTCGGCCAATGAGGGATCCGAGGTCGCGATGCCAATGCCTTTTACCGAAGGTGAATGGCAGAACTCAATGCCGGTCACGGTCACTTTAATGAAGGGAGAAAATACCCTCCGGTTTTGGCGCGACGCACCACCGCAAAAAGGGGTGGCCGTCAAGAAATTCACTTTGGAGCCGGCCAATTGAGAATGGGGCTGAAAGAGGGTTGGATGGATTGGTTTTCGTTGACTCCCCTAGACCTGAGAATCAACTGGCAGACTTATAAAATATTTAAATCAAACAAATAATCATGAACATAACCAAACTCATCCATTCTCTATCATTCGGCGTATTATTGACCGGCACGGTTTCCCTAATGGCAAAGGATCTTCCAGATCCCGATGGCAAGCCAGCGGACATGAGCAAGCCGGTTAAGGTGTTTCTGATCATGGGCCAGTCTAACACTCTGGAAATGGGGAAGGTCAAGGGCGACAAGGAAGGCGCTCTCGAGTACGCGGTGAAAGAGGAAAACCTTTATCCTTTCATGATGAATGACGCCGGTAATTGGACCAAACGAATGGATGTTCGTAATGTTCATACTATGGGTAGCGGTGGGCCTGGCGGCGGTGTTCGGCGCAACGATTGGCTGACGGTTTCGGGTGGCAAGATCGGTGTCGAGATCGGTATTGGCCATCACCTCGGTAATGCATTGGACGAGCCGGTACTGATTCTTAAGAGCTCCATTGGCAATCGTTCGCTCGGCTGGGATCTCCTGCCTCCGGGCAGCCCGCGGCATGAGGTGGAGACTCTGGACAAGAAGACCGGCAAGAAAGTGACGCTCGTGACCCCGGCGCACAACGACGAGGTGCGTTACCCGAGCTGGACCAAGGGCGAAGTGCCCGAGCCGCCCAAGCACAACTGGCATGCCGGTTTGCAGTATGTCGGCGATGTCGCCCGTGCCAAGGCGGTACTCAAGGATTTGGAGAAACATTATCCCGGCGGCAAGGGCTTTGAAGTGGCCGGTTTTCTCTGGTGGCAGGGAGACAAGGACCGCTACAACGCGGCGCACTCGGCCATGTATGGTAAAAATCTCGTGCAATTATTCAAGGCGCTCCGCAAGGAGTTTAACGCGCCTAAAGCCAAGATGGTGGTGGCGACGCTGGGCCAAACCGACAAGGACGAGGCCACCGGTAATGAGAAAATGATTATCGACGGCATGTTCGCCTTTGGTAAGGCGTACCCAGGTGAGGCAGCTGTGGTATACACGCACCCGCTGAGCATGGGCTCAAGCTCCAATGCCCATTACGGCGGCAACGCCAAGACCTACATGAACGTGGGCCTCGGCATGGGCGCTGCTATGGTAGAGCTGTTGAAGGGTGCGAAGTAAGAGGGCTCGAAGGCGCTGCTGGATGCTATTCGCCCGTAACCCGTACCACCATGGACAAACTCTGGGTCGCCTTGATTTTGGGATTGTCCGTGGCCAGCGGGTGGGGCGGGGAGCGGCTGCCGGAGATTCCCCCCAAGACGGCGGAGGCTCTACGCAAGCTGAAGCTACCAGGTATTCATCTTAACCTCAACGAACGGGCCATCGACGTGAACGCGACGGTGTGCCTGCACCAGGGCTTACTAGAATTGGTTGCCTGTACCAAGGGGACGAAGGAACACGAATCGATTGTCTCCCTCGATGCCCGGCCGGTGCACATCCACACGGCGCTGTTGTTATTAGGAGCCCAACCGGGAACACCGGCTTCGCGGTTGGTGCAGGGTGCTGAAGGAGTGCGTTGGGTTCCCGTAAAACCGGCTGGCGATCGGGTGCAAGTGTCGCTAGTGTTTCCGAGTGCCGCCGGAAAATTGCAGGAGCATCCCATTCAAAACTTCATCGCATTCGCCCAGCCTAAAAAGATCAGCGGACTGTCACCGGTCAAAATCAAGCCCAAGAGATTTTCGGCCGACTATTTGTTTGCCGGCTCGCACCTGATGAAAATGGGTAATGGACCGAATCGGTATCTTTGTGAACAGAGCGGCAATGTGATTTCCATTTCGTCCTTTGGTGATGAATTACTTTGTCTTCCGGAAATTCACGGTCAAGAAGACGATGGGCTGTTTTGGGAGGTGAATCCCGAGGGCTTGCCGGCGATGGGGCAGCAGGTAATTCTGCGCCTGCGTCCAATCAGAAAACTCGTTAAACCATGAGATTATTTTCGGTTAGCTTTTTGCTTCTACTGACCCTCGGTATCGGCCTATTTGCGGATGAGGTGCAATCCGGCCTCGCCATTGAGCTGGGCGCACCGTTCCGAGACAATGCCGTTCTCCAGCGGGGTATGAGGGTGCCGGTTTGGGGGTGGAGCGAGCCGGGGACAAAGGTCACGGTAGAATTTGCCGGCCAGACGAAGATGGCGGTGGCGGGTAAGTCCGGCAAATGGATGCTTTCGCTAGATCCACTGAGGGCCAGCGCCAAACCCGCCGAATTGAAAGTGGCGGATAGCATCGGTAAGCGTGTTACGCTGCGGAACGTTTTGGTGGGCGAAGTCTGGCTGGCTTCGGGGCAGTCCAATTTGCAGTGGAAGGTGAACAAGAGTTCCACCATAAGGCTGACGCAGACGTTCATGGAGGAAACCGCGGGTAAGCCTGCGCCCATCCGGGAGTTTGAAGTGACCAGCGTGATGGCGATGCTTCACCCCATTGAGAAAGCCGACGGCGCTTGGAAGGACGGCAGCTATGCTGATTACAGCGCCATTGCCTTCGCCTTCGCCCACAAGCTCCATAAGGAACTGGGCGTGCCCATCGGTATCTTGAACTGTTCGTTCAGCCAGACGGCAATTCAGGCCTGGGTGCCGCGCGAGGGTTTCCGTGACGCCAAGGATGCCTACACGCAGGCCATCTATCGCAAGATTCTGCAGACTGACCCCGCCACGCCCGAGCACAAGGCGGCGTGGAAGCGCTTCTACGAAGGCGTTGAGGCCACGCTCCAGGAGAACGCCAAGCGGGTGGTAGCAGGCAAAGCACCTCAGCCAGTTTCCACGAGGACGCCCGGCAACCTAAGCGGCAACCGCGACGCTTCCTGGTTGTTCAACGGACGGCTTAATCCCGTCGTCCCCTTCGCCATCCGCGGAGGTATCTGGAACCAGGGCTACGCCAATATGGGTGAGGGGCTGTCGTACTACCACAACCTGCACAACCTCATCCGAGGCTGGCGTCTGGTGTGGGGTAAGCCGGAGCTGCCCGTGTACTTCCACCAGTTCTATTGCCCCGGACAGAAAGGGGAGTGGAACCACAGCCCGCGTATCGGCGGAGTCGTTGATATGCGGCTCGGCACCTGGCTGGCCCGCGACATTCCCCACACTGGAATGGCTAGCCAAATCGACGTCACCGGCGGCATTCATTACTCCAGTAAAACCGTGCCCGGGCAACGACTCGCCTTGCACGCGCTCAAGAACCAGTACGGACAAAAGGAACTCGTGGCCGACGGCCCGTCCTTCAAGGACTACGAAGTCCGCGGCGACCGCCTTATCGTAAGGTTCGAACAGGCCGAAGGTGGCTTGGTTGCTGGCTCGACCGCCTTCAACGCCGACCGGCGAAACGAGGGCGCCACTGGCTTCGCCGATCCCAAGGTCATTCCCGAGGGCGAAAATCAGGTGCAGAGCTTCTACCTCGCCGGGACTGATCGTATCTGGCACCGGGCCAAGGTGAAGCTGGAAGGGGAGTCGGTCGTGCTTCACGCGCCGGGTGTGAAGCATCCACGCGGCGTTTCCTACGGCACCGGCGGCATTGGTTTTCAACCCAACCTCTACAACAAGGCGCTCCTGCCGATGACGCCGTTCATCTATTACGACCACAAGCGGGTAAACGCGGAGATGTGGCCTGATGGAAAGCTAAAGGTGGCGGGTGTGGTGCCGGAGGCAGGCTCGGAAGGTTTACTCTACGAATGGCGTAAAATGCCGTTGTTGAGCACGCAATTTCGGGAAAACGCCGTTCTCCAGGCCGACCAGCCCATTACCTTTTGGGGCTCGGTCCTGCACGACTATGGGGTTGAGGCCGAGGGCGAGGCGGTCATTGAGTTCAGCTTCGCGGGCATCAAGAAACGGATTCCCGTCAAGGCCGGTTCGCCGCACATTTATGAAATCGCGCCGGGCGACAGCCGCTATCCCGGCGCCGCCAAGGAATGGCGCGTGACCGTGCCCCCAATGAAGGCCAGCACCGAACCTAAGACACTCACCGTGCGTTTCCTTATCGATGGCGAGTTGGCGCACGAGCGCATCTGCCGCAACATCGTGATGGGCGACGTCTGGTTCGTCGCCTCGCATCCTGGCGATTTTAAGGAACTCCCGGACGTCGAGGTAAGGACGCCCGTCCGCATGATGACCCGTAAGGCTAAGCGCTTTTCCCATCCCACTCCCTCACGCTATACCGTCTGTGTATCGCGCACGCCGCTAAACCGTTTCGCCAGCGTGTGGGAGGACGCCACCGACCTGCCCGCCGCCCTCGGCAACTTCATCGCCGCCAAGACCGGTCGTCCCATCGGCATCATCTATATGAAAAGCGGTATGACTTCCATGGGCCGCGGCGTCCCGCCCAAGGACTTGAGCACCTTGAAAAGCTGGGTTCCTGTCAACAACCTGAAGGACGCCCCCAGCCTCGTCGCTGATTACAAGGACCTCGCGGCCGTGCGTCCCGGTAACCCGCACTACGCCGCCAACGTCCGCCACTACCTCGGCGCCTGGCGAAGCTACTGGGGAGATTACATCCCGCAGATGGTCGCCAATCGTTCCGTGCCCGACGGCGTCGTCTGGGGTAACTACCCGACGCTGGGCGCCAGCGTCACCAGCCAAGCCTCCGAGGTGTACAACACGATGGTTCACTCCTTCACGCCCACTCAACTAAAGGGCATCGTCTTTCTCGCCGGCCCCGCTTCCTTCGCCGAGGACGGGGGTGCCCGTTACGGCGAGCAAATGACCGCCCTCGCCAACGCTTGGAAAGAACGATTCGGCGGCAAAGACCCGCACTTTCTCTATACCTTGCCTGAAAAGTCTATCGCCCCCAAGATTACCCAACCGAAAGGTATCCGAGGCCGGAGCACAGCTATTCCAACCAGTGAATGGACTGAAATTTCAAATCTGCTCGATGCCTTGAAATAGATTTTTTGTTTATCGATAATCTTTCCTAAAGCAAATGACTTCCAAAAAAACACTTACTCTGGTTGCCGTTCTGATTGGCGGGTTTACCCTCACGGGTGCCGATAAGTATTATAAGCAACCGCACGGCATTTTTTCCACCCGGCCGGATGCTGGCAAGTCCCTACAAACCATCAAGCGCTTCGGGCCGGTAGGGATGGGGATCGATCTGGTGCAGCCGGCGTTTGTCATGCGGATTGCAAATATTGAGGAAGGATCGCCCGCTGCAGCTACGGGCAAGCTGGCGAAGGGGCAAATTATCGAATCGATCAATGGGCAAAAGCTAGCTGATATCGATCCACGGATTCAGTTGGGCAACATTCTCGCCGCAGCGGAAGCCACGGATGGGTTGCTGAAGTTTGCTATCAAGGGAGAGACTAAGCCGATTACTGTCAAAGTGCCCGTGCTCGGAGCGTACAGTAAAACTTGGCCGCTGAATTGTTCTAAGTCCGATAAGATTGTGCGGCAGGTTGCCGATTACCTCTCCCGTCCCGATGCTCAGAAAGGAATCGCGGGCATTGGCGTTTTGTTTTTGCTGTCAACCGGCGAGGCTAAGGATCTTGAGGTTGCGCGGCAATGGGCTCGCAACGTGAAGCCTCATCGGTATCCTTGGTACATCGGCTACGGCGGTTTGCCATTAGCCGAGTGCTATCTTCGCACGGGTGATCCCAAGATTCTCGAAAACATCCAGGCCGGGGTGGATAATGCCGTTGCCACGCAATACCTGAGCGGCTGGCTGGGGCGGGGCGGAGTGACGCCGAGTTACGGCAATGGGCACCTCAATGCCGCCGGCACCCATGTGCTCACTTTTTTGCTGCTGGCTAGGGAATGTGGCGCCAAGGTGCCGTCCCATGCGCTGCAGGATGCGCTGGTTCATTTCTATCGCTACGCCGGGCGCGGCGGGAATCCGTACGGCGATAGTCGGCCCGAGTACGGCTTTGTCGACAACGGCAAAAATGGATTGCTTGCTTTCGCCATGGCAGCCGCGGCGGCACTGACGCCCGATGGTGAAAATAGCGTGTACGCGCAGGCCCGCGATGCCTGTGCGATGCAGGGGTTTTACACAACCAGCTTCATGCTGCATGGCCATACCGGCGGTGGGATTGGTGAAATTTGGCGAAGCGCTTCGATGGGGTTGTTGCACGACAAGAAACCACAGCAGTACCGCGAGTTCATGGACCATCGCCGATGGCACTATGATTTGTCCCGCCGCTTTGATGGTTCCTTCGGAATTTTGGGTGGAGCGGGGTACGATAAGGAACAGTGGGGCGTGGCGTATCCGCTGGCCTACACAATCCCGCGCAAAACGCTGCGCATCACCGGCGCGCCGCCCACGCAGTTTTCCAAGCCTTTCCAACTCCCCAAACTTCCGTGGGGCACAGCTGCCGACAACTCGTTTATTTCCCTAGAAGCGGCAGCGGATGCGACCGGCAAAAAACAGGATCTCTCCACCGAGACGCTTGCGGCTGATTCCAGCAAGGCGATCCTGATCGCGCTGCACGAGCCGAAACAGGTCAGCGATGATTTGGTACGTAAATATATGCTGCATCAGGATCACAATATTCGGTTTGTGGCCGCCAACAAAGTGCTGGGCGTCAACAGCGGCTACATCGGCTGGCGCTCGCCCGGGGGCGCGGTGCGCAAGGAATTGATGATGGAATTGCTGCGGCATTCGGATTCCCGCGTGCGGCGCGCGATGTTTGGCGCCATCATTAAACGGCCTGAGGTGATCAATCGGGAAGTCTTCGATCTTGCGGTTCAAGCGGTGAAAGATGCCAAGGAATCCTG
>Ga0315322_10003358_pt1 | contig 12357 bp, 11 predicted proteins | sample M110021515metaG_FD_203461 | JGI IMG/M metagenome (GOLD analysis project Ga0315322, IMG submission 203461) | Ammonia-oxidizing marine archaeal communities from Monterey Bay, California, United States - M1 100m 21515 | ecosystem: Environmental > Aquatic > Marine > Intertidal zone | place: USA... | reverse complement strand
ACCGTTTCCTCTTTCAGGTATTCAAGGCGAACAAAATAGAAATCTATTCACCGAAAATGATTGAGCAAGCGAAAGCGGATGAAATGGTTCCGCCGAGGGAAGTGCGGATTGGCGGTATCTTCGAGATGCCCTCTCAGGGGTTTCAAATGGAAGCCTTGATAGGAACCATGCGGTTTGTTGAAGATATGCGTGGAGAAGAGGGTGCTTGCGATGGCTTTTACTTGAAGTTTTCGGATTCGGTTGCCCGAAACGAAGGAAGCCTGAGGGCAAAGTGCCGGGAGTTGGAACACCTTCTTGACGATGATTGGGCGATTGTTCCTTGGTCAGTTGAAAATGCCTGGTTTTTCGAGCTTCTCCAATTCGAGGAGACGCTGATGATCGTCATCATGGTTCCGATTGGTTTGGTGGCGGCCTTTGCCATTGCCATCGCGCTGATGACTACGGTTTTGAGGAAGATTAGGGAGATCGGGTTGCTAGTCGCGATGGGGGGCAGGCGCGTCTCGGTCGGCATGGTCTTCTGCCTACAGGGATTTATCATTGGTACGATCGGAGCCTTGGTCGGGTGTGGTTTGGCAATCCTTTTTATCCATTACCGGGACGCGCTCATGACCTTTATCGTCGATCTGATCGTGGGGCAGGAAGGGCAGGTGGGGGTCACTCAATTTTACGACTTTCAAAGCTTGAGCATCGCTTATCCCTGGGAGTCTCCGGAAAGCATGTCGACCTTTCTTGTGTTCGCCCTTTTTGCCATAGGAGTTTCCACTATTGCAGGCTTGTTGCCTGCTTGGCGGGCGGCAAGGCTTAACCCTGCAGATGCGTTGAGGAATGAGTGATCCTGGCAATACGATTGTTCTCGAAGCCCGAGGCTTGGCCAAAAGCTTTCAGCTTGGAGAGGCGAGGGTCGAGGTATTGTCCTGTGTGGACATTTCTCTAGAGGAGTCTTCATCCCTGAGTATTCAAGGAGAATCGGGTTGTGGGAAGACGACCTTGCTTAATTTGCTTGCCCGTTTGGAAATCGGCGATGCAGGGGAAATCTCTTGGGGCGGGAGAAAAATGATGGCGACCGATTCCTTCTCCTCCTCTGAATCAATTCTCAGAACCCGATTCCTGGGAGTCGTTTATCAGGCTTATTACTTGATTCCCGAACTCAACGTATTGGAAAACGTGCTCATGGCTGCAAGGCTTGCCGGCGGACCCGATCAGGATTCAACCGAGCGAGCCCGATCATTGCTATCCAAGATGGGGGTCGGGCAAAAAGAGAAGCAAGTCCCGTCGAAGTTATCCGGGGGTGAACGTCAGCGGGTGGCCATTGTCCGGGCATTGATCAATACACCGAAGGTTTTGCTCGCCGACGAACCGACGGGGAACTTGGACGAGCGGACCGGTGGGCAAGTGATGGATTTACTCCTTAACGCCTGCGAGGAGGAGAATACCGGGTTGGTTTTGGTCACCCATAATGAGAGTTTCGCAAGGTCTGCAGATTCTAGAGTCATTTTAAGCGAAGGGAAAACCCATCCGGGCTAATGCCGGATAGTCAATGGAACGTGAAATGAATAATACAATTAAATGCGGAGTCGCTGGTGTTGGCTACCTAGGCAAGCATCATGCGAGAATTTACAAATCCCTCGAAGGTTGTGACTTGGTCGGGGTTTACGAACCGAACGACGAGGCCGCTACCGGTATCTGCGAGGAATATCAATGCCTCCGTTTTGACAGCTTGACTGAATTGGCAGATGCATGTGACGTCATTAGCGTAGTTTGCCCGACTGACAAGCACGCCGAGGTGGCCTTGCCCCTCATGGAGAAAGGATGTCATCTGCTGGTTGAGAAACCGCTTTGTGTTTCGGTGGCTGAGGCGGAATCAATGCTTGAACAGGCAAAGAAATCAGGGACGATCCTTCAGGTTGGCCATATCGAGCATTACAATCCCGTCATGGCCTTTTTGGAGGAACAAGTGGACTGTCCGAAGTACTTGACTGTTGAGAGGCTGGCGCCTTTTCAACCTCGAGGTACGGAAGTTGGGGTTGTGTTGGACTTGATGATTCACGATATCGGGATTGTCATGGCCTTGATTGCTTCCCCCATTCAGTCCGTTGATGCAATCGGAGTGCGGGTCCTTTCACCTACTGAAGACATTGCCAATGCTCGTCTTGTCTTTGAAAATGGATGCGTGGCCAATTTGAGCGCCAGCCGGGTCAGTGAGAAAAAGGCGAGGGAAATCAGGGTGTTTCAGGAAAGCGGGTATTTGTCCCTGGACTTCATGAACCAAAAGGGACACCTCATCCGAAAAAACGAAGCTTCCTTGGAGAAAAGCGAGGTGCCAGTGGAGAAGGGGGAACCGCTCGCTCTCGAATTAGAGGCTTTTGTCGGATGCGTCCGCGAATCAAGTACCCCAAAGACGGATGGCGTTTTTGGGAAATCAGCCTTGGAAGTGGCCTTGTCCGTGACCAAGCAAATTCAATCGGCCTGGTGAATTGAAGAATCCCGAACCGTTTCCTTCCACTGAAATCGAGGAAGTCGATCTTTTGATCGTAGCCGGCGAAGCGTCCGGAGATGAGCACGCCTCGTTGTTGGTTAAGGATTTACTGGAAAGAGAGCCGGGCTTGTCCATTTTTGCCTTGGGCGGTCCCGGGCTTGAGGCGCAAGGAGCTTCCCTGCTCTTTAACCTGGTAGATCATTCGGTCGTGGGGATTTTCGAAGTTTTGAAAAACTATGGCTTCTTCAAGAGCCTGTTTCGTCAGACTCTTGACTGGATAGAGGAAAAGAGACCCAAGTCGGTTCTTCTGGTCGATTACCCGGGCTTCAATCTGAGATTGGCAACTGCCCTGAAGCAAAAGGGTCTTTCGGTCAAAGGAGGAGGCACGATCAAAGTACTTCAGTACGTCAGTCCTCAGCTCTGGGCATGGAAACCAAATAGGCGTTTCCTGATGGAAAAGGTTTTGGATGGATTGGCCGTCTTGTTTCCGTTCGAGCTCGATTGTTATCGTGACGTTGACTTGCCGGTTTCTTTCGTGGGGCATCCCTTTGCCCGTCCGGATTATCTTTCACCCATTTCTTACTCAGCTTCGGGTCCCATTGCCCTGCTTCCCGGAAGCCGGGTTCAACCTGTTCAGCGAATCTTGCCCTGTTTTTTGGATGCCTTCGATATTATGCTTCGACGCTTTCCTGATATTCACGGAGTGATTCCGGTTCCCGATTCGAAGATCCGGGCGGTTGTTGAGGAGTTGCTTGCCAACCGGAGGGAATCAAGGGACAGGCTTTCGGTTCAGGATTGTCAATCAAGGTTTGAGGCCCGAGCCGCCTTGATGAGTTCAGGGACAATGTCACTTGCCTGTGCAATCGCGGGGATTCCCGGAGCGGTTGCCTACCGCGCTCATCCATTGACTTACCTTCTTGGTCGTTTTTTGGTGAAGGTTCCCTACCTTGGCATGGCTAACCTGCTATTGCCGGACAAGCCGCCCTATGAGGAGTTTTTGCAAGGAGAAGCAAACGGAAAGACACTTGCCTGTGCCATGGTCCCCTTTCTTGAGTCGGAAGGCAGTAGGGATCAATTCGAGGAATCGGCCGCCTTGATTTTCAAGTCTTTGGCTCAGCCTGGCTCCTGCGGAGCGGTTGATTGGTTGCTCAAGGGAGGCCGTTTGCTCGGTTGATTGACCATTTGAGCCCAAAGCTTGAGGGCCCGGCTTGCAAGAGTTTCCCGGCATTGATCGACCTCAGCCATTCTTAGCTTGAGGTTTTCATTTGCGATGGCCGATACGTCATCCATGTTGTAGAGAAAAACGTTGTCGATCTCGGCAACTCGCTCATCGATGTTACGGGGTACCGATGCATCAATGAGGAAGAGAGGCTTGGCAGGCCTTTTTTTCATCGATTGCTTGACCTGATCAGCCGTAATCATTTTTTTCCCACTGGATGTTGAGGTGAGGATGACGTCGAATAAGTGGAGGGATTCTTGAAACCTATCGAATGCCATGGCGAATCCTCCGAATTTATCTGCCAGTTCATCGGGTTTTTTCCGGCTCAAAGGACACCAGTCGAAGGTTCTTCCGGTTACGGTTATCTCCTGGCATCCCCTTGATTGAAACGATTCCATGGTGCATTCGGCCACATCGCCGGCTCCTACGATGAGCAACCTGCAGTTTTCGACTTTGCCGAAAATTCTTCGAGCAAGATCGGAGAGGACGTTGCCCAAGTTCACCTGACCACGTGAAATGCCGGTGTTGGTCCTGGTCCATTTCGCGGTTTGAAAGCCCTTTTGGAATAAACGATTGAGGATCTTTCCGGAAAGTTGTCGATTGCAGGCATCTTCGTAGGCTTTTTTTACTTGGCCGAGGATCTCGGTTTCCCCGACCATTTGGGAGTCAATTCCCGAGGTTACCTCGAACAGATGACGAACCACTTCTTCTCCCTCTCTCTGGTAGAAGTGACGGTCCATAAAGCCTTTTTCAAGTTTTTGAAAATTGCTCAGGTAGTTTCGCACTTCATCTATCGGTGAGGTTCCGTTGCCTACGCCGTATATCTCGGTACGGTTGCAAGTGTTGAGCAAGAGGCATTCCTTCATTCCGGGGATGGAACGGAGCCCTTCGTAGAAGGGCTCGATTTTGTCCGCCGGCAGGCTGATCATTTCGCGTTCGACCAACGACGCAACCTTATGAGAGCTGCCAACAAGGAAGAGCTTTGGTTCTTCAGTTGGCATCGTTGGTTTGAGTCGGGTCACCATCCTGCGCAGAGGGTGTACTGGAGGAGCGAACGACCCCGAGTGATAAAATGGCAACGACAAAGAGACCGATGGATACTTTGGCAAATTTTTGACCAAAAAGCTTTTGACGGAAGTGAAGATACCACAAACTGCAATAGGCAAGCCAAAGAGCTATGGTAAGCCCCACCTTGGAAGCGCTTAATGAATCAGGTGAGCGCGTCCAGTCCAGTGATCCTACTACGATCGAGCAAGTCAGGAAAACCGAACCTACGAGCAAAAGCCGGGAGCCAGCTGTTTCCAGTTGCTGTATGGAGGGGAGAAAAGCGGCGAGCTCACCGGTACGCTTATTTTGCAAGGCTTTGCGCTGGATCAGGTACATTCCGCTGACCGTGGCAAGTAGCGCGAAGATTCCATAGCTGAAGATTGCCACCGATGCATGAAGTTCAACCCAGTGGTTGGAAAAAATCCCATCGTAACCTTCCTGCTCCCAATAGGGCGTGTCGAAGGATGGGAAAATAAGGGAGGCTATGCCCCCAACGGATGCCAAGCCTGCGGAAAAAGAACCGAGTAGATTAAGACGAAAGAGTACCCGGATGATAAGATAACCAAGTACGAGAGACCAAAGGATGAATTGAATGCGTTCCATCCCGTTTCCAAGAGGGCAACCCTTGACCAATTGTCCACGGAGGGCGAGTGCTTGGGTCTGGGCCAGGAAACCAGCAATGATAATGAGAAGTGGAGCGACTGATGAAACGAGTTTGCTCGATTTGGAGACCAAGGCCAACCCGCTGATCAAACCGATCCCATAAAGGATGGTTGCCAACCAGAACAAGTCACGGCTTTCTTCCAAGTCCATCTATTCGAACGATCTTTCAGTCGTCTTTAAATGGTGGATATATAGAGAGATAGATATCATGTCTATCTATGAGTTGGGATTAATTCTCACACCATATATAATATCCTTGAATGCCATTAAGTCAAAGCGGGAACGATGGCGAAAACGAATATCTATTCCAAAGGATCGAGGCAATTCGGAAGGGGAGGACCAGTCAGGTGGGAGCCTGAAAACACCAATCCCCGGTTGGATGAGTTGAGGTCATTTGCAGCCGCTTTTCTTTTTCCGAAATCTTTATCCGGAAGGGGAATGGCCTTTTGCCACGTCCTAATCCGTTGAAAAACGGGTTTTCCGTGAATGCCCAATAAGGACGAAAGGTTTTGCGAAACCTTCTTGAATATCAAGTCTTCTTTTTCCAGGGTCAGTTCGGGGTTTCTTTCGCCTCCGACAAAGGTTGATACAAGAACTTTGTCGGAGGGCGCCCTGTTGGGGAAGAGGGTACTCGAAAAAAGGCTTCCGAGGATGTCCATCTTTTCAATTTCAGGAACGAGGAACCCAAAGCCGTCGAGTGGATGAGATACGTCCTTTTTCTCGAAGCCTTGGTATACTATGCTGAGAGGGAAATGCGGGGCTTCCTGCAAGGTGGTTATATTTTCGGTCTGGGCGACGTTTTCCCAGCGTACCTTTCCAAGCTGATGGGAGGGGAGCGTACAAATCACTTCATCAAAAAGATCCTCCCACTCAGCTCCTGTGGAGTCGTGCGCAAATACTCGCCACTTGCCGTTTTCTCCTGCGACTTGCGTTACCGTGTGACCTAAAATGAAATTACCTTTGATGAACATCTTCATCCGGGCAGGTAATTCCTCCATTCCTAGGGGGAAGGAGATGAGCCGGGTTTTAGGCAATCTGTTTGATTTCTCAAAACCGAACATCTTGCCCAAGAGAAGAGAGCGGTACTTTTTTTCGAGGGCATGAATTGCAGGGAAGGTATGACGCATGCAAAGAGTTTCGGGCTTTGCCGCATATATCCCGGCCAAAAACGGATTGGCTAGATACTCGAGGGCTTCCTTGCCTAGCCTGCGGGTGATAAAGTCAGCGACAGATTCGCGGTCACTGTCTTTGCCCCTGGATAGAAAGGGTTCGAGCAAAAGCCTGAGTTTGCCTGAGCAAGTTAGAAAAGGGCTTGTGAGAAACGACCCGATTCCTTGTGGCAATGCCACCAATTTCCCTTTGCGAACGATAAAGCGCTTGTTGGCTTTCGGATTGGCATCGATCGAATGTTCGAGGACACCGCATTCTTCGAGCATACCAGCCGTCTTTCTCAGCCTTAGGCTCAAGGTGTTGGGTCCGTAATCCATCAGGAAACCCTCGCTTTCCTCGGATTCTACGATTCCCCCGACTCGTTTGGCGGAATCAATGATCGTAACCTTCTGCCCCTTGCGCTCCTTTTCCCAAGCTGCTGAGAGTCCGCAGATTCCGGTTCCTAGAATACAGGTCTTATTCACTTTTCTTGTGGATGGCAGTCCGTTCGCAAGAATGAAAATCGAGCGGTTTGGGCTTGGCAAGTGGAAGAATGGGCGAAAGATGAAACCATATGGAAGAAATTGAAAATTGCCTTAAGGTGATCACGAATCCAGCGGACGCAGCTCCGGGAGATTTGTCGGGAGCGCTCCAAAAGCTCGATCAGGTTGTGAAACAAAGTCGGGATGACATTCACCCGCGATTAAGGCATTTTTTAGAGAACAGAAGCTACCAAAAGGCCCTGGTTTGGCTAGAAGGTGATACTCCGGAGAAAGGTGTTTGCGGAGGATGAGTCGAAAGAATCGAGCAAAAGGGAAGCGGGAGGTTGCCACGAGCGAAGGCTTCGGGTTTTCCCCATTTGAGTCTCTTAAGCCGGAAGGTTTGCCACAGCCCCCTGCACCGCTTCCGGTTTCTGATCCCAAGCCCAAAAAGGTGAATGAGCAAGAGCAGGTTGGCAAAGGGGATCGTCTGGAGATTCGTAGGGAGAAAAGCGGGAGGGGAGGGAAAACGGTCACCACGATTGCAGGTTTTCCGAAGAGAATCAACGCACCGATGCGAGCAACCTTGCTTAAGAGAATGAAAATGAAACTAGGAACGGGCGGGACTTGGGTTGGAGACTGCATGGAACTCCAAGGAGACAAGAGGGAAGAAGTTTTTTCCTGGTTGAGCGCGCTGGGTTTTAAGCCAATATTTGCAGGCGGTTGAGCCCGCAGATCAAATCAGTTAGCAGTTTGCTTTTCCCCTTCTTGGGGTACTGAATCCTCGGTCTCTTCTTCTTTTTCTTCTTTCTTCTGCTTTTCCGATTCGGAGAAGTCGTGATCCTCTATCGGTTCTTGGCTCATGACTTCGTTAATGTCCTGTTCCCAGTCATTCTTTGCTTTGCGGAATTCGTTGACGCCTTTGCCCAGGGAGCGAAAAAGTTCTGGTACTTTCTTTGCTCCGAAGAGAAGGAGGACGATTAGAAAGATAAGTATGATTTCCCCGCCGCCGAAGTTTCCGATGAAGGCAAGGTTATGTGTTGGAGTGATCATGGTGTTTGCAATATAGTCTTGAGGGATACTCTAGGCAACTTTTTTGTCCGCTTGTTAGTTCGGAAAAAAAAAGAGGGTGCTTAGAGTCCGAGTTGTCTTAATGCTTCCGGTTTAGGCTTGTTTACAGAGCTTTGGTCGGCTTCGAAGAACCCATGCAGTTGGCGGATTCGGGTTGGATGTCGCATCTTGCGCAAGGCCTTGGCCTCGATCTGCCTAATGCGCTCCCGGGTGACTTTGAATTGTTTGCCGACTTCCTCGAGCGTGCGACTGTAACCGTCTTTAAGACCGAAGCGAAGGGAAAGAACGTTGCGTTCCCGTTCCGTCAAGGAATCAAGCACGTCGAGGATCTTTTCCCGCAGAAGAGAGTAGGCGGTCATGTCGTAGGGGTTTTCCGCACCTTTGTCCTCAATGAAATCTCCAAAGTTCGTGTCGTCGCTGTCTCCAACCGGACTTTGCAGGGAGATCGGTTGTTGTGCCATCTTCATGATCCCCTGAACCTTTTCCAATGGTAGACCCATTTCGATCGCAACCTCGTCCGGGGTAGGTTCGTGACCTAATTCCTGAAGCAGTTGCTTCTGTATCTGCATCACCTTGTTCAAGGTCTCGATCATATGGACCGGGATACGGATCGTCCGAGCCTGATCGGCAATCGAGCGGGTGATTGCCTGCCTGATCCACCAAGTTGCATAGGTCGAGAATTTGTATCCCCGGCGGTACTCGAATTTTTCCACGGCTTTCATCAAGCCCATGTTGCCTTCTTGTATAAGGTCGAGAAAGGATAGGCCCCGGTTGGTGTATTTTTTGGCAATTGAAATAACGAGCCTGAGGTTTGCCTCAACCATTTCCGTCTTCGCTCGATGGGCCTTGCGCATGAAAAGGCGAAGTTCGCGAATCAGTGCAATCAGTTCGTTCGGGTCCATTTGGAACTGGGTTCTGGCTACCTCTAGCTCCTTCTTGACCCGGTCCATCTTCACCCCTTTGCGCTTTACCTTCACCTCGTCCTTACTTGCCAGTTCCTGATTATGCAAGTTGCGGGCTATGGCCTTGATCTCGGGGTTTAGCTTTTGGATGAAATCTTCGAAAACCTTGAGCTTGAGACAGCATTTCTTGAAAATGGGCGCAAGGCTGGCCTCGTAGTTCCTGAACCGGGTGGTGGAACTCTTGCGCTGTGTCTCGTTTTTAGCGCCTTCAATGCTGTTCCACGCATTGTTAATCTTTCGGATTAGGTTTTCAAGGGCAACGACTTGCTTGGCCAAGCTCTTGAAATAGGTCTCGCGACTATCTATTTTCTTGTCCAAAACCACGCGGTCAAAGCGTTCTTCCCGGGCTAGCAGTTTATTGCAGATTTCCAATTGGAAATCTGCGGTAAGGGAAACGGAGTAGATGATCTTCAAGGCAGAACTTTCAGCCGCTTCGATCCTCTTTGAAATATCGACTTCCTGCTCTCTGGTCAAAAGGGGAACTTGTCCCATTTGCTTGAGATACATCCGTACGGGATCGTCAAGCATGTCGCTTTGGTTCGACCTTGCCGTTTCCTCTTCGGATTCCTCCTTCTTCTTCTTGAACTTTTCTACTTCCTTGGAATCAAGAAGCTTGATCTCCAGATTATTGAAAATGGATATTACGTTTTGAAGCTCTTCGGGCTGGTTGGCGATTTCGGGAAGGGAGTTGTCAATGTCTTTGAAAGTCAGATAGCCTTGCTCTCTTGAAAGGTGGATCAAGGCACGAACCTTTTCGGTGTCGCCATCGTTGAGGGCGTGAGGCTCGATAGTCTTGTCAACGGTCTTTGCCAGTTCCTTGCTTGAAATTTTGGCTTTTTTCTTCGATGAGGTCGCAGGCTTCTTTGCGGAACTTTCTTTTTTAGCGGTTGCCTTCTTGGTTTTTGCAGAAGCTTTTGGACTGACTGCGGATGCTTTTGAAGGGGCCTTCTTCTTCGTCTTGGTCGCCGTTGCCGGTGAAGCTTTCTTTTTCGCAACAGTCGCTGCAGGTTTTTTCTTCGTACCAGCAGTACTTTTGGTGGTAACCACGGTTGGTTTTTTAGCGCCGGTCACCTTTTTGGTCTTCGATGCAGGGGTTGCCCGGTTTTTAGCTGGGGCTTTCTTTGCGTTCGTTTTGGAAGCGGATACCTTGGCGGCTGTTTTACTTGCTTTAGTTTTGGGCATGTGAGACGGAATCTTTAAGGGAAGAGATCAGTTGGGGTGGGGCACTTATGCTTTTTCTCAACTGAATCAGTTCTTGTCTAAGGTTTTGGGTGTTTTCAGGGGCGTTGTCTGGATTGCTTAAATGCTTGAGAAGAGATCGTTCTTTTTGCTTGGACGAGCGAATGAAAAGAGCGTGCAGGCATTCATTCGCCAATTGGAGGAAAGATTCCCCGTCAAGCTCCTTAACGTCTTGGTATAGATGGTTTTGGAATGCGGTTCGTTCGTCATCATCATCAATAAATTCTTCCATCCGATTTGGAGTGACAGGACCGTCAGCCTTGGTTTCCGCCAAAATCTTGGCAAGAACTCGTCCCGAAGGGATTTCAAGATCGAGCCAAGACGGATCGAATATATGGGCAAGCGGGCTTGCGACTCTGTCATCATGCAAAAGTACAAATAATAAATCATCTTCAGCCGTTGTCAACTGCACAGAGCGAGAGGATGATGCTTCTTGCGTTGAGCGTACACGCTCTCTGCCGGCAGTAAAAGGTCTTTGGTTTTGGGAAAATTGCTTGAAATCGCGTTTGACGTTCTCGATCGAAACACTGAGCACCTTGCTTAGCTCCTGGAGGTGGTCTTCGCGCTCGACGAAGGAATCTACCCCAGACAACGATTTGAAAATGAATTCGCTTATTTTCTTACGGTCGGAGGGGGTTGGGTTTTCAATATCCTGCAATTTGTAACGGAATGCGTACTCGATGGATGAAATCCCCTGATCGAGCAACTCTTGAAGCCCAGACGTTCCCTGATCGAGCAAGATTTGGTCTGGGTCGCTTCCCTCCGGCAAAGTTGAAAACCGTGAACCTAGACCTGCCTTGAATAAAATGGGGATATACTCAAAGGCTGCTTTTTGACCAGCAGCGTCGCCATCGAGCAGGCAGGTTACCCCTCTCGGGTTGGATTTGCGCAATAGGTTTGCCTGAATATCTCCAAAAGCCGTTCCTTGTGGGGCGACCACTGTTTTGAACCCTTCCGCCCAACAACGTATGGCGTCAAGTTGACCCTCGACGAGAAGGAAATCGCTTTTCTCGTCGATTTCCTTGTTTGCCAAATCGTGGTTGAAGAGCAATTCGCCTTTCTTGAAGATATTGGTCTCCGGGGAGTTTACGTATTTCGGGGCCTTTTTATCCCCCCATTCGGGCGTTAGGGAAAGCTTGCGGGCGGTGAAGCCGCATACTCGCCCGATTTTCTCACGAATGGGAATGATCAGCCGGCCGCAAAAGCGCGAAACGAATTCCCCTTGCTGGAGGTTCTTGTTGAACAAACCTGATTTTTCGAGAATTTCCGGCGGGACGTTTTTTTTGCGGAGGAATTTGGCCAATGCGAAACGATCGACGGGCGCATAGCCAATCTTGAACTCTTGCGCAGTCTCCATCGAGAACCGTCTTTCTTTTGTCCAATAATCCAATGCAACCCGACTTTCCTCTCCTTCGATGCGCAAGTTGTTCGAAAACCAGTCGGCAACGGTTTCATGCAGAGCGTAAAGTTCCGAGTTTATTGATTTTACCCTGGGCGTGGAAGAACTGCCTTCTTCGAATCTCATCGGGATGTTGAAGCGATCGGAGAGAAATTCAACCGCTTCGATGAAGGAAAGATTTTCCATCTTTTGAACGAAGGTAATGGCGTCTCCCTTTTCTCCCGAGCTAAAACATTTGAAAAACCCTTTGTCGGGGTGGACGTAGAAAGAGGGCGTCTTTTCCTGACTGAACGGACTCAAGCCAACCCAACTCGATCCGCTCTTCTTGAGTTGAACGTAAGGACTGACCAGATCGTAAAGGTCGATCTTGTCCTTTAATTCATTTACGAAGTCATGAGCCAACGGCATGGAGCAGGGGATTGAGGTTGTTCTAGAGGTTTTGGATTTTGATCAGTTCCATCTTGGCTTGTTGTCCGAGGGCGCTTTCTTCGGATGCAAGCTCGATCAGTTTCTGGTACAAAACTCCTGCCGTGACAGGCATTCTTTCGACGAGATGGTAGCGACGAGCAAGTTGCCAGAGAATTTCCGTAGACTCGGGAAACCGATCGCGGGCTTTTTCCAATTCGGTCAAGTAACGCGGTCCGCTCAAGGTT
>Ga0315322_10003355_pt1 | contig 12358 bp, 11 predicted proteins | sample M110021515metaG_FD_203461 | JGI IMG/M metagenome (GOLD analysis project Ga0315322, IMG submission 203461) | Ammonia-oxidizing marine archaeal communities from Monterey Bay, California, United States - M1 100m 21515 | ecosystem: Environmental > Aquatic > Marine > Intertidal zone | place: USA... | reverse complement strand
CCATGGTAATATTGTTTAACGCCTTGGTAAATGTGGGCGTGATTTAACACGCGGAAGGGAAAGGTGATGAAGATTGAAAATAAGCGAAATTATTATGCGTTTAACGCTCAGCAAATAGTGGCTTCAGGTCCGCTGTTAGAAATAATTTTGAAGTTAAAAAGCGCGCAATTTCATAGTGATATAGAGGGTGTTTTACTATTCGATGAGGGTACTGGTAGACAGTTTGACGTTAATTTTTCCGGCACAAAAGAAGATGTGCTGCAAAGATATGGCATCGACCAAGAAGAACTTGCCGGGTTTCAGCTGACCGAGGCAGAAAGTGATGTAAAGCTGTCGCAGAAAAAGGGCAGAGGTCGGCCGAAACTTGGCGTTGTTGGTCGCGAGGTGACGCTTTTGCCGCGACACTGGCAATGGCTGGACTCCCAGCGAGGTGGTGCGTCGGCTACATTAAGACGTTTAATCGATGAAACCCGTAAGGCAGGAGTTGCGGGGGAGTTGATTCGACAATCCCAAGACAGCGCTAACAGGTTTATGTACTCTATGGCAGGGGATATGCCTGGTTTTGAGGAGGCTGTGCGGGCTCTTTATGCGAGAGACAGGCAGCAGTTCGAGCGGGAAACCGGAAGTTGGCCGCTTGATATTGCGAATTGTGCCCGCAAGTATGCGAAGGTGGCGCTTAATTAGTTTGTAGCTCATGGCTTTAAATCTTCTTAAAATTGCTGCGTAATATTGGAATATAAAGACAGTCCATTTTCAGTTCTTTCCTGTATATTTAGCCAATGAGCGAATCCAACAATAATTTCTTTTCTTTTCTGGCTGTCAGCGAAGCGTTTAGCGCAGAAGAATTAGGCGCTTTGTGTGAGCGGATAATTTCCAGTGGAGTATTAGGCCGGTCACGGCATTACGCAACTTTGCTCCGCTATCTTGTGAAGTGCTCAATTGAAAGAAGCTCACCCAAAGAGTTGGAATTGGCGATCAATGGTTTGGGCAAGGCGGAAGATTTTGATGTGTCGTCAGATTCGGCAGTGCGGGTTTACGTGCATCAACTCCGTAAAAAGTTGGAAAATTACTATGCTGTAAATGAGCAGCACAGTGATGTTCGAATAGTTATTCCTAAGGGGCAATACGATCTTGTTGCTATAAAGAAGAATCTGCCGGAAGCGGAGAGTAAGGCAGCACTTTTCGGTATCGATGCGCCATCAATTCTTCTGGTGTTTGTTGCTGTTTTGCTAATTATCAATCTGCTTTTTCTAATTCCTGAAGGTAACCAGCAAGAAAGGACGATAGATCCACGTCTGTCCAGCAGCCCAGTGTGGAGCTCAATACTTGAAGATGAAAAACCTATATTGCTTGTTATGGGTGATTACTACATTTTTGGAGAATTGAACGAGAATGGCAACATCGCCAGAATGGTACGGGAGTTTGATGTGAATTCCCGAAACGATTTAGAAGATTTGCAGTTCGCGGAAATGGGACGTAGTGAAAACTATCTGGATCTGGATCTATCTTATATTCCTGAGGGTAGCGCCTTTGCTCTCGCGAATGTTGCGCCAGTTATCTATGGAAGTGGCAAAACAATAGATATAACCATGATGTCTGACCTGTCGAGTGCGGATATTCGAAACAATCATATTGTTTATATTGGGTATCTTAGCGCTCTCGAAAAGCTAAGCGATATGACTTTTGCGGGCTCGAGTTTGCGAATTGGTCGTAGCTATGACGAATTATTTAATACCAAGACTCTTGAATACTATACAAGCGATGCCGGCTTGCCTGAAGAGGGGGAGCCTTTTCGAGACTTCGGTATGGTTGCAACATTTCCCGCGAGTAGTGATACCCAGGTTCTGATGATTGCCGGCATGAGAGATGCTGGTTTAATGCATGCGGCGCAGGCTGTGGTTAACACGGAGCGTGTCCAGGAGATGGAGCGCTCTCTAGACCTTTCTACTAACGAAGAGTCGCCCAGTTTTGAATCCCTATTCGAAGTCTTTGGTGTCGATCGTCTCAACTTTGACGCCAACCTAATATACAGCGCTGTTCTCGATAGCAGCAAGATATGGAACCCGGGTAATCCCAAGACCTTTGATTAGGGCTTTGGCCCAACTAGTTTCCAGTCATCCAGACACTATCATTTATTTATGAAGACCACATCTTCATCTTACAATCACGTTTTCTGGACTGTCCCTGTAACTAAAATTGCTTAGACTGCGCCTTACTTTTCAAACGGGAAGGGTGTAAGCGAGGATTGCGGGTAATAGATCTTCCGCCAATTTACCAGCCCTCACTTTAATAACCGGGAAGTAGATGTTGGCAAAAACTACAACTGTAGTCATTGTAACTACAAATGTGTTTTAAAGCGTTCCGTATCATGCATCCAAATAGCTGCTATTAAGCCAAGCATCTTATTGGTATGAAACAACAGCGAAATGGAGTAGCCCGCAAACCACTGCGAGGAATGTAGAGACTGATAGATTCATTCGGTCTGCCTGATTTTGGCGATAACTTTCTGCTGCTGGATATTCTTTTTCAGCCAAGCTTGATGGCTACTTTCGCTGTCATAGCCGCAAGCCAAGCCAAAAATAGTGCAGTGACGCGTTATGCAATTTTTTGATGTTGAATTCCGTAAATCTGTCATGAAACCCTTGAGGGAGGACATTCAGTCCCGTTTATACGCGCAAGAGTAAGCCGCTTAAAAAGGAAAGCTAGGTTAACATCATTGCTAACAAAACCTCTCTCTCGGGGAGAAAGAGAAGTCATGGAGATTATCTGGAGCCAGGGTGAGGTTGGGGTTCTCGAGGTATCAGAGATTTTGAGCAAGTAAAGGCCCATAGCTCGAAATACCGTGCGTACTCTGATGGGGCGGATAAGGGATAAGGATGGCTGGTTCATCGAGCAGTAGGGCGCAGCTATCTCTACACAGTTGCGTTGCCGAGGAAGGAGAGCCTCGGTCAGCGTATGGTAGATATGGTGGATAAAGCCTGTGGAGGGGATCCGGAAAAATTGATGATGGCTTTGTGGACTATCGTGGTTTGAGCACCGATGAAAGCAAACGAATCCGCAAGGTGCTCGACGATGCAAAGAAGAAATCACAGGAGAGTTTGTAAAAAGCTAGCTGGTGATTTTTCTCAAAGTCTTGAAGGTGACTCCGTACGCACCCTGTCGGAGTCTAAACAAGGGGGAGACCTTAAGGCGGGAAGATCCGATTGATCTTTCCGCCTCTTTTTTTAATTACTGTTACCGGCTTGTTACTGGATACGATTGGCTCGAACAGCGCTGCGTCTTGCCTTGACAGCCAGTTGCTTGGCTTTGGCATCCCCATATTTGTTAATGGAAAAATAGGCGTTCTTTTGCTTTCTGCGAACGCCTTTTCCTTCCTGCCAGGTTGCTACCCAGGAATGATCCTTTTCCGAGTAGCTAACACCAATTTCGCCAGAACTGTTGAGGGGTGAAACTTTTCGTGGGCTAAACTTTGCGTACGGCCAGTTACTGCCGTAAATCTTCTTACCTTCAATATCCCGCTTTTTCTTGGCAGCTACTATCGCTTTGTTCTTGCCGCCATACTTCTTAAAAGGAAAGGATTGCTGAAAGTTTTTGTCGTTATACTTGATACGAACCCATGCGCAATTAGTGCCTCGGGATTCGATTATACTGATGTGGTGGAGTGCGCTTAATTTTTTCAAATGAACCTCTCTATCGATCTATGTTTGCCTACAGGCCTAAGTGGTAGTCTCCATACCCCCGGTCATGCTGTTATGACTATTATAGAAAGCAATGAGTAACTCATTGTTGCGGAATATCCAATTTTGGTTTTATTCATTCCAAAACATCCCGCCAAGAAGACGCGGTCAGGAAATCGTTTGAAGGATTCTTCCAAAACTCTGCTCTATGGGGGTAGTGTACACCTCTGGGAGAGGCTGGGCTAGGCGTGGGAGGCCATGTGTTGAATGACACCTGGCTTACGGCTTTCCACCTTGTCGATGCTGTATTCATAGCTTTTTGCGCTGGGGTCGATATCCATGGCCTCGTCAATTGCGGCAGACAAATCGGCCTTGGCGGCCTGCTCTGTGAGGTAGGGGCCGGATATCTTCACCTGCAAACTGGGTTCGTTAGGTGCTGTGGCTACGATGTAAAAGTTTTTTGTGTCCAATTTAGTATTCCACCCGTTATATGGCAGATTTACAGCTTGCTATCGGCAAGCTGAACGATAGCTGAAACAGTGTTAAGTTTGGGCTGGAGCCCGCTATACGGCTAGTATCGGCCGCGTATTAAAAACCAACAGCCCGTCTATTACAAGAACTTGAATCTACTATTTTTCTTACTCTAGGCTGGGAATAAATAGCGCGTTTTCAAACTGCCTTGTTCAATTTAACAGGCCTCAAAAATACCCCTTAAAAGGCCTGCATTAGTGGTGACAAGCATATTCTCCTCCCTGATAGTTTGTGCGTCCCGGGTCACATCTTCATTAAATAGTTAAAAAACCTGATGTTTTCAGACATATCCAACATTTTGCCCGGGAAAGGATAAAATGGTGTGTGGCTATTAATAAACCAGTAAACCAAATGCAGTCAGAAATGGCTGATTCAGTGCGAAGAGCATTGCTGAAGAGCAATTCCATGGTCCCAAACAAGAGCTTTGATGATGAAGATTAGCTTTATTGTGCCTGTCCTGAATGAAGGGGAAGGGCTTAAGGATTGCTTGCAGCGCCTGCAGGCCTTCAGGGACCAAGGGCATGAAGTGCTGGTGGTCGACGGCGGCAGCAAGGATGGTAGTGTTTCAGGGTTGTCCGAAATAGCTGACAGGGTAGAAATAAGCACTCCCGGGCGCTCCCGACAAATGAATCGGGGTGCAGAGTTGGCCGACGGCGATATTCTGCTATTTCTGCATGCTGATACGCTGTTGCCGGAAGGGGGCCTGCTTGGAGTTTTAGAGGCTTGCCAGCAAGGAGACTGGGGTTGGTTCGATGTCGAGCTGGGTACCGGGTCTGGCGATGGTTTACAACAGCCGGGACAGGGCAGCCAGTGGCCTTATCGATTAATCGCCTGGATGATGAGCCGGCGCTCCAGACTGACTTCGGTCTGCACCGGCGATCAGGCCCTGTTTGTTAAGAAAAGTCTTTTCCTTGAGGCGGGGGGCTTCCCTGATATCCCCCTGATGGAAGATATAGCGCTTAGCAAGTTGCTTAGAAGGCGGGCATCGGCAGTTGTCGTTAGTAACAAAGCACGGACTTCGGCCCGCCGGTGGCAGCAAAATGGCCTGATATCGACTGTTTGGTTGATGTGGCTGCTTAGATTGAGGTATTTCTTCGGGGCTTCGCCGGAAAGTCTGGTGAATGTCTATTACCCCAAAAGCGACAGGCTGTTTCCAAGTGCGCGAGTTGGAGTATTTGCCCGTGAGCCTGTTGTAGGCAGGGTAAAGACGCGTCTTATCCCGGAGTTAGGGGCTGAGCGGGCGCTAGATTTATACAAGGCGATGACTACCCGGTTAATGTCCATTTGTATGTCATCCGAACTGGCGGGAATTGAGCTGTGGGTGAGTTCTAATCCCTCTCAAGAATACTTCTTATCTATATGTAAGAAACAGAATATTTATCTTCAGACTGCTGGGGATTTAGGGGGTAAAATGAACTCGGCGATAGCGGCAATGCTATCCAGAGAGGGGGTGGATCAGGCGTTGTTGCTTGGCACAGACTGCCCGTCTATTGACACAGAATACCTGCATCTGGCACTTTCCAGTCTGGCAGAGCTGGAGAGGGAGGCAACAAATGAAGACGGGAGCGGAAAATCGCCACCGGCAGTGGTACTCGGGCCCGCTGAAGATGGAGGCTATGTACTAATAGCTATGAACAGGGAGCTTCCCGGGGCATTTCAAGGCATTGAATGGGGCTCTGATGAAGTGCTGGCGAAAACTCTGGCCTATCTACAGGACAATGGCATCAAGTATCGCTTGCTTCCCGTGCTGTGGGATGTAGACAGGCCTGAAGACCTGCAGAAACTCGGCGTACTTGATCCACCACTGCATTACTAATTGTTAGGTGGAGATAAAGGGTATAGAGAGGGGCGGCCGGGGGCTGCTAGAGGCTTAGTCTAGTTCGCTTTCGAAAGCTATCATCTTTTCAGCCAGTCGCGTTGAATCAATTTCATACTCGCCAGCTTCGATCCTATGGTGCAGATTAACCACCCGGGACGCATTGATATCCGGTGATTGCTTGATATTGGCTTCCAGCTCTTCAATATCTACCAACTGCTTCAGGGGTTCCAGAGAGTTTTTGCTATATTCGAGCTGTTGCCGGGTGGGACTTGTGCTTCCCTTGCCTGATCCAGCAGCAAATCTTGTGCTAATTTTACTTACAACAGCGCTCCTGCCAGGCCCGGGTCTCGAGTTCTGTTGCTGTTTGCTGGGTCCTGAATTCTTCACTGAAAAAGCTCATATCCGTGGTTATAGCAGGGGATATCCCCTTGTTCACGATTTGGGCGAAACGCGTCGGAAAAATTGCTCAATCCGGCTACCGAAATCTTCCAATTCCCTGCGCTGCACCCCGATTTAAAATCGGTGCAAATGCAGCGGGTTTTATTTATAGCGACAGTATTTTGAATATCTTTAAGCAATGGAGAGAGCTTCTGGGCTGACAGACAGAGCTTGAAATCAATGCTTAATCGACTATTAGGTATACCTTTTAACTATCTGAAAATAATAGGTATTACCACTCCAAAAATGGAATGCTTAAGTGTGTAGGCAAGTAATTTGAGGATAGCCGGGATTTGCTAAGCTACTGATTTCTCTACAACAGCGCCGCCGTAAATTTCGATAAATTTTTCGGGAAAACGGGTGGCTTTACCGCTGCTCAGGGTTACGCCAATGAGTTGCCACTGGCCTCGAAGGACTGTTTGCCCGGTGCGGGCATTTGTTATCTGAAAGCACCGCTCCAGACGCAGTTTACGGTCGCAGGCTGTCAGCCAGGTGGAGGCGATTAATTTATCGTCCTTGAAAGTAGGCAGGAAATACTCGTACTGAGCTTTATTAATGGCTACGCCACGGTCAAGCTGCTGATAATCCTCAACGCTAAGACCGAGTGATTGAGAATGGCTCCAGGCAACTTGTTCACACCAGACTACATAACAAGCATTATTGGCGTGGCCCATACCGTCAATGTCGCTTTCTTTAACGCTTATCTCCAATTGATAGGGAGAAGGGTAATCCCAGCTATTCATAATCCATGATCCTGCTCATAGCCCATAAATTTATTTTAAATCGATGACCGCTTATCTGTACGGTCCCTGTTTTTATCTTTATCAGTATCTCTACCGAAGGGTAGCCGAAGTGTATTTTCAGTAAGGGGCTATGGCAAGTCTCCGGAACAATGCTACTTGAGGTGATTGTCCAATAGACGACAAGGTGAGAACCAGTTCACAGTGATTCCGGACCTGGCAACGAATACCGGGTAAAAAACGATTTTTTCCCGAAAGTGGGAAAACTGCATTAAGGGCTTTTACTCCAGCTTAAGCGAGCCTAGACATAAGAGAAAACCCTATATAGCAATAGGTTAGAGGTGGTATCTTTTAATTTCAAAAATATTTTTACCCGTTCCTTCCCTTGAAAGCAGTCGACTTTTTACTCCGACACATCTACTCTTGTAGCTCAAGGACGGACAGGGATGTCAACTTTTTCAGTTAGGAACTACACTCTCCAAGTATGGTTTGCAACGGCGCAAAAGTTGAGAGGGGAACTTTAAAGGGTTTCGCGATCAATTTTACAACAAACTAAAAAGTTATTAGTTAGAAGAAAAAGTATGCACACTGTAATCGAGTCAAATGAAACAGGATTTTCCCATTACTGGGACAGGCTATACGCCAATGATCCTATTCAGAACCCTTTATACCTTCAGTTTGGTTCCAGGCAAGATGCTGAGTATTTAGATCAGGATTACCTCGACAGGTCGTTTGTGGTTGTCGCAGAGGATGTACCTGTTTTTGCCTGCAGTCTAACTTCCCATATTGATAAAGACGGCAGGAAGTGTGTTGGGTATTTTGGCGCAGAAGCCAGCACCCATGTTAACCAGTCCTCTTTGCAGGCACCCTCCAATAATTTCAAACCGGAAGCAATTCGCTTGCTTCAGCAACATATAGACCAGCTCATTGAAGAGATACAGCCAGACTCTCTGGATTATCTGGACCCGATTAGTCATGGCATTATGTCTCCGGTTACCCAACTGCTCTTGAGTCGTGGTGCCGTACCCACCGTGCAGCATGCGCAGGTTATCGATCTTAATCAGTCTCAGCAGCGTCTATATGCAAACATGGATAACGATATTCGCTCCCGAGTGGATTGGGGATTGCGTTCCCTGTCATTGGATATAGTATCCGGAAGACGTTTCGACACTATGAGGTCGTCGGAAGTCGATCGGCTAATTACTGAATCTTCAGAACAAGACGGCAATACCATACTTCACAACAAACGTGTGTATGAGAAGCTCATTCGACAGGGCATGGGCTTTCTGATTCAGGCCAGATACCAAGGGCAATTGGTTTCAAGCTCTCTGTTTGCTCATACAGACAGAACTTGCCATTTCGTATTTGGTGATGTTTTGCCGGATGCGCCCAACAAGCCAGTCCTGCACGCTTTGATATGGCAGGCTATTCTGCACAGCAAGGCTCGTGGTTGCAGTGAATTCGATTTTGGCTGCTCTACTGTTGCCAACGGTCTAATCCCGCAAACTGCAGCTGACCAAAAAGACTCCAACTCCTTCGGTGGCGCCCGCCAGGCACGGCTAAAAGTAAGCCTCGGATAGATTGACTATTGATAGGTGAGAAGGTCTAATTAAGGGCTTCTCAGCCAACCAGAATCTTGAAGGTTTATGACCGAAAACTCCCGAATATTACTCATCGATGATGATCAGGAATCGAGTCAAAATCTGGAGACGGTACTTTCATTTCTGGGCGAGTCCACAATCACTTCCCATAGCGATAACTGGCAAAGAGTAGTCTCAATTGCAGCAGGCAAAGGCGATGAAGTCGCCGTTGCTCTCATAGGTCAATGTAAACACAATACACTAGAAGATTTACTGGAAGAGTTGTGGCAATGGGAAGCAGCCGTTCCCTATGTGCTGGTAGGTGAGCATCCCATTTCCGGCTCACTCAGGGATGATCTGCTAAGTAGAATAACAGCCATATTACCGGTGGATTTGAGTTATCAGCCATTGCTCGATGCCTTGCACAAAGCCAGGGTTTTTCATGAGCACTTTAATCGTTTGAGAAACAATGAAGGGGTAAGAGATTACTCCATGTTTCGCTCTCTTGTGGGAGAGAGCGATGCTGTGCAAAAAGTACGATATATGATGGGGCAGGTTGCGAATAAGGAAGTGAGTGTCCTTATTACAGGAGAGTCAGGAACGGGGAAAGAAGTGATTGCTCGTAATCTGCATCTGAATTCTTCCCGTGCTGAGAAGCCGTTTGTACCAATCAATTGCGGAGCAATTCCCAGAGAGTTGCTTGAGAGCGAATTATTTGGTCATGAAAAAGGTGCATTTACCGGTGCGATCGCTGCCCGAATTGGTCGCTTTGAGCTAGCCGAGGGAGGTACTCTTTTTCTGGACGAGATTGGAGACATGCCTCTCAGCATGCAGGTAAAGATGTTGCGTGTATTGCAGGAAAAAACTTTCGAACGAGTAGGTGGAGTAGCCACAATAGATACAGATGTGCGAATACTGGCGGCCACCCACAAAGACCTCGAAGTAATGATAGAGCAGGGCGGCTTTAGGCAGGATCTTTATTACCGGCTTAATGTTTTTCCAATCGAAATGCCTCCCTTGCGTCAGCGTGAGGAAGATATACCTCTATTGATCAATGAGCTGATATCAATCATGGAAGCCGAGAAGCGTGGTTCGGTGCGATTTAACTCGGCGGCAATAGCGTCGTTACGACAGTATCCCTGGCCGGGCAATGTCAGAGAATTGGCTAACCTGATCGAAAGAATGGCTATTCTGTACCCGCATGGAATTGTAGGTTTGAATGAATTGCCGGAAAATTTTCGAAACCCAGTTAAGGAAGTCCCCGGGAGTGACGTCGAAGAACTTGCTGCACAGCAAGCCGCAGATTCTGTCTCAATACGGGAGTCAGTTTTAGAATCCGCTCAGGCAACAATGTTGCCCCCTCAAAGTCTGGACCTGAAGGAATATCTCGCTACTCTGGAGAAGGACCTAATCGATAAGGCGTTAAAGGACAGCGGGGGTGTTGTTGCTCGAGCGGCTGACCGTCTCAATATTCCCCGCACGACCCTGGTAGAGAAAGTTCGCAAGTATTCCCTGCACAAGAAGTCAGGGGAGTCATCGCAAGACTCGGAGCAGTCCGATTTTAATCAGGAAGAAGATTCCGGGCAGCAGGACAATGACGACAACGGGCCTGTAAGCGCAGCAGAAACCTGAGTCAGCTGCTAGGCAGGGTGGATTTCGATACCTGTTGGCGGTAATGCTTCGTGATCCATTAGGGCTTGATTGCCTTCCATTCGTACCCTGCCGCCGGCGTACCAGGAAATCACTTTGGGATAGATAATATGTTCCTTGTTATGAACTTTTAGAGCAAGGCTGTCGGCAGTGTCGTCACTATCTATTGTTACTTTTCCCTGGGCTATTACCGGCCCGCCATCGAGTTCCTCGGTGACAAAATGTACGGAAACTCCATGTTCTTTTTCACCAGCATCCAAAACTCGCTGGTGAGTATTAGTCCCTGTATAGGCGGGTAGCAAGGAGGGGTGAATATTGATTACCTTGCCTGCATAGTGATTTACAAACTTTGGCGTAAGTATGCGCATAAAACCCGCTAGCACAATAAGGTCTGCTTGTTCCTTGTCGATCTCTTTTATAAGTGCAGAATCAAATTCCTCACGGCTGGAAAAATCATGATGATCAATTACGGAGCAGGGGATTTTCGCTTCGCTGGCTCGGGTAAGGCCATAGGCATCGGGATTGTTTGAAACCACCCGTCTCACTTTATAATTGGAATGGATGCTTTCGTCGATTATGGCCTGCAGGTTGCTGCCGTTTCCCGATATCAAGACTAGTACAGAGCAGTGTGTGGTTTGCATGAGGAAAAGTTTGCTCCTAAATAAAAATTACCGATTCATCGCTTTCATTTTCCTTGGCATTAATAGTCCCTAGCAGGCAAGCCTGTTCAGAATCCTGATTTAGGATATCCAGTGCCTGTTGTGCCGAGTCTGCAGATACGCAAATGATCATGCCCAGACCGCAATTGAAAGTTCGGTACATTTCCATTTCTTGTACATTGCCATTTTTCTGAAGCCAGTTGAATATTTCCGGTGGCGTCCAGGAGTTGGGGTCGATATTAGCCTGGGCATTCTCTGGCAGGACGCGGGGCAGGTTTTCTGTTATTCCGCCGCCGGTAATATGCGCCAGCGCGTTTATTTCGACGGATTCAGCCAATTCCGCAATGGTTTTTACATAAATCTTTGTCGGTGCCAACAGGGTTTCCCCTAGTGTGCTATCCCCAAACTGTTGCTCGAGGTCTGCGCCACTTACTTCGATGATTTTGCGAATAAGTGAGTAGCCATTGGAGTGCGGGCCAGATGAGCTTAATCCGATCAGGCAGTCGCCAATGGCAACTTTGCTCTGGTCAATAATTTTGGATTTTTCAACAACCCCAACGGAAAAGCCCGCTAGATCGTAATCCTCACCGGAGTACATGCCGGGCATCTCCGCTGTTTCGCCACCAATAAGTGCGCAGCCTGCCATTTCGCAGCCCGCACCTATACCACTTACTACGCTGCTTGCGGTTTCAATATTGAGGCCGCCAGTGGCGTAATAATCGAGAAAGAATAGGGGTTCTGCACCACAGACAATCAGATCGTTAACGCACATAGCCACCAGATCGATGCCGATGGTGTCATGTTTGCCCATCATCATTGCCAGCTTTAACTTGGTGCCAACACCGTCGGTGGCAGAAACCAGTACTGGTTGCTGGTAGCCGGCAGGGATCTCGCACAATGCTCCGAAGCCCCCTAATTCAGACATGACTTCCGGGCGGTTGGTCTTTTGGGTAACCGACTTGATCTTGTCTACCAATGCGTTTCCGGCATCGATGTCGACGCCCGCATCACGATAACTTAGAGATTCTTTTGAGGTGTTGTCGTTCTGCTCACCATCGAGTGCCATTAGCTAAATCCTTGGGGTTCCGCAATGGAACGAGTAGCTGAATTAAAGATGTGTATTTTATCAAGAAGCAACAGATTCGTCAGTGAAAAATATCGTTAATACAGTGACTGGCAGGTACTCTGACTCTTCGGCCCCCTATGCTGGAGGTGGGTATTTAAAGTATTATTCCGCCCATGGGAATCGATAGCATCAGTTCAC
>Ga0315322_10003349_pt1 | contig 12372 bp, 8 predicted proteins | sample M110021515metaG_FD_203461 | JGI IMG/M metagenome (GOLD analysis project Ga0315322, IMG submission 203461) | Ammonia-oxidizing marine archaeal communities from Monterey Bay, California, United States - M1 100m 21515 | ecosystem: Environmental > Aquatic > Marine > Intertidal zone | place: USA... | reverse complement strand
TAAACCTGAAAAGGCTAATAACTGTTCTCGTTCTAGGGATGAATAGGGGGCGGTGGTTAAATGGTAATTTAAAAACACGAACGAGCGCTATTTTAAGAACATTTAGTCGAGCTGATTATTTTTTGGATATTATTCAATCTATTGAGCATTATGATAGTGCGATTTATTATTCTTATTGGTTGTCAGAGTGGGCGCTGGTGCTAAGTATTTTGTCAAGCGATCTAGGAAAGAATGCTAAGTTTGTTTCAAGGGCACATGGATTTGATTTGTATGATAATCGCGAAGGAGTAGTTAATCGAATTAATAAATCGTACGTACTCAAAAAGCTGCATGGTGTTTTTCCTGTTTCTGAACAGGGCACAAATTATTTAAAACAAGCCTATCCTAAATACAATCAGAAAATTGTCACAGCATACTTAGGAACTAGAAATCCAAATGAAAAGTCAGTTATCATAGAAAATAATCGTTTTACAATTGCCTCTTGTTCAAGTTTAATACCACTGAAAAGAGTAGACCTCATCATAAAAACTTTGCGGCAGATTAAGGAAGAGATACTTTGGGTTCATCATGGAGATGGGCCATTAGAAGAAGCGTTAAAAAAAGAAGCAAAATCTTTACCTGAAAATATTGAGGTAAAGTGGATGGGAAATGTTGATAATAGAAAAATACACGATTATTATTCATCGAATCGAATTGATGTTTTTGTCCTATTATCTTCCATTGAGGGTTTACCCATGTCAATTATGGAAGCGCATAGTTATGGAATTCCTGCTATTTGTACTAATGTCGGTGGTGTTTCAGAAATTGTAAATGAAACTAATGGGGCTTTACTTTCTGGTGATTACATTGTTAATGATCTGGTTATGATACTTTCTCAGATGATTAATGGAGAACTTGTTTTTAATGAAAAAATCATCATAAATAATTGGAGTTTAAATTTTTCAGATCGTAATTACTCTCAATTCTGTGCGAAGATTAAGTCCTTATAGGTCCAGTATTTAGTAATTTTTTATTTTTGAATAGTTCTGCCTAAATGTAAATCAAAGTTTAATTTTTCATAGATAATGTTACAAGTAGAAAATTGCTGCTTCAGATGATTGAATTTATTTTCTAAAAACTTACATTGCATCTAATACAAAGCTACAATTGAATAAATATTTTCTCCTTTATTATTTCATTCCTCCAGATTGTGATGTTGGTAGGTAGAGGTAGGCTGTTTACTAAAAGATTAATCAATCAGAAAGTAAATCAAGAAAACTTACTGACTAGATTTTTTAAAGATTGAAGAATAAAAAAAAAGGTTGATTGTTTAAATGAACTGATTACCAGGCCTGAGTTCAGAAATAAAAAATCAAAAGCAGCCAAGCTAAAATTTGAAACGGATTAAGAAGCTACAAAAATTTATATTTTCTTTGTAGATAAGTTGTTAGACACATGAAAAAAGTTGCATTTGTTTGTTATTTTTTTGCTCCTCATAATGATGCTGGAACTTTTAGAAGTGTGCGGTTTGCCGAACGCTTATTAGCACATAATTACCTGCCGGAGGTTTATTCAATTACAGAAGACTCTATAAAGAAGTTTGGCGGTAAGCTAGACCACACAATTGGGGTGAATTTGTCCAAAGAAATTATTATTAATCAAATTGACGACCATCAAAAAAGAATAAACCAGTGGCGTAAAATCAAACTGTTTCGAATTCCATGGACGTTTAACCATTTGAAATATATAGACGCTTGTTCGGAATGGTCTCGTGAAGTAGCGGAGCAATTGAAGGTTAAGATAGAGAATAGCGAATTTGATTTAGTTTATGTTTCTTGTGCTCCAGTAAGTGCTGCTTATGAATTTTCTAAGCTTAAAGAAAAAATTGATTTTCGTTTAGTTATAGATTTTAGGGATCCATATACAGACTCATACAGTCACTTTCCAGGAAAGATAGCTTGGCGCAAAGCAAGATATGCGGAAAGATATATTGTGAATAAATGCGATTGCTTAATTGTCAATACACCTGAGGTGCAAAAAACATTTGTTAGAAGGTACCCCAATTTTTCAAACAAAATAAAAGTAATAACTAATGGATACTAAGAAAATTAGCATTGGTTATGGTGGCTGGCTTCAGTATTATGAACCTGGTATTGAACAACAAACAAAAAATTGGCTAACAACTACTTTTTTGAATTACCGCATTGATAACGTAAATCACCATGTAAGATCGGCTTATTATATTTATAAAGCCCTCCAATTATTAAAACAAATGGGCAAGGAAGAAATGGTTAAATTGCATTTATGGGGGAACATAGATAGCAGAAATCAAACTTTGTCAAAAAAAATGAACATTGATTCTATGGTTGAAATCGGCGGTAAATTATCAAAAAAAGATAATTTGGAAAAATTAAATTCCATGGACATTCTATTTTTACCATTGGAATTGGGCAAAAATGATTGCCGCTCATTATTCATTCCTGGAAAAGTATATGAATATCTTTTTTTGGAAAAACCGATATTGGCCGTAGGAGGGGACTCGGATGCTAAGAACTTGATTTTAGACTCCGGACTTGGATTTCATTTTGATCCAGAAAATCCAGAGGATATTGTCAAATTTTTAATTAAAACTTTTAATGATCGCTCAAATTTGCGTTTGGAGCCAAATAAGGAATTGATAGCAAGTAAGTCATTTGATGTTTTGACGGGTGAACTTGTTACTGTTTTTAATAGTTTATAGGCTCCAACTATTCTGCAGAAGCCCTTTAATAATTATTTCATTGGCGTTGTAATTTTCAGTGAAGAAATTGATACTTTTATGAATGAAATACGATTGTATTAATGTGTGGAATAGCAGGAGGAATTGCTTTAATTGGTGAGCCAAGACTAGAAGCTGGTGTGATTCAGAAAATGTGTAAAACTCTAGAGCACAGAGGACCAGATGGATTTGGATATGTTTCTTCACCGCACAATCAAATCAATGTAACGGTACCTGAGCATACGATTATTGAAAATAACAGGCCGTTCCAATTAGGCCACAGGCGACTTTCGATTATTGATCTTTCAGCGTCTGCGAACCAACCCATGATTGATAAGTCTCAACGTTATGCCATTGTTTTTAATGGAGAAATCTACAACCATGCGGAATTGCGAGTAGAACTTCAAGCTAAAGGAGTTGAATTTAATACAAGTCATTCGGACACAGAAGTACTTTTGAATGGGTTAATTTTGGAGGGTAAAGAATTTTTGCAAAAAATAAATGGAATGTTCGCGTTTTGTTTTGCTGATTTAAGAGAAGATTATTTTTTGTTTGCTCGCGATAGACTAGGAATAAAACCTTTTTATTATTCAATCATCAATGATGTATTTTATTTTGGCAGTGAAGTTAGAGCGTTGAGGACCGTTGTTGATTTTGACACCACAATTAGTCATGAAGCATTGTTTGATTTCATGGTTTTTTCCTCAGTAAAAGCCCCAAAAACAATTTTTAAACAAACTTTCAAACTCTCACCAGGGAACATTATTGAAATAAATCAAGGATTCCTAACAGACCAAATTCCTTATTGGGATTTGAAACATACCATTAAACGAAACTCATCGTTTGAGCAAGAAAAAGAAGAATTACTGAATCAGTTTGATAGAGCTGCGCAGAGAAGAATGATCGCAGATGTTGAGGTGGGTGTACTTTTGTCGGGAGGTGTAGACTCGACTGCTAATTTAGGAATGTTGTCTAGACATTCGAATAAGCCAATAAGTGCATTTTCAATCGGTTTTGAAAATACAAGTGGGTATTCCAATGAATTTGAGTATGCGCAACTGGCTGCAAATCAATTCAAGGCTGATTACCATGAAATTAAGCTTACCTATGATGACTATTTGGAGGATTTATTAAATCAAATGTCACATCAAGATTTACCCATTGCAGATGCTGCTAGTACGCCAATATTCAGAATGGCAGAATTGGCAAGAAGGAATGGGATTAAGGTCTTACTTGGAGGAGAAGGAAGTGATGAGATATTAATTGGTTATAACTATTGGTCCCATGCTAGCCGTTATCAGAAATTATTGAAAGGCTCTAAAGGCAAGGCTAAGTTATTTTCTTATTTACATGAATTGCCTAAGGTTAAAAACAGGCGTAAAGTTTACAAGACTTGGTACGATAAAACAAAGCAGGGATACACACATTTTACTGGTGGAGCCGAGATTAGGTCTATTGAGCTTGCAAGATCTTTGTTGTCTCCTGATGTTCAAAATGAATTAAAAGATTACAACCCACTGGATCAAATACAGTCTGTTTATAATGACTTTATGAGTTCTGGAGATTTCGACTATTTTGATTGGATGACTTACTTAGATTTGAGCCACCGATTGCCCGAAATGCTTTTAGCCCGACTAGACAGGATGATGATGGCAGCTTCAGTTGAAGGTCGTGTGCCTTTTTTAGATCACAAATTGGTTGAATTTTGTTTTTCCATGCCTAACGAATATAAATTTAAAGACGGCATTGAAAAATATATTTTGAAAAAATCTTTTGAGGGAATAATTCCAGAACAGATTTTATACAGACCAAAGATTGGATTTATTGTCCCATTGAATAATATTGTTTTGAGTCAGGCCGACCAGTTAAATCAACGATTAGATGTGGTTAATGCGGAATTCAATCTTTTTGCACCCGATGTATCTTTAGCAAATACTTCAGATGGGCTGCAAAATTATAATTTGGTTAATTTTTCCATTTGGGCAGAAGGCTTGATTGAATCAAACCATTATTAATACATAGTTTAAAAATAAACAGGGAATTCAAACTAACTTTATGACTAGATGAAAAAAGTATTAATCATTGTTGGAACCAGACCTAACTTTATAAAGGTGACACAATTTAAGAGAGTTGCTGCTGAACAACCTAATCTAGATGTACGAATTGTTCATACTGGACAGCACTATGATCATGATATGGCAGATGTTTTTTTTAAACAATTTGGCCTGTCACCAGATTATTTTTTAAATATTGATCCGGGTTCTCCAAATTCTCAAATGGCCAACATAATGCTGGGTTTAGAAAAACTGATTGAACAAGAATTTAACCCAGATATATTAATTGTTCCTGGAGATGTGAATTCTACTTTTGCTGCTGCGTTAACTGCAAACAAGTTGGGAATAACTTTAGCTCATCTAGAATCGGGATTGAGGTCCAATGACAGAGCCATGCCTGAGGAGATAAATCGGGTTTTGACAGATGAGATATCTGATTATTATTTTGTGACTGAGCAAAGTGGAATAGACAATTTGAGTGAAGAGAAAAAATGTGGAACGGTTCACTTTGTAGGAAACACAATGATTGATACGTTAGTAGCATTTGATGCCAATATCGATGCTAGCGAAGTATTGAATAGGAACAACCTGAGAAAAAAGGAGTTTGTTTTGATGACAATTCATCGTCCGAGTAATGTAGATGATCAAATGGGAATTGAAAAATTGTACCAACTTATATTAAAATTATCTGCAAGGTATAAAATTGTATTTCCAATTCATCCTCGAACTTCTGCAAGGATAAAGCAGTTTAATTATGTAGATAAATTTGAATCAATTGAAAATTTGATTAATACAGGGCCAATGGGGTATTTTGACTTTCAAAAACTAGTAAAAAATGCAGCATTTATTTTAACAGATTCAGGTGGCATTCAAGAAGAGAGCACATTCAGGAAAATACCATGTTTGACTTTGCGCGCAAATACAGAGAGACCAAGTACCGTTGATATTGGCTCCAATACACTTGTTGATTTCGATTTAAATGAAATTTCAAACTATATTGATCAAATAGAACAAAAAAACTATAAAAAAGGCGTTATCCCTGATCTTTGGGATGGTAAAGCAACTGAACGCATCCTTGATATTATTATTGATAGTTGATTTACTATTTTACATACAATGATTTGCCATCTGGTGTTTATAGAAGTCAGGTAGCTGATGTTTGTGATTATATTCAAAAGAATTCGAATCAAAAAGTAAAATTAATCGCGCTAATTTCAATTAGAGGATTTTTAAAGAATAGACGTTTAATACATCAGCTTTATAGAAATGCCTTGGTTTTACCCATGTATCCCAGACCAAAGAACTGGAAAAAAAACAAACTGTTAATTCGACTTTTTTTATGGAAGAAAAAGGACGCATTAATAATCTGTAGAGGTATATTTTCAAATTGTATTGCCCGCGAAATTGGAAAATTCAGGTCTGTAGTTTTTGATGGCAGAGGAGCCTACGCTGCTGAGTTTAATGAATATATTAATGATTCAGGAATAGCTGATAATATCGAAGAATTAGAGAGACAAGCAGTTTTGGAATCTGATTTTCGCATTGCTGTCTCTCATGCGCTGGTTGCATATTGGCAAAAACAATTTAATTACCAACTCAATGATCACGTGGTTATTCCTTGCACCTTACACAACGTTAAAGCCGGCTTCAATGAAGCAGACGTTACTTTTGCTCGAAAAAAATATGGTTTCGGACAAGAGGACATTGTGTACATCTATGCAGGATCCATAGCGGATTGGCAATCGAAGGATTTAATGGACGAGTTTTGTGCTCGAGTTTTGAGGGACAACAGTTGTGCCTATTTTTTGTTCTTGTCGCAGTTCGATATTTCATCTTTTGATGCATTTAAAATTTTTGGTAATCGAATGGTTCAAATGTGGGTCGAGCCTAGTGAGGTATCTGAGGTGCTTTTGGCTGGAGATTATGGTTTGATGCTTAGGGAAGAATCAATTACGAATAGCGTAGCGAGCCCTACTAAATATGCAGAATACTTGCTTGCGGGATTAAAGGTGATAATGTCTAAAAATATTGGAGATTATTCTGCAAAATTAATTGATGAAAATTTAGGCTACATATATACAAAAGAATCGATTGGGTTGACAGCAATTCCATTTACAGAAAAACAACGATTATTTGAGTTTGCTACTCACAATTTCACGAAAGATAAGTTTAAGGATCAGTATCAAAAAGTAGTCGATATAGGATTATAATTAATTGAAAAAGTATTGACCTTTCCTTGATGTAAAGAATAATGGAAAGGAATTGAGCAAAAGGAAGAAGTCGAGTGTTATATTAACGAAGATATTTATACCTTCGTGTCTATCGAAAAGCTTATTTGTTTTTCACTTCTACGTATATTATTGAAAATAAAAATATGGGTTTTTTTAAGGAAATATTAATGGAAGGGCTTAATGGTCTTTCGATTGCCTCAATCAAACTGTATCTATTTCAATTGTTGTTATGCGGGTTTCTGGCTATCGTTACTAATTTTCTTTTCCGAAGAAAGTACAAACGAAAAATCAGTTTCCCCTCAGTGTCTGTAGCATTATCTTTTGGTATCCTTGTTCCTTTTGTAAAGTATTCTACGCCTTTGGCAATTCTTACGTTAGGTGTTTTATTGCTGCTTTCAAAGGGTAATTCAATCAAAAAACCAGAGCTGCCTTATTTACTTTTGACATTACTAACCGTAATTGCTGTATCAGCAGGGTTTTATGTTTTCGCCACAGTTGGATTTACCATTGGTGCTGTTTTTTTAATTCTGAGTGACTCCTTCGTTGAAGAATCAGAATAAAATAGCTAACGCCTATGTTATTCTTGCTCTAGGAATTGTCGTTCTGTCTTTATCTTATTGGGGTTTTGATTGGTCCAATCCTATTCTCACGCGAGACGTGCAATGTGGCATTATTAATCAAGACGGTACGCTAATATCCAATTCGCCGAAAGCGATAGTGGTTAAAGGAGGAGGAGATCCAATTGAATTCGTTCGGGGAAGGAATAATCCAATTTATAATTCAACTTTTTATTCGCCAGCAGTTGAGCGTACTTCGGCTCATTGGCAACCGCCAATTATTGCTGACAAGTATGCTGAAGTATTTTTGTGCAGAGGGGTTAATGGAAACCAATTAAGTGAAAAATTAAATGGTGTAACTAAATTTTTAAGTAATGATATTGAGCTGCCGATTGTTTCATTAATGGTAGATTCAAAAAGCTTTTTTGACGCTCAAGAAGGAATTTATGTACAGGGTAATCGATGGCATGAGAGCTTGAACAGCAATCTTTTCCAACCCTGGTTTATGAAAGCTGGTAATTATTCACTACGGGGAAGAAATGCGGTAAAATCGGGATATGTTCAGTTTTTTGATAAAAGCAGAGAAGTGTATTATTCTGGCGCTGTGGAAATTAAAATTCATGGTAACGCTACGCGTTCATTTCCTCAGAAATCACTAAGATTAATTGCGAAAGAATCATTAATTGAAAATCCGTGGGGAACTAAAGTAGAATCTTTAATTCTTCGAAACGGCGGAAACACTTGGGAAACGACCTTGATTGGAGATGTGATTGCTCAAACTGTTTTGGAAAACAGCGATTTAATGATTCAAAGAGGGCAACCTTGTGTTCTTTTACTCAATGGATTTTATTGGGGAATTCATAACATAAGAGATAGAATTAAAGCGAGTAATTTAGCCATTCGGTTTAGGAGTTCTGTGGAGGATATTTCAATTTGGGAAGATGGAGCATTAGATGTGGGTAATCCAAAAAGAGGTTTCGGGTTTAGTGATTTATTAAATCGAATTTCAAACGATGAAAGTATAAGCTTTGAAGAATTAAATAAGGAAGTAGACATAGATGAATTTGCGCAGTATATTTTAGCTGAAATATTTCTGGGAAATACAGATTGGCCAACGAATAACTTTGCCATGTATAAAGTGAGAAAGGGAAAATGGCATCCCATTGTTTCCGATCTTGATTTTAGTTTGGGTTATAATGATTTGCTAGAACCAGATGAAAATGGATTCAAGAGATTGTTGTCAAACGTTTCCGTATGTCAGCAGTTATTTAAAGAATTATTGAAACATAAAGAGTTCAAAAATATATTAACTGAAACCTATAAAATGTATCAAGATATAGGATTTTTTGATGCTCAAGTTTTTAATACAATAGTTCATAGTGTATCAGAAAAAGTGGAAGCCGAAATACCACGACATATTCTTCGATGGCGTAAAATTGGATCGATAGAAAACTGGCAAAATAACCTGTTGAAGATGGAAAAATTTTATGAAAGCAGAATAGATCATTTTAAAACTTCATTCACGCAACTTCTTCGTGATGAAAAGTTCTGCAGATAATATCTGAGCCGTGAATTTTTGTGTTAATTTTAGTTAGTGATATGAAGAATCGAATCAAGGTAGTTGTACTTTTTCTTGGCCTTACTTTAGTTGTGTGTTATTTGCTACTTGATCAATTAGCGGTCAATTATGGTTTTAATAGTGCCAGAAATGCAATTGGAGTAGTTGCAAATAACTATTTGAGTTCCGATGGCAATAGTGCTTTATCAGTTGGAGTGGAAATAGAAGAGAAAGACTTCTTACATCTTCAAGAAAAACGAGATCAAGCCATTGAACGAGGTTTGTTGATTAATGAAGAAGACAGTTATGTGCCTTTTAAATTTCTTTATGAGAAAGATACTTTAGTTGGCAAGATTAGGTTAAAAGGTCATATGTTGGATCATTTAAAAGGCGATAAATGGTCTTACCGAATCAAATTAAATGGGAATGACCGGTTTAAAGGGATGAAGCGATTTTCAATTCAACATCCAGGTACTCGAAACTATATTTACGAATGGGTTTTTCACGAAATGTTGAAGAGAGAAAACATCATTGCACTTAACTATGATTTCATTAACGTTAACTTAAACGGTGAACCGCTTGGAATTTATGCATTGGAGGAAAATTTCGCTGAAGAATTATTGGAATCTAATCGTCGCCCAAAGGGAGTCATATTGCGATTTAACCCTAATTTATATTGGTCCGAAAGAGAACGTCGTGACTTGAGAGGATACCGAATTTGGGAAGAATATTCGAAGTACCAAACTAGTTTTGTTGAGCCTTATGACAGATCGAGGTCTTTATCCGACGAATCGCTTATTGATGACTTTAGTAAGGCAAGAAAACGCATCGAACAATTTCGAAAAGGTGAAAAACCTACTGTCGAAGTTTTTGATATTGAAAAGCTTGCAACTTACCATGCAATTTTAGATTTAGTTGGTGGGCATCACAGCCTAGACTGGAGCGATATCAAGTATTTTTTTAATTCGATTTCGGGCAAGATTGAACCAGTAGGTTATGAAAGTTTCAGTGCTTCAGAAATAAATACATTGTCAGGACTTTATAATTATGTGGTGGATCCAGTGTCAACCAATGTTTTTCATAAAATGTTATTCTCAGATGCCGCCTTTTTTAAGCAATATATAAAAGAGCTAGAAAGACTTTCACAAGCGGAGTATCTGAACCAATTTTTTGTAGAAATAGATAGCGCTTTATCACTTAAGCAAGCGGTATTAAATGTAGAATTCCCATACAAAGAATTCAATCCATCTACCTATTACCGTAATCAAGAATTAATTAAAGAGTATTTAACTATTCCAGAGGGAATGCATGCCTATAGTATGGGATTAGACACGAATGGGCTTCGGCTTTATATAGGTGCAATAAATAACTTGCCCGTTGAGCTGGTGGGTATTGAAATTGACGGCAAGTTTAAGAAGATTGATTCTTTTATTCTGCCGTCAAAGAATCAACTTGAATTGATTCAGTATAAAAATTATGTTATTCCAATAAACAAAAAGCTCCGATCAAAATTTAAACCCGGTTGCTCAATTCGAATTGCTTGGCGATTGTTAGGATCTGCTGACCGCAATTATACTGATGTATTTGATACTTCATTTGAAATGCCGTATGTAGTAAATGAGGTGCGAGATTCCTTCAAGCCAAATAATTCTTCAAGTACTAGCACTACGAATTTTGTGATAGGAAAAGGAAACTACCTTGTGTCTAAACCATTCACTTTCACCTCAGATAAGAATGTTGTCGTCCTGCCTGGCGCTAAATTTACGTTTAGAGATTCTGGAAAATTTATTTTTAATAGTACCGTTGAATTTCAAGGCACTGAAGAACAACCGATTATTATTGATAGTGAGAAAGTAACAAATGGTAGCTATATAGAGTCCTATTTGTCCCAAAATCAAAAAGTAATCCTGGAAAATGTGATCAACGCAGGGGGGCAGAAGCAGTATCAGATTTATCAAAAAGGAGGTGGATTTTATGTCAATAATTGTTTGTTTAAGAACGGGGTCAAGTTTTGTGTTATGAACGATGTTAATCTAATTGTCAGAAATACGGCTTTTGAGACTTTCCAAAATTCCGCAATTGTCTTAAACAATTGCTCTGTTAAATTTAATGCATTAAGGTTCGTCGATTGTCATAATGGAATGATAGAGGTTAATTTAAGTTCGCTTAAAATTAATGCGTTGAGTAGGACCGGGAATGTATCGGTCATTTCTCAAAATACAGGTTTTATTGAAGGGCCTGTAGATGATATGTTATTTTGTGATTTAGGTGCTACTGTAAGAAAAGTAGCAGTGAAATAAGGCGAGCATGGTATATTTGCTATTTTGAAACAGTTATAAATTGGAATTAACTTGCGCATACTAGATATATTAGTTCTTGATTTAAGATTTTATTTGTTATTAACCATCTGGGTGATTGGGTGCATAATATTTCATCCATTTGCTTATGCTATATTACCTGTTGTTTTTGTTCTCGGGCACCGAGAACGGTATTTTGAGGTGCTAATATTATTTTTATTTGTGTTAATTCTTTCAGATAGCACTGATCCCCTTTTAATGTGGTCACAGTCTTTTAAAAATATTTTAGTTTTAACTTTTGGTCTAATCTTTCTTCTCAAGTACAGATCTTTTTCCACAGAAGGTGGAATAATTAGGTATTTCCTGCCATTTTTTGCCATCGCATTATTGTGCTTAGCATACTCACCAATTCCTATTGTCGGGAGTCAAAAAATGTTGTCTTACTTTTTAGTTTTTATAATTGTTCCAAAATTTGTGCTTGAGGCGATAAAAATTCAAGGAAGAATTGTATTGAAAAGGTTTCTAGTTTTCGGTTTGATTGTACTGGTAATTAGTTTATTTCTTGGATACATTGGCGGTCCAGATTCGATAGGGATGATGGCAAATTATCGTTTAAATGGGGTCTTTGGTAATCCAAATGGACTAGGTATTTATGTGCTAATTTTCACATGCTTTGTTGTTGCATTGAAGGAAGTTTATACAGGTTTAATAAGTCGAGTTGAGTACCTAGTCATTTTAGGATTTGTTCTTTTTATAGTTGTACAAACAGGTTCAAGAGGTGCATTGATGTCTTTGATTGTTTTAATTGCTTCTAATAGTCTTTTTAAGCTTTCACCGTGGATAGGAATTCTAGTTATTTTCTTTATAATCGCTATCTATGATTTTCTTTTAAGTTACTTTATTACTACCATGATTGACTTAGGATTACAGGAAGAACT
>Ga0315322_10003346_pt1 | contig 12379 bp, 8 predicted proteins | sample M110021515metaG_FD_203461 | JGI IMG/M metagenome (GOLD analysis project Ga0315322, IMG submission 203461) | Ammonia-oxidizing marine archaeal communities from Monterey Bay, California, United States - M1 100m 21515 | ecosystem: Environmental > Aquatic > Marine > Intertidal zone | place: USA... | reverse complement strand
GCTGCGCCGAGGCCTGCCGCCACCGTCTTCGCCGCCACCCCGGACCAAGCACCCTTTGCGGCACGAAGCGTCAAATCATGCTCCCCTTCGCTCGTGACTCGACTGATCCAAGCGGAGTAACGACCAATGGCGTTGGTCACCCCTTCAAGGGTCGTGCACTGATGCGAGCAGCCGGTGAGTTCGATGCTGGGCGGGCGAACAATCTGAACGTCTGCACCAGGCACTCCATTACCGGCCTCATCTTGAACCACGACATCCAAAGCACCCGCTGCGCCGCCCACCATCGTCGTCACCCGCCCGGGCGGATCCGCAACGACGCGTACAGGGTCACCAGCGAGGAGCGTGATCGGCACCTGCAGTTGGGTCATTTGACCGTGCGCACGCACCACGAGCACCATCGGTCGCAGCACCGTACTCAAACCGACACCGCACACCGCAAACCGAAAAACACCGTTCGTGTCCGTGTACACCGATTGACCGTGAACACGACGCTCAGGCTGCACATCACAGCGATCATTGGTCAAAAACAATAGATCGTTGTTGTCTTGACTGGTCAGCACCTGAAGGTTGAGCCGACTATCCACCGCGGGCGTTCCGCGACCCCCCTCAGCTAAAACTCGAAAATAAATAGGCTCTAAAGCCTGACCTCGACCGAGGCTCAGAAGCGCTTGTCCGGGCTGGTCGACCATCAGACGAAGGCGCTCAATACGCTGAACCTCAAGGCGCACATACAAAAAGGCGCTCTTGCGCGTCTCGCCAAGCGAAGCACCCGACAACCGCGCATGAATCGTGCTTCGATTTGGCATGGTAATCGGACAAGACACCTGCACAGCGATGCGCCCTTGATCATCGGAGACAGGGTTTCCAGACGAGAGCAAACGCGCAGCGCCATCGATCCACACATCGACTTCGGCACCAGCGACCGGGCGACCACCCGCCGAGAGTACCTGAAAGTACTCAAGCGGCGTGACATCGCCAGCCTCACAGCGACTCAATGGCTCATCGCCTTCGTTATCATGCCCCAATAAAATCAACCGGTCGGGATCACCGGCTCGAGTCCGCCCCTTGAGAACAAAACCATCTTGGCTGCGCGCGGCGATGGTTTGTGGGTCTATCAATTCGGCAAGCTTGATCACCAATTGCCAAGCGCCTAAAACCTCACCGGCTTTGAGGCAAAAGGTTGCTCGACCCAAGGCATCACTGATCGCCTGATGGCGCTCTTCGTCGACACGTTCAAAACTGCAGCGCACCCCATCATGACGGTAAAGGACCACACGTCCATCAGCGAGTGATCCGCCAGACGGCTCGCTGCCTGTATCGCTAGCGCCAGAATCAAAACCCGTGCCGATATCCGAAACATCACCAATACCTGATGCATCAGGCGCATCATCCACCGACACATCCAAGCGTGCTGCGTCAAGAGTCGGTGCATCGCCAATACTTGCATCGAGAGCGCCCGCCTCTACCACCGAGGCATCGATCGAGCCCCCACTATCCACGACTACCCCTGCATCCGGCGCTGTCTCCACAGGCGCTTGCGGCTCAAGCCAATCGGTCAATTCTACGCGCTGACCCACCAACGGGTTGTCGTACGCATCTTTGAGTTCAATCACCAAAGGAACCGCTTGGTCTTGTTCGAGCGAGAGCCCCATGGTCTGAAGCGCTGCTAGAGGGTCCGCATCGCCAGGAAGCCAGGTTGCGGTGCCGACCCTAGGAACGACAAAGCGAAGACGCGGCGATGCGATATCTGCTCGCAACTCAAGATCAATGCGATCAATCACTGATAATGAGCGCTGAGCACGAGCCACAATTCCTACGTCGCGCACCAAACCTTCAGCGTAAAAGACAATGGTACAAACGCCCTGGTCATCGGCTGATTCTGACTCGGCTGGCGTAATGCAGGTGTTGCCCCGTGGGAAACTGATCACCCGTTCAAAGCTTTCGGATTCGATGCTGGCTGCCAAAGGCTCGCTGGGAAGCAACACATCGCCCAAACCGCTCACGCGCACTTTGAGTTTATAAGCTCGGCCAACAACCAGCACTGCGGGCACAAGTTGGTCATCTCCCTGTGCAGGCCAAACGCCAAGAATCTCGACCTTGTTTGGGGTGTCCTCGGTGGCCGCTGTGGGAAGCTCTGGAAGAGCGCCCACGCCGCAAGCGGCCGCCCCAAGTACGCCAAGCCAAACAAGGTTTCTAAACACGATTTATAGCTCCCCAGACACTCTAACCCAAGAGGGCGAAGTGATCCAGAATGTATGGCTAAAGCGTGCTCAGGATTTAGGTGGGGAATGGTTCGAAAGCCTGCGCTCACCGGCTCTCATTTCATCGGTCAAATGCCCTACTTTCCTACTTATCAGTAGATATCCTTCACGCCGACCTCTAGTGCAGCCTCCGCCGAAGCCATGCACCGGCGTGTTTCGGACTCAAACCACGCATTTCATTCGATGAGGGGCAACCACGATGCGTTCTTTAGCGGTAGTGATCGGATTCTTCCTGACCTTGAGCACAGGCTGCCATGAAACAGGGTCAAGCGAGATGTCGTCTGGAATTCTGGCGTTGACCAAAGCGTGCAGCACACAAGCCGACTGTGCGACGACGGCGACGTGCGACACCGTGTCCGGCCGATGCCGCCTGATGGCAGCGGGTGAATGTCGCGCCGACGACCCCAACACCTGCGCTTGCGAAACGACGATCGATTGCCCGCGATTCTTTGAGTGCCGAAGCCAGACCTGGCGTCCGCTGACGAGCTGCACTCCGGCTGGATTAACGCCCGGCTGATCGGCGACATGCGCTAACCTTAGAAGCGTGCTAGTGGATCGCCCATGGCGAAACAGATTTTATTTTTCGTAGGTGTGGTGGGGCTGCTGAGTTGTAGCCCACCGGGTGGCTCAGACCCTGCTCCTGACGCCTCAAACTCGGACGTCAGCCCAGCAGCTATCGATGCAGGCCTTCCCGACCCAAGCTGCACAAACAATGCTCAAGATGGTGACGAGTCGGACGTCGATTGCGGCGGCGAGTGCACCCCTTGTGGTCCAGACGACCACTGCGTCGATGCGGCTGACTGCGTCAGTGGAGTGTGCCAAGACCAGCGCTGCGCTGAGGCGCTTTGTGATGACGGTGTGCGCAACCAAGACGAAGCGGCTGTCGATTGCGGCGGTCGTTGCGGCAGCACCTGCGCCGATTCGGCGCGCTGCAGCTCGGGGTTAGACTGCCAGAGCCTCGTCTGCGATGAAGGTCTCTGCCGCCAGGCGAGCTGCGATGACGGGGTCCACAACGGGCGAGAAACCGATCTGGATTGCGGCGGAGACTGCGCCCAAGCGTGCAGCCCAGGCTTGCGCTGCCAAGCGGGCTCAGACTGCATCAGCGGCTCGTGCCAAGATCAACAGTGCCAAGAGCCGAACTGCGACGACGGGATCCACAACGGTGATGAGCGCGCACTCGACTGCGGCGGCTCGTGTGAGTCGGCTTGCCCAGCGGGGACCCCCTGCGAGCGAAACGATGATTGCGTGAGCAACGTATGCGCTCAAGGTCAATGCGAAGCTGACCCCATCGAGGCGTGCTTAAATGGTCCTCACGCAGACGACGACGAACATCGAGTCGAAGCCTGTTTGATGCTGCGCTACATCAACCAGGACCGTGCGTTGTTTGCCGATGAGTCGGGCAATGCGGTGCCGGCACGCTGGGACCCGGACATGTACTTGGTGGCCAAGGCGCACTCTCAAGACATGTGCGATCGAGGGTTCTTTGCGCACGTCAACCCAGACGGTCGCAACCCGTCACAGCGCGCTGAATTAATGGGTTTTAACGTTCCGGTCGCCGAAAACATTGCGGTCAACCGACATGCCTCCTCGGCGAGCCACGCTTTTATGGCTGAGCCGACCTGCACCGGTCATCGCGGCGCCATCTTGGACCCGCGCAACACGCGCGTCGGGATCGGTTTAGTGCAATGCGACAACCCGGGTTTTCGCTGGGATAGCTACATGATGTACACTCAGAACTTTCATCTGAATTTTCGCATCGAGCAGTCGGCGTTTTGTCTCGACCCGCAAACGGCCTGCGAATTACCCTCGAACCCGGTGACGACAGCGACACAAGATTGCCCAGACCAGCTTAGGCAGTGGGGTTGGTGCGATTACGACCCCTCGGCGATCATGACCGGTTGGGGGTGTCCGGACGACTAGGCGGCAAACTCTGGATCGTTGCGCTTATCAGATAACGCGGATAACACCCCGCTCGCCCTCTAGGAGAAGCTCATGCCTCGTATCGCCCTTGCTCTAGTCTGTTCGCTAGCGATCGCCTGTGCTTCGGAAACCCCAACGGCAACTCAAGACTCGGGACCTGCGCCTCTCGTAGACAGCGGCACGCTCGCTGATTCAGGCGCTGAGCAGGTTGAGGACGCTGCGACTCGTCCGGACGCAAGCGTTTTGCCTGACGCCACGACCAGCGCCGATACAGGCGCTGCAATCGTTGATGCGGGTGAACCGATCGATGACGCGGGCTCGCCACCGCAAGACGCAGGTGACGTCGAGCCGGCCGGCTGCGGTGGAGCGCGTGAGCGTGAGTGTGCTGAGGGCTTGGTCTGCGACCGCAGTCAGCACCTGCAATGCGGTGACGACCTGCGCGGCGTCTGCGTTGAACCTAGCAACAACCCCTGTCCGGCGGTCTTTGCGCCAGTGTGTGGTTGCGATGGACAGACCTACGGCAACGACTGCGAGCGACGGGGAGCTTATGTGGCACTCGATCATGAAGGCGAATGCGCTCGGCCCGTGGGCAACTGCGGCGGCGCCAACCAGGTCGAATGCGGGCGCGGACAGCGCTGCGATCTCAGCGCCAATGAGCAATGCGGCGACGCTTTAGAGGGTGTCTGCGTCCCCAACGAGCGCGGCATATGCACTCGAGAGTACCGACCGGTTTGCGGTTGTGATGGGCAGACCTACGGCAACGATTGCGAACGTCGAGAGGCTGGCGCAGCCTTTGATCATGATGGTGCCTGTCGACGCTAACATCGCTAAGCATCCTAGCCCAAGGCTTGGAGTCGGCTCATCGTGACCAAAGGTAAAACCCTCAATCTGGATCGCTACAATCTAATCGGCGCAGGATTCTTTGTCTCTGGTCTCGCCTGCTTGGATCTCCTGCTGGTGGTGTTCTGCGCTGGCTTTCCACTGCTCTTTTATCTCGTCGCTGGAGCCGTCGGCTTCCTGGTTGGCGGCAAATCGAGGACCTCGCTCGTCGGCCACGGAGCGCTCAAAAAATTGTTTAAAGGCGTCGCATTGACGGGCTGCTTTTTGGGTTTACTGAGCGCCGGTACGCTTACCCTGAGGAAGCCAAACTGGAACACGAAATGCTCTTTTCGCTACTGCGGTAAAGCGCTCAGTGGGTTTAGCCTGTCTCAAACTCCCTACCCTGTGGGCACGCCAAATTGCCGAGGGCTTTGGCTGTGCGCCAATGAAGCCCAAATGAACACAGCTCAAAAGGCAGAGCTCGACCGTTTGATCGAGGTGCAGGGCTGCCCGATCCCTTAGTGCTGAATGCAGATCGTCAAGATGTGACCGGTTCCGCCCCAGCTGTTGTAACGCGTCCCGTTTTGGACCCCACCGCGGCACGCGTTCTCGAGCATCTGGTTGTTGTTTTGATGCGGAAAAGTGCTGCGTCCGTGCCAGCAACCATAGGTTTTACCGGCTGATGGAAAAGTGGCGCTGCACGCCGCTGAGCGCAACCAGCCTGGATCATCGCCGCGGATGTAACAAAGGGTCCAGCCCGCTCGAACCTGCTCTGGGGCTACGTGCAGATGCTGCCCGCAAAGCTCATCGTGCTGGTTTCCTTCGGTCTGACACACTCCCGAGCAGCCGTCGTCATCTTGAACATTGCCGTCGTCGCAAGCCTCTTGTCCGGCTTGAACATGGCCATCACCGCAGCTTGCGGCGACGCAGCTCTCTAAACAGGCGTCCGTATTGATCTGGTTTCCGTCGTCGCAGGCCTCGACGCCCTCGTGCAACAGACCGTCACCGCACGAAGCCTCCTGACACGACGACAGGCAGGCGTCGGTGTCGAGCTCATTCGCGTCATCGCAGGCTTCGTAGCCCGGCGCACCCAACTCAAGCCCTTCACGCACAATTCCGTCGCCGCAACGAGCGATTTGGCACGCATTGGTGCACTCATCGGTATCGACCTGGTTGCCGTCGTCACAGGCTTCGCCCTCGTGCAGCAGCTGGTCACCGCAGCGGGGCTCGGTGCAATTCGAACGGCAACCATCAAACTCGTTGTCGTTGCCGTCATCGCAGGCTTCGCCAGCATCAACGCGCCCGTTACCGCAGACCTCTCGGCGGCAGTCGCCGTCGCAACCGTCACCGGGCTCAAGGTTGGCGTCATCGCAGGCTTCCTCGCCAATATAGAGCACCCCATCGCCGCAACGTGCCACCACACATCCGGCGGTGCAGGCGTCCGTGTCGACTGCGTTGCCGTCATCGCAAGCTTCCTGTCCCTCCCAAAGGGCTCCATCGCCGCAGCGAGCGGGTGCGCAGGTTGTCAGGCAAGCGTCGGTGTCCACCTCGTTGCCGTCATCGCAGCGCTCGCCAGCTTGGACGACGCCGTCACCGCAACTTGGCGGCTCGCATTCATGGCAATCATCGGTCGGGTCGTCGTTGCCATCATCGCAGCCCTCGCCTGGTCCCAAAATACCATCACCGCACACCGCAAGCTTGCAGTTGGTCAAACACGAATCACCGTCGTCATCGTTGCCGTCATCACAAGCCTCGAATCCGAGATCGTCCTCATTTAGATCAGCTCGCACCACGCCGTCGCCGCAGCGAGCGGCGACGCAGTTATCAAGACACGCATCGGTGCTGACCTCGTTGCCGTCGTCGCACGATTCAAACCCAGGACTTCCCTCAGAGACGTCAGCTCGCAGGATCGCATCGCCGCAATACGCCACGACACAATTATTGGTGCAGGCATCTTGGTCATCATCGTTGCCATCGTCGCACGCTTCAAACCCATCCTCTCCAACCATCAGATCGGTCCGAGTGACGGCATCGCCGCATTGGGGCAGCTCGCACGCGTTGCTGCATCCGTCCGAGTTGACTGCGTTTCCGTCATCGCACTGCTCGCCTGTTTCAAGCGAAGAGTTGCCACAGCTCGCCTCGGTCTCGCGCACCACCACCTGCTCTGAGCACGCGCCACTTAGAATCAACCCCGAGGCGACAAATACCCGCCACAACCCATCAACCTGAACCATATTAAAACCTCACTTGAGCCCGAATAGTGACCGAGCGCATCGATTTGTACAAGGCGATGAGATGATCTCGACCCTCCGCCATTCTCGGCGCTGAACGCTACGCCGCTCTCTTGCGCAGGCATGTAAACGATTAGACAAAACAGCCTCCCCCAGCTCGGACGAAACCTACCGTTTAGAGCCAAGGCGAGCGCCTAACGAAACCAAAATAATCGATTTCCGAGCAACTCCCATGACCACCTGTCGATAAGGACTCTGTGGATAGGCTTGATCTATTTACCCGTTTTAAGTCACCATAAAGGTCCAAATAGTCCGTAGTGAGGTCTCGAAACCATGATGACACGTATCCCATCGAAAACAGTAGCGCAGACGCCCTCTGAGCCAAATCACTCACAAACCAAGGGGTCACAAGATAGCGCACAAACGCTCAAGCACACCGATGGTTTTGAGCGCGTGGATACAGCGAAGGTCGCCCAAGCGGCGGTTCAGTCCGAGGCGCTCGTGCCCGGTTCGGGGCGTGTCCCGAGCCTGCCAGAGAGTGTGCACAATCGCTTGGTTGAGCTCACCGATCCAACGACATTAAAAGACATGTACGATCTGCGCGGGCGGATCCGTGAGCTCGATAAAACCTTCTCAGATCACAAGGACCCTCGCGGGGTGTTTACGTCGCTGTACCGAGTGATCACCAACGGCGCTGTCGATTCCGTCGAGCGCGGGCTGTACGAAGACAACAAATGGGCCTCAGAGTTGACCCACAACTTCGGACGCCGCTACCTCGCTAACCTGCACGGTGAGCTGACCGGCGGCGAGGTCACAGGCGCCTGGAAAACGTACTATAAGCAGGCTCGAGACCCGAGCGTTAGCCCTGAGCGAGTCACCGGGATGGGCGCCATCGTCCATCTGGTCGCTGACCTCCCAAAAGCCCTCGTGGATACAGGTGCCGAGAAGGAACGTCGCAAAGACTTTATGCACTTTGGCGATGTGCTCCTCGAGGTCTATCCTGAGATGATCGAGTCGGCGCGCAAAGGGCATAACCTCGACATGCATCCGCTCTTTGATCTGTTCAAGGTCGGCGACGCGATCGACTCAGTCGCAGGTCAAGGTACAGCGACGCGGATGGCCTACCAAACGATTCGCAACAAAACCTGGTTCGCCGCACGCGGCTTGACCGATTTTCGCCAGCCAGCGGCGCAAGCCGAGATAGACATCTCCTGGAGAGGTTTTGACAAGATCCTAGCTGGCTTTGACGCTAGCGGGGTACTCTAAGCGAACGACCGCTTTACGCTTCGCTGGGCGGACCAGGAATTGGCAGGGGCGAGGCATCGGAAAATCGTGGTGCGCTTCTTGACCGGTTGAGCACTCAGGCAGTACCGCTCCTCCGCACCGGAGGGCGCGTGAAACTTACCCCGTTATCGCTGCACCACCTGGCGCCTCGCTGGCGCTCAAAGCCCTTCAACTGCGTCTGGCTGACTTCGGTCGGTCTGATGCTGTGCCTCGGCATCGCCTCGAACGGTTGCGCCGCTAAAAAACACCCCGCTAAACCCAACCCCCTTGCGTGTGGCTTGGGGAACTGCCCTGGGGCGTTGATCGGCTGCACCTTCAGCGGCGACTGCCGCGCCACGCTGGCGTGCAACAAGAAGTGTTCGGAGCTCGCGAAAGACACCGCAGGCGAACAAGCCTGTCACCTGCTGTGCCAAGTCGAAGAGGGCAAGGACAGTGCGTGCTATCGGAAAGTCGTTCAATGCTTTGCGGATAACCGCTGCCTGCCGCGCGCTGAGGAAGGCAAAGACGGCGTCTGCCCTGTGACCGCAGCGAACCAAAGCACAGTGATCAAGGTGGGCAGCTTGGCAGAGCTTACCGGGACCTGGCGCGAGGTGCGCGGCAGAAACTGCGGCCGGGCAAACTCGAACTGGCAAGGTGGTTACGACAAGCTCAAATGCCGGAGCAGCTCGTGGGTCGTGCACAAAGACTCCACTTGGTACCACACGTCGTTCGCTGGAACGGCTGGCGAGCAAGGCGTCCTGCCCTACCTGATCGCCAAGCCAGGGATCGCCGCTGACGGGGGCCTCGAGGTGCACTACACCAACCCACCGCTGACCCCTCAAGATGAGCGCTGGTACGTCTTGTCCAGACCTGACCCCGACTGGATCGCCTACACCTACTGCGGGCAGACGCCAGCCGGGCGTTATGCGGGCGTGAACGTGATGACCCGTACGGACACCTTATCAGGCGACGCCATCCCTGAGCCCATCGTCGACGCCTTTCGTGAAGACTTAGCTCGGTTTGGTTTGTCGTGGCATCAGTTCTGCTCGATCGATCACGCAGGCTGCACACCAACCCAGGCGAAAAGGGACCTCATCGAGCACCTGTCCGAGTCCTCGGAGTGATCACGTTGCGAAGCCAAAACCTGACTCTTTACTCGCTGCTGCTCTGCGCCGCGGCATGTGGCAACCCTGCGCTGCCTTGGCCTGCATCCCCCCTGGTCTCCTTCGAGTCGGCTCAAGAGCTCGGTCCGATGACTCGGGAGCAAGCTCTTGAGCGGATCGTCGGCCGCTATGCGCACTTCGACGTGGTGGCTTATGAAGAGCCTTTGCGCGGCGCGCCGATGCGCACCTTTGTCGTGTCTTATGGGTTCACAGAGTTCCGAATTGTGGACGGTGAGCTGATCGAGTCTGACCGCTTCTGTCACGCCGAGCACCGCATCAATCGAGCGGGGATGCAATCCAGTCTAAGCGACCGAGCGACGCGCGCCATCGCTCCGCCGTCTCAAAAGGTGAGGGTTTCAAAAAAAGAGGGGCGCTGGATGATTCATCGCCCAGCCAGCCCAAGCCTGATCGGTATTAAAGGCGACGCCACAAAGCCGCTACCGAAAGACCGTAAAGAGGCAGATTTTAGCGACCCTGACGGCGACAAGAAACCCGGCGTAACGGTTCAGATTCGAGTCAATAAATACATCAAAGGCGAGGTCTATCTGGCGCGCCGCGAGATTTTCGAGAACCGACTGGAGCTCATGGCGGATGGATCGATTCGCGGCACCGTGACCGATCGCTCCGAACAGCTCGTGGCGGGCGCATCGTCGTGTTTGTTTGATTCAGACGCCGACCCCAAACAAGCCAGCGACCCGGGACTTAACCCCATTGTGCTCATTCCAATCGATGAATCCCTGACGTCCTGCGATGAGCTGATGAAGCAAGCCTCAGCACTCTTCCCGCCGGTTCCCGAGTTCGAAGCACCTTGATCGGTTATGGAGTCCACTCGATTTCGGAAAACCGAAGCGACGACTGATTCAAGGCGGGACCCCCGGCAGGCTCAAAGTCTAAGGGCAGTATAAAAGTCTGATCATTGATCTGCACCGTTGTCTCCTGGGTTCCATGATCGATCTGCCAGCTGTAGGCACCATCAATCAGCGCTGGCGCCTCACCTTGATCCCACCAAACGGCTTGGCCTTCACGCATCTCAAAGCTCGAGACTCGACCATTAGCGCCCACGACCACGCCAACCCAATTCTGCGGGTCTTGATAACTCAGCAAGACACCACCTGCGCCAGCTTCTGACCAAGCCGGCTCAAAGGTCATCGAAAAGCGCTGAACCGAATTTTTGATCCGAGCAAAACTAAACACCGACGACCAGCCATCCACCCCACCGGGCGCGACATGGGACCACTCAAGATACTCAGCTTTCAACGGCTGCTGAGCGTTCGTCAGCCAATCCTGAATCGGCTCATCAAAAGTCGAAACGGGGACCTCAAAGATACGCTCAAACTCGGCGAGCGCATCCTGCGAGCCAGCGTCCATCGAGCGAACAAAGGCTCTCCAACGGTCGGCGTAAGCGCCCTCATCAGCATGTTCAAAGTAACGAAAAGTAGCCCACTCCAAGGGTCGACTCACCGAGTTTTCATTCATCCAATGCGAGGCGAGATCGATCGGTTGATCCAAAGCCTGGGCGGGCGAGTCCTCTTGGGTGACCATCGGCAAGCGCCCCAGACGCAAACACTCGCCGTTCCAATCGTAATGACTCAGGTGTTCGGCGAGCCCCTCGATGTACCAGCCAGGTACTCGATGACCTGGCGAGCGAACGCCGTCGTGGAACTGATGAATCGCTTCGTGCAGAACCAGTTGGCGGGTGTAGTAACGGGTCGGCTGCTGATAAGCATAAGCGATACCGGAGCCTGGGTGGAAATAGCCCCCGGCGCCCTGCGGAACCTCCAGCCCATCACGGCGAATAGCTGCCGCCCAAGCGTCGACATCGGCGTAGAGTTCGACTCGGAACAATTGGTCCGCTACGAGCTCGGGCTGGTCTTCAAACCAATCGCTCATGGCGTCCCAACTCGCCTCGATTAGCGCCGAAAGAATCAGCGCTTCAGCTTGGCTTGTCTCGGCGTAAAGGGAGTAATGATCGCTCTGAACTTGCCATGCATCGTCGCCGGCTGAGCTGGCATGCCCAGGTTCGCTGCAAAACCACGGATCTAGGACCTCAACCGGAGCCACCGGCCCAGCGTCTAAGCGCGCGACGGAGCCAGGGTCATCAGCGCAGGCTGACCCAATCCCAAGCCACCCCATGAGCATCGCATAATGAGCATGCTTCAAATCATATCCCCATGTCCGATGCGTGACAGACTCACTCTGATCTTTCCGTGATTTGAGGTCTTTGAAAAGAATCTGGATGCGCCACACTATCCTTTTTTATCATGACGGCGTTACACAGGTGTGTCTGGAGTATTTTTTAATGCGTCGCTTAATCATGATCTTAGGGGCCTTATCGCTCTTCGGCTGTGCAACCTCAGGAGTATCGACTTCAGCGGTTCAAACGAAAACAAACTGCTGCGCGACCGCAAAGGCTGAGGGGACCAACTGCAAAGCGTGTATCGCCAACAAGACCGACTGCTGCGCAAAAGCAAAAGCACAGGGTAAATCCTGCACCGAATGCGCAACTCGAACCGACTGCTGTGCCCAGGCGAAAGCAGACGGGAAAGCTTGCGCTAAGTGCGCCACCTAAATCGACGGCAAACGACCTAAAACTGTGCTTAGATGAGCTGACGACCTCCCGATATCGTCTGGGATCGACAGGATCATGAACCAAGACTCAGTGTGCTCGCTCGTGTGGTTCAAGCGAGACCTACGATGGCAAGATCACCAACCCCTTTTTGAT
>Ga0315322_10003345_pt1 | contig 12379 bp, 8 predicted proteins | sample M110021515metaG_FD_203461 | JGI IMG/M metagenome (GOLD analysis project Ga0315322, IMG submission 203461) | Ammonia-oxidizing marine archaeal communities from Monterey Bay, California, United States - M1 100m 21515 | ecosystem: Environmental > Aquatic > Marine > Intertidal zone | place: USA... | reverse complement strand
ATGGAATTAGCGAGCTCCACCCTCAAAGTATCGACATCAAGGTTGACCTGCTCTGCCTGATCCAGGCTTTCCTGGAGGATTCGTATCGTACCCAATGCCTCCTGAAGTTGTGAAATAGCCTTTTCCGTTTCCTGAGTGCTACCCATCCCCGCGCGTTTCATTCGTGAAATCTGCCCCCGGGTAGCATCCAACTCGCTTCTCAAGTCCAGCATCAACTCTTCCGAACCACTAGCCAGATCGGCCAAGTTCTCTTCCTTGAGTTGCAATTCCTTCCGGGTGTTCTCCAGCTGAGCTTCCAAGGCAGTAATTCTCCCAGAGGACTCATTTTGCATCTTTTGCCTGTCCTCGAGAGAAAATACGAGCTCGACTTTGGTCTTGTTCAATTCTTCCCGCAAATCCTTGACGATATCCTCCATGCTTCCGCTTTGGGAATTTTGGGTGGTTTTGGTTTTCTCCAAAATGTCATTCAAATCCTGTAACTGCTGGGTAATTACCTTTACAACCGCAAGTTCCTCCTTGAGCTGTTTCTTTTCTTGCTCAACCTGTTGAAGCTCCCGCTCCTTGCCCTGCAAATCGATTTCTCTTCGCCCGAGCTGGTCCAATGCCCGTTCCTGCCTGACCCGAGCTGCATCCAACTCGACCCGCAAAGCATCAATGACCTCGGTTGCCTTCGCTTGCTCCGAGTCAAACCGTTCCGAAAGGGTCTTTATTCTAGCTTCGGAACTAGCCAGGTTTTCTTCCATTTCGTTGACGAACGGGATAGCGGGAAGTTTTCCAAGGGAAGCTTCCCTGAGAGCAGACTGCGCCAGCTCGGCCTCTTCCTCCAACCTTTGGATGGTAAGGGCATCCTGAAATTCCCTCTTGGCTATGCCTTCGCGAGTCTTGACAAAATCTCTACGAGTTTTCTCCAATTCCAACTTGGTAGCCTGCAGTTCGTCCTCCAAGACAACGACTTTCTGGGACAAGTTCTTTCGTTCCTCACGATTTTCAGCTCGTGCCCTTATCACTTCCCGTTTGGCATCGTTCAAATCGATTAGCAACTTATTGACGTACTCGGCCCGAGCAGTGCCACTTGTCAAATCTCCAGTTGAATCGATCGAATTACGCAACTTGCTTAATTGTTCCTCGAGCACTTCCTTGTCTGCAAGTTCGATCTGCATCCTGGTAATCTCACCAAGTGCTTTTCTAAGCTCGTCCTGCAAGGTCAAGTAGCTTTCCTCGGTTTTGTCCTTCGGTGCAGTTTGAGCCATTTGCAAAGCCCGCCTGGCCTGAGTCAGCTCTCTTTCCAAGGCAAGCAGGCGTTCGGAATCAGAACCAGAACTTGCCGCAGCCGTCCGAGCGGAATCCAACTGATTTCTGGTTCGCTCCAATTCAGTGGTAACCGAACTAATCATGGCGTTGGATCTTTGCTGTTCAAGCAAGAGAGTTTGACGGGAAAGACGAAGATCGTCCCGAGCCTTCTCCAACTCTTTCTCCAACCGGTTTATCTGTTTGCTAACCGTTTGAGCTGTCGGCGGCTGTCCGTTTTCCGTTTTCCAAAGTGAATTCCTTGAAACCTCCAACTCGTTGACCAACATTTGAGTGTCCTGTAAATTCGCCTGCAAGGTAACGATTTCGCGGTATGCCTTACGCAGATCACCCTGTAGACCGGCAGTGTCAGCAGACAATTCAGTTTGGACAGATTTGGAGGCAGCCAATTCGTTCTTCAACCGATTGATGGTGCCTATGGAATCCGAATCAATACCACCTGGTACCGCAGAGGCACCGACTTGACCTACGGAAGATCGGATTGATGGGGAAAACCGGCTGGGAGCGGAACCGGAATTATCAGGAGCAAGGACAGGTCTTGGCGTCAAAGGTCCTTGGGGGGGAGACAACTTAACCAATTCAGCGCTTTCACCCAAGAGCGTGTCGAATCCCGCCACGGCATCATTGCGGGCATTCTGAGAGATTTGGGCCATGGCAACCAACTCGTTTTCGGTCCGGGAGAGATTTTCACGAAGAACGTCAAGTTGAGGCTGAGCCTCTTCCATGCGTCCCGCAAAATTCTCGTCCAAGTCCTTGAAAATCTTTTCCGTTTCCAACAAGCGTCCCTCAACCGAGGCCAAGCCTTTGGTGGCCTCGTCCGAACGGGCTCTCCATGCCTGCTCTACGGATTGCAGGTTCGCCTGAAGCCTGGCAACGGAAGGATCCGAATTCCCGCGAGCTCGCGATACCAGGGAAAGGTTGCCGGCAACGGCCTGCTTGCGCTCAGCAAGAAAAGCGGCGGACTGCTCTCGTTGCAATTCGGTTACGCGAGCCTTGAGACGCCCGATTTCATTCGTAATGAATTGGGCCATTTGCCCTGGTGGCAAAGCTCCTCCTTGGGGTTCCTGACCAAGCTGACTAAAGGCAAGAGAGACAACCCCAAGCAAAAACAGGGGGACACCTAACCAACCTTGTCTGCAGACGGAAAGACAAGTAGATTTCATTAAACAAATCATGTTAACGGATGGAGTGAAAGCAAGAACGGATTTCCTCAGGAAAAGTGACCTAAAACGAAAAAGTTTTAGCCGGATGCAAGAAGAGCTCTTCAATAAACGAAATTCGTATCAAACTTTGTGCAAAAAGAAAGACGTACCCAACGAATTGAGACAGCACTGGTGCCCGGGGGGGGACTCGAACCCCCACGCCTTTCGACACCAGATCCTAAATCTGGCGCGTCTACCAATTCCGCCACCCGGGCCCGAATTCGGAAAAATGCATTAAAGAAGCAGCAAGGACAAGATTTTTCCTAAGCGAAGACAATGAGAACAGGCCTGACAATTGGATCAGAACGCGTCCCCGAAAGGTCCTTGCCAAAGCCCGAGCACGATCGAGAAAACGGTTAGAATGATAAGCACCCACTTCAAAAGTCCGATATTCGAAACTTTCGTCCAAGGATCATGAGTCGGCTCGTCATCAGGAAAAGCGGGACGAGGAGGAAAGGTAATTTCTCTCATCCATCCGAAATAATAGAAGATTGAAATAACCACCCCGATTACCATCGCAACAAGGGAAACGTATAGCTCCGCCTCGAAAGCGACGCTTATTAGCAAAAGCTTGGCCACAAAACCGGCAAAAGGGGGAATGCCGGCCAGAGAAGCAATTCCGGATGCGAGTACAAACCCCATCCAGGGGTGCTTCTGAGCCAGATTTTCGTAATGGGCGAACTCATGATCCGTCTCTTCGGGCAAATCGGCCAGGCTCATGACTCCGAATACAGAGAAAGAAGCAAGCAGGTAAACGAACATATAGAAAAAGAGCACCCATATGGCGCGGTGGTCATCTCCGCCGGAAGAGTGCAAGATAGACATGGATGCCATGACCGCAACCAGCAGATAACCGGCATGGGCAACGCCGGAAAGTCCGAGCATGCGCTTGAGGTTTCGCTGAGCGCAAGCGGCGAGGTTCCCAAAGAAAATCGTAAAGGTGGCAACGAACCCCAACAACGGAAGAAGGAAGTCGGTCATGCCGAGGAACGGCCCGTTGACCAAGTTCAGCAATACGAAAAACCCAGCCGCCTTTGAAGAAACGGCTAAAAAGGCCGTAATGGGCATGGGGGAACCTTGATATACGTCGGGCACCCAGATTTGGAAAGGGGCTGCTCCAACCTTGAAGGCGATACCAGCAACAATCAGAACGACTCCCGCACGGAGCAGGACATTCTCCGGGTTTTCCTGCATCAAATTACCCAAATATTCAAAAGAAAGAGGATCCATTGACTCATGGCCGGGATAACTTGCACCCCATGCTTCCGGGTTGGCTCCGACCCCATAAAGCAAAACAATGCCAAAAAGAAGCAAGGCCGAGCTCAAGGCACCGAAGACTAGATATTTGATTCCGGCTTCAAGCGATTTCGAGGAATTGCGATTATAGGCAACCAAGGTATAGAAGCAAATGGCTACGGTCTCCAAGGCCACGAACAGCATAAGGAAGTGGTTGCTTTGACACAGCAACATCAGACCTGCCGTTGCCAGCATCGTCAGGTGATGAAATTCCCCCGAACGCAAAGTCTGACTTTTCAATCCAAGATAGCGGTAGCCAAGAATTGAAACCAAGAGGGAGGAAAGAAGAAAAAAGCTTCTCATCACTTCATTTTTAAAGCCCGTGGTAAGCATACCCGAAAAGGACTCCTCAGAAAACACGGGATGGTTCCAGAAAAGGTAAGAGAGCAAATGTCCAACGAGAAGGGCGGCTTGAAAGACAATTGCGATCAATCCCGTTTTGCCAGTTGATTGACCGGGTTTCCCGAATAAATCAATCCCAAGAACCGCAATTGCGGCCAAAGCAAGAGCGATCTCGGGCCAGATCAGACCCCAATCGTTAGTGCTATATAAATGGACAAACGCTTCCATATTAATGATCGACAGGCGGATTCAAGTTTTGACCGGAAGAGTTGATCAAAGAATCAGTCCCATTAAGTTCTTTATTCAAGGCATTCGGTTGGCAACATGGAGGAAGGCTCTGAAAATCTTTTTCGTACTGAATTTCATCGATCACCTCATCCACATGCAAGTAACGCTGACCGATTTCGACATCAATTCGGTCGGAAATCCCGCGTGGCCAAAGGCCGATGAAAAGCAAGGCGGCAAGCATCAAGCCGGCTGGCAGAATCTCTCCGAGCTTAAGGTCGCTGATTGGATGTTTCTTCAGATGGTCAGAAAGTTCATCGCTAGAGACGCCGAAGAATATACGGGCAACAGCACGCAAACCGAATACGGCGGAGATGATGATTCCAAGAGCCGCTAACCCAAGAAAAAATCGATGCTCTTCCTGCTCCCCGAGGGAAAGGAATATTCCAAACTCGCCCCAGAAGTTACCAAATCCAGGCAGCCCGATAGTGGCAAGTGAGGCGGCTACGAAAAAGCATGCAAGAACCGGAGTCTTTCCGGCCAATCCACCCATTTCGCCCATCTCAAAGGTTCCGCTCCGACGATAAACGTAGGTCGAAAGCAAAAACATCAAGGAAACGGACAACCCGTGGGCAGCCATCAACATGACTGCAGAGGCTGCGCCCAATGAGGAGACGACCGCAAGCCCAAGAAAACAATAGCCCATGTGCATAACCGAACCGTAGCCGACCATGCTCTTCAAATTGGTTTGCGCAATGGTGACCATACCGACGAAAAGAACGTTCCCCAAGGCTAACCAAAGAAGCCATGGACTCCATGCCAACGCTCCTTCGGGCAAAAGGGGAATTGCTATTTGCACAAGGCCGTAGAGACCGAACTTCTTGAGTACCCCGGCATGCAGCATCGAGACCGAGGTGGGAGCGGCTTCGTATCCCCGGGCAGCCCAAGAGTGAAAAGGGAAAAGAGCGACAAGGATTCCGAAACCGAAAAGCAGCAAACCGAAGATCGTGGTTTGAGTCGACTCATGCATGTTCAACTCGGAGAGGGCTTGAGAAAGCGCTGGAAAGTCAAACTTCGTTGCATTTCCTTCAATCACCATAAGGTTAAGCGCAACAAGTCCACCAAGCGAGATCAAGGCTCCCAGGGTTAGATAGATGGTGATTTCCAAGGCAACGCTCCGCCTGTCTTTGCCTCCCCACAAACCGATCATGACAAAGGTCGGAATCAAGGCGAATTCGTGAAAGAGGTAATAGAAAAACAAATCGACGCTGGCAAAAAGCCCCATCAATCCGGACTGCATAAGGCACAGCAAGGCGAGATAAAGCTTGATCCGATCGGTGCCTGAACCAATTGCAGCCAAGCCCGCGGCCAACCCGACTATCCCAGCCATTGCAAAAAGCGGAGAGGAAACCCCGTTCAGCCCGAGGTGAAAGGTTATGCCAAGATCCTGCAATCCCATTCTAGCATAGAGAAGCTCGAAGCAATAGCCCTCTTGGGCTCCATCAAAGTTAATGAACAGGACAATTCCAGCAATGCAGGGAAACCCAAAGCCCAAGAAAGCGAGTTGCTTGGCCAAGTCATCTCTCTGCACCAAACCGGAAAACAAAGCGATGGACATGACGGCGGGAACCACGATCGCCCCAAGGAGTAATATTTGATCAAGTGTCATCATCGAACCCTCATCAACCTCCAATAAAGCCAACCGCATAGGCGAGAAAACCCAGGGTCCCCAAAATGAACCAAAGGGCATAGGCGTGAATCTTCCCGACGTAGAATGCTTTCGCGAACAAGGCAAATAAACCTGCTACTCCAGCCGACCCACGGACCATAAGTCCGGAAATAAAAAGTAATTCCATAACTTCCAAAAAACGGGCAAACGGATCTTGTATCCGCTTGACGTATAAGCCATAGATTTCATCAAAGAAAAGCTTGCTCCGGCAAAGAGCGAAGAATCCAGGCGCCTTGCTTGCGAGAGGATCGTCCTGCTTCACTTTTCCATACAGTTTTCTCGCGACCAAGGCTCCTCCGACCCAAGCCAAGGTTCCGAGAATGATCATCCACAAATGGTTGTCCATCTGCGCCACCCTGCGGATATCCTCGATCAAGGCGCCAACGATTTCGACAGGGAAAAGAGCGTGGTAGCCACCAATGACCGAAAGAATGGCAAGAACGATCAGCGGACCGGTCATAAGGGGCGAGTTTTCCTTTGCTTGCTTGGCATATTTCGAGCGGGACTCCCCCTCGAAAGTGATGAAGTAAAGCCTGAACATATAAAGCGCAGTAAGAATCGCTCCTGCATACAGAACAATGAAAACGGGTAAGTTCAAGTTGTAGGCACCTAGCAAGATCGCGTCCTTACTGAAGTAGCCGGATAGAAAGCAAACCCCGGAAATGGCAAGTACGCCGATCAGGAAAGTGTAGGCGGTTATGGGCATCCTCTTGCGCAAACCGCCATACTTGAAAATATCCTGCTCATGGTGGCAGGCATGGATGACCGAACCGGAACCCAAGAACATGAGAGCCTTGAAAAAAGCATGCGTCATGAGATGGAAAAGCGCGATTCCAGGCATTCCCAAACCAAAGGCCGCAGCCATGTAACCAAGTTGCGACAAGGTGGAGTAAGCAAGAATTTTTTTGATATCCCGCTGGACCAATGCGCAAAAGCCGGCATAAAGCCCCATCGCTGCCCCGAGCAAGGCAAGCAGGGCCAAAGCTTCAGGGGTGAAAAGGAACTCGATCCTTAGAAGCAGATAGATTCCTGCCGCTACCATGGTGGCGGCATGGATCAGGGCGGATACGGGAGTGGGACCGGCCATCGCGTCGGGCAACCAAACATGCAGGGGGAATTGGGCGGATTTCCCAATAAAGCCACAAGCTAGAGCTAGACAGAGGAAAGTGGTAACGAGATGAGGGCGAAAGTTGGCTTCAGCCCCAAGCTCTTCAAGGCTTACCGTGCCAAAGATCCAGTAGGTAAGCACGATACCTATGAGAAAACCAAAGTCGCCGATGCGATTGACGATGAATGCTTTTCTGGATGCTTTGGCGGCCTCCTCCGTTGAGAAATAATGAGCGATCAGAAGATAAGAACTGAACCCTACCAGTTCCCAAAAGACGAAAATCATGATCAAGTTGTCGGCGAGAGTAATGCCTAACATTGAAAACATGAATATGGACAAGCCTCCGAAGTATCGGGCCTTGGCATCATCATCAGCCATATATCCCAAACTGAAAATATGAATAAGGAAACCGACGAAGGAAACGACGAACAAAAGTAGGCGGGCGGGTGCGTCGATGAGAAAGCCGAATTCAAGTTCCCAACCGGATAATTTGATCCAGGTAACGCTCCAACTAAAGGTCTCTCCATGACCGGCAAAGATCAGAAAAAGGGAGAGGGCCAAAATCCCTCCGGCCGTTGCGACCGAAAGCAAGGAAGCGATGTTCCCTTGTTTCCGTAGGAACAACAGGGTCACCAGCGCCGAAAGGAACGGGAGTAAAAGAACGCTTAGTGCAACGGTTTCCATTTCGTCAGTTTCCGAGCAAGCTCATGCCTTCGGAATAAATGCTCTTCCTCTTCTTGTAAAAAGCGACGAGCAAAGCCAGACCCACGGATACCTCGGCGGCTGCAACCGTCATGATGAAAAAGACAAACAAGCTTCCATCCATGTTCGTCCCCGAACGGGAAAAGGCGACCAAGGCGACGTTAATCCCGTTGAGCATCAACTCCAGTGACATCAAAACGAGAAGTATGTTACGTCTGATGACGACTCCGAGAAAACCGACCGCAAAGAGAAGTGAGGCCAGAATCAGAAAGTGCTGTGGAGTGACCGTTTCCATCGGCTCAGCCTTCCTCGGGCTCGGAGCTTGAAAATTTCTTGCTCAGAATGATCACCCCGACCATCGCGGCCAAAAGTAAAAAACCCGAGACCTGAAGAGGCAACATGTACTTGGCTAGCAAGCCAAAACCGAAACTCTTGGCGGAGGGGGAAAAAGTCAGGTTGGATTCATTTGCCGTGGCTTCTTCAGCAAGCTCCGGCCAATTGGAGGAAGGATCGACAACTGAAGTGTCAGGGGCTTGAGACAATTCGATCAAGACCACAACGAGCATCCCGACCAGCAGTATCCCGGAAACCAAAGAAAATAACTTGATTCGGGCAGCTTTCCCACCTTGGGGCCCGACGTCCAGAAGCATGATGATAAAGAGGAAAAGAACCATCACCGCGCCTGCGTAGACCAAGACTTGCAAGATAGCTAGAAAGAAGGCCTCTAGAAGAACGAACAAAGCCGCAACCCCGACTAGGGAAACAATCATGAAAAGAGAAGCTGGCACGGGATGCCTGGATAACACCATAAGCAGACCGCCCCCAACCGAGATGGTGGCAAAAACATAGAATAAAAAGTCCACTATGCTCATGGTAAAGATCAGTGAGAATTACCCTCCTCTTCGGCGTTTTTCTTCTTGTCCCATTTGTAGTGACTGTCCGGCAAGGTACCACCAAGCTCGTAAAGCTTGGCCTTGTCATTGATCATTTCCTCTCTCGAATACCCGGAACTGGAATATTCGTTTTGCAGGAAAATGGCTTCCTCCGGGCAGACCTCCTCGCAATAGCCACAGTAAATGCAACGAAGCATGTTTATCTCGAATTCCTGAGGGGCTTTTTCCACATGCTCGCGGTCATCCTCATCCTCGGGAACGGGACCTGGGGTAATCCGAATCGCCTTGGGTGGACAAACAAATTCGCACAGTTGGCAGGAAACGCATTTTTCTCGTCCATTGGGGTCCTTGACCAAGGTCGGTACACCACGGTAATTCGGGGGGATGGTAGGCTTTTCTTCCGGATACTGGAGAGTAACGCTAGCCTTGAACAACATATTACTCAGCGTGGTCTTCAATCCGCTCACAATTTGCGGCAGGTAAGTTCTTTCCGAAAGAGAAAGAGGCTTGCGCTCAAGTACTACTGTTTTGGCCATGATTTCCTTATGGGGTTAAAGAAACTTGGTCCATCCAAGTCACGATGAGAACGTATACGATCAAGTTAAGCAAAGCTATGGGCAAGAGCTTCGTCCATCCCAATTTCATGACCTGATCGTAGCGAAAGCGAGGGATCGTCCAGCGAATCCAAATAAAGAAAAAGACCAAGGAGAAAGTCTTGACCAAGAACCACCCTGTCCCGATCAAAGTACCCACCCATGAAGCCGGCCATGGATCGTTCATCCATGGGAGGAAATGCCAACCGCCCAAAAAGATGGTGGTAAAGATCGCCGATCCGACCACGATGTGGGCATACTCGGCCACGAAAAAGATTCCGAACTTGAAACTGCCATACTCCGTGTGAAAGCCACCGACCAAATCGGTCTCCGATTCGGGCATGTCGAACGGTAGACGATTGGTCTCGGCAAAAAGGGAAATGAGAAAGATCAGGGCCGAGAACGGCTGGACGATAAGAAGCCAACCCTGACCATGTTGGGAATTCACGATCCCAACCAAACTAAGCGCGGAGTTTTCCGAACCCGGAGCGCTCACCCAAAGAAAGACTGGTAAGAGGGACAACCCCATAGCCAATTCGTAGGAGATCATTTGGGCCGAAGAACGAATTCCTCCAAGAAAGGGGTACTTGCTGTTGGATGACCAACCTGCCAAAACGATACCGTAAACTCCGAGCGAGGAAACTGCAAAAATGAAAAGTATGCCCACCTCGAGATCGGCTAGAATCAAGGGGGAACTTTCTCCCGCATCGTTGAAGAATTCACCGAAAGGAAGGACGGTCATGGTGGTCAACGCGGGAACGAGAGCCACTAACGGGGCGAGGTAGTAGTAGATCTTGTTGACGTGCCCAGGCACGATTTCCTCCTTGAACAAAAACTTCAATCCGTCGGCCAAGGGTTGGAAGATACCCAAGCGCCTCAACAAAGGCCCGATTAAGGGTATGCTTCCGACCAAGGGCAATACGGTCCTGTTCGGACCTACCCTACCTTGCATCCAAGCGCTGACCTTCCGCTCCGCCAATACGGAATAACCGGCCATAGTCATAACCGCTCCGACCATCAGCAAGGCGAATAATCCCTTGAGGGCAACCAGTTGAACGATCTCGAAATCGAAGCTCATCATTTCCTAACGGTTGCTTTCTTCTCAGGTTCGAAGTGCAGGGCCTTGTTTTCAACGAAAGCAAGATCCGCCCATTTGGATCCGTCCATTTGAACCATTTCCTTTTTAAGGTCGGAAAAAGACAAGCCCTTGAGCGGAGAGGACGAGGAGCTACTCATGTCATTCCAGATTTCAGGTAACCCCGGGCTTTGCCTTGCATCTGCGACAAGTTCGTTGATTAGACGGGCAAGAACGTTAACGTCCGGCAACAACCCAGCCGGACCGGGCACGGCCTGCTGGAATGCCTGCAGGAAAAAACTACGGTTAATGAACGATCCGCTCTTCTCGAAAGAAGTAAGAGTGGGAATGACCACTTTGGCCAACTGGCTAGTTGTATTTTCATGGGTCCCCAAAAATACGACCGGAATACCAAGAAGGCTCTCCGCATCGACCTTGGATTCGATCAAGTCCTCTCCCATCACGATCAATGCCTCGATTTGCCCTTTCTTAAGCGCAGAGGAAAGACTGGAGAGATTATCCTTCGGGTAAGAAGACGCAAAACCGGATACCAAGGCGCCCCGGAGATTCGGGGTGCGGTCCGAAGAAAGCAATATTCCGTCATCCTCTCCGAAATGCCCGCGTAAAAACTTCTTCGCCCGCGTGCCTTTGGCTAAACGGTTGAGCAGAAATTGCTCCTCGAGAGAGGATCGGCATGAACCAACGATTCCGATCTTCTTGTCCTTGAGTTCGTGGAAAGCAGATTGTAGGGCGTCTTCAAGGGAAGTTGCCTGCTGATCGATTCGAGGAACAGCTAAACGGTCATCAGCTCTCACCGTCTTGTAAAGGGCGCGTCCGCTATCGGGCATCCAAGTGTCGTTAACCGAATCGTTGCGGCGGGGAGTGATTCTGTGTATTTCTCCCTCCCGACTGGATACCAAGGTATTGCAGCCGGCACTGCTCTCCGGACAAAGGCTCGGACTCTCCTTGAGAAACCAAACTCTCATCTTGAACCTGAAATCAGTGCTGGTCAACGCCCCGACAGGACACAAATCGACCGTATTCAAGGAATAATTGTTCGAGAGTTCCTTTCCGGGAAAACAGGTGAGGGTGGAAAAGCTTCCGCGATCGACAAATCCAAGCACGTCATCGTCAACCACTTCCTGACAAAAACGGATACAGCGGGAACAAAGAATGCAACGTTCGTCATCAAGGGTAACCCGTGGCCCCAGCCTAGTCCTCTTGGGTTTGACGTTCTTGCGCTCGACATAGCGGCTGTAGCCTTGGCCATAATCAGTCGCAAACTCCTGTAACCTGCACTCCCCGGCCTGATCGCAAATCGGACAATCCAAAGGATGGTTGACCAAAAGAAACTCCATGATGGCTTCCCGTGAAGAATCCACCATCTCGTTTTGGGTATTTACGTGCATTCCAGGAGCAACGTTAGTCCCGCAACCAATCACGGGCTTGGGCACCCAGCCTATCTTTTGCGATCCATCCTCTTCGAGAACCGGTTCCCCCGTCCCTCTATCCCGCATTGGCATACCCATTTCCACAAGGCACATGCGACAATTCCCGGCAATGCTCAGATGGGGATGATAGCAGTAGTGCGGTACTTCCTTTCCATGCAGGGCAACTGCCTCGATCAAATTCATTCCCGCAGGAACCTCCACTTCCTTACCATCCAAATGGATGTTCACAAGTTCGCTCTTTCCTTTTGAAATCACAGCGGCTCAGATTAGTTGGAGGGTTTTCTTATTTTTCTCATCCTCCTTCGCCTTGTTGACGAAGTCGTCCCGAAACTTGGATACAAAACTCTGCGTAGGCCAGGCTGCCGCCTCTCCAAATGCGCAAATGGTTCTTCCCTCGATTTGATTGGCCACGGATAAAAGGAGGTCCGCATCTTCCTCTCGGGCACCGCCTTCGC
>Ga0315322_10003338_pt1 | contig 12390 bp, 8 predicted proteins | sample M110021515metaG_FD_203461 | JGI IMG/M metagenome (GOLD analysis project Ga0315322, IMG submission 203461) | Ammonia-oxidizing marine archaeal communities from Monterey Bay, California, United States - M1 100m 21515 | ecosystem: Environmental > Aquatic > Marine > Intertidal zone | place: USA... | reverse complement strand
GCTGAAGCTGGATGGCAATGGTGTTGGCAACCACAGATGAACCACATGGGTTATCCAGTGGCCCCTATGTTGTCTGCTCCAGCATTGTCTACACCAACAATGGTTCCTCCACAGGTTCTCTATGGTAATCGCAATACCAATCAGCGTCAACATCCTAAGCGCCGCATCAAGGTTCCCGACCAACCGCGTCTAGGGGCAGCAGCGCCGCCTAAGAAGGAGGAGTCAGTCAAGCAACGCGAAGATCTTGAAGAGGGAGAAGATGATGACGAAGGGTTTTAAGTAAGGAAGGTAAGTTTTAGTAGATAGGTTTGTTTCTTAAGTAATTAAAAAAGTAAAAATAAAAATTAGGGGAAACCCTTTTTTATTGTAGAAAATATGTAAATAATAAGATTATATATTTTCTAATAATTAAACTACAGGATAAGAAGCTGACATAGCAACTCCACATACACCTGGGTCATTAGTGCTATCACTGCGTCCAAGTTTAATGTATCCTTCATCACCCCACGAAGGACCCCAACTATTCTTCACGAGCCAATACTCTGTTCCTTGTTCTTCTCCATATCCTACAATAAGAACACCATGATCAAGATTTGTTCCACAAGCATCACCTGTAAGCACACCACTTGTGTATAGTTGAAATGCTTTGGTGTCAGCTTCAATCGCAATAGAAACAGGTCCCATAGACACTGCTTCTTTAAGATCTACTTGATTATTTTTAGTCACATCCACACAACTAGATATTTCTACAACAGAATCGCATTTTTGACAGTCACCGCCTTTGGCATTATAAGGATATGCTGTTTCACCACACATACCAGTATCTATCGCATATTCAAAAGCATCATCCATTAATCCTCCATTACAGCCATGATTACCATAAGATTTAGAGCAATCAACCAGTTGTTGTTCCGATAAACTAACTAAATCTCCCTTAGCAATCGCCCATGCTCCCTCCATAGCCCCAGTTGCGCTAAATGACCAACATGATCCACATTGTCCTTGATCTTTCACAGGAGTTACTGCATTATGTTCTCTCCAATCATATGATGTAGGGACACTAGATGATGAAGAAGAAAATTTGTTACAAGGACTAGAAAAAGGTCCTCCTTGTTTAATTCCATTAAAACTAGAAAATTCATCTATCGTTAAATCAGCAAAACGAGTTACACCTAACTCATATTTATTATTCATACCATTTTGTTCACGAATATAGTGAAGATTATCACGGAAAATATCGAATCTTTTCTCAAATTCTACCAAATTTGTGTAAGATTTGTCAAATTTATGGACAAAATTTTGAAAAACAGTCCAGTGATGAGTGTCGGTTTCATTGAAAGAAGCGGCGGTGGCGCTCGCGGCGGAAAAACCCAAAAAAGTCATAATACTATAAAAAAGCATATTATACATTATGATGATATATTCTTTTTAAACCATTTCTATTTACTACATAATATTTAAATTAAAAATTATGTAGTTATTACGATACTACTTAAATGGAGAACTTAAGATTGAATTTTTCTTTAAATTCTTCCGCTGTGTAGATAGGAATATTTTTTTCTTTTGCTGCTTGAGATTTTCCAGTTTCTTCGTCATTGTTTTTAATAACAACAGCAAATGTATTTTTACTAACAGCACTTGATTCATTAGCTCCAATTTCTTTTAGCTCTTCGCTTAATTCTTTATTACGAAATCCAGTAATTATAATAGATTTGTCAAATAACGGATTTGATTCATCCTTTTCTTCTACAACTGGTATATCATTTAATTTGTCCTCTAATTTTGCCTTTTCAATAAAAGTCATAAATTTCGGTATATTGGTAACAAATCGTTCAGATGTTTTCTTCTCCATTCCCTTGATAGATTTAACCAGTTTTATCTTATCTTCGTCACTTTCTGAAGATGTTAATATATCAGGATATTTAACCAATATAGGATCAATTCGTCTTTCTCCAAATCCTCTTCCAAAAATATTAGAGACAGCCATTAACTTGGATAGGTTAACCTTATTGATTTTTTCATGAATTGAATTATAAACCTTTTCAGCCATTTTCTTTTTAAATCCTTCAACCTTTAAGAAATCTTCTTCAGACATAGCAATGATTTGAGGCACACTTTCATAACCTGCTTTAATAATTTTTTTCACATTTCCCGGACCTAGTCCATCCACTTCTAATCCTTTAAAGAATCCAACTATATTTTTCTCTCTTACGGTTTCATCTTGTTCAGCATCCTCTAATATAATATCAACATGAGTGTCGTTCCACTTATATGGAACATCAGGCATTTTTGCTTTGTCAGCAGGTTCAATAACATCCATAATATGGGGAATAACATCTCCACTTCTTACTAGTTTAATCAATGCTCCAATTCCTAATTTATTATCTTCAACAAACGCGGCATTAAAAGCTGTAGCATATTCGATTTTTGCTCCTCCTAATACTACAGGCTCTATTTGAATTCTAGGCTTTAAATATCCATCTTTACTTGGTGACCATAATACATTTAATACTTTTGCTTCGGCTACTTGGTCAGATAATACCATCTTAAACGCAAATCCATGTTCTGGATTTTTATCAGTGCGTTTATAAATTTTGTCATTAGTTACAATAACACCATCAATTGTATATTCATAATTCTCTCTCCAGTCAACTAGTATTTCAGATAATTCACTATTGTCAATACTATTTTTTACTTCATTAATAACGGTTATTACATCTTCATTTTCTAAGAATTCCATTTGAGCACTAGGAGTTAATGATGGTTTAATTACTTCATAAGCAACAAAATCTACATCTTTAAATTTTTCTGGATCGATTTTCTTTTGATTTACTAATCCTGCCACTAGATTACGCGAGTTGGAAAAATCATCCTTATATTTTTCTAAAAAGACAGTTTTTTTCATAATAATCTCTCCTCGAATAGTAATATCTTTTGTAGAAGGTAATTTTAAATAAGGTATTAGATGTGATATATCTTGACCAACCTTTCCATTTCCCCTAGTATATAATTTAGATTCACCGTTTTCAGTAGAATATAGTCCACTTATTCCATCTAATTTCGCAGATAAAACATATGGGCCACTATATTTATCCTTCCATTTTGTTAAGGCATTAGTATCTGGTTTAATTTTATCCATTGAAGGCATATTATACGGAAGTTTCACTTTATTCTTATCTTGAATAGGAGCCCCTATTTGTTCTAATACCTTATTTTTGGGATATTTTTTTTCCATATACTCTTTAATAATATCATACTCATTATCGGTCATTAAAACATTTTCTGAATCATTATAATACGCTTTATTTGATTCATCCAACATAGTAGACAATTGTTTTTCTGATAACATTTTCAAAGCGTCAATACCATCTTTTTTAAATTCATCTATATGTTCTTTATAACCTTTTTTATCCTTTTTAACTTTCATAGTTTTATTTTTACTTGTTTTTTTAACTTCTTCTTCAGATTTGTCATTTTTTTCCTCCTCTATTTTTTCTCCATCTTTAGTTTCTAATAATTCAACAGATTTATATCCTTCTCTCTGTTTTGGTTCTTTATATTTCATTCCTAAGAATTCAAAAATTGATTCTTCTGTAGGAAAATCTATATCAACGGCTTCACCTTTTTTTCCTGCCGTCATTTTAAATAATCCATGTTCATTTAATGTTAATCCCACATCTAATGCTCTTTGTCTCATAACAATATTAAATGCTTTTGAACCGGTGAAATATAATGTAGCAAATGAATATTCTTTTGGTGCTGTATATAGAAAATCTAATCGTCTAGGAATAGAACCAGGTATCTCTCCAATAGTTAAACTTTTAGTTTTACCCCTAGTTAATACTTCTGTTACAACCTTCTCTTTGATAAGTTTATCCAAAAAATCATTAAAAACACTGACATTATTTTGATCATTGGTTATAATAACATCAATATCTCCTGATGTTTTTGCTCCTCTTCTGTAACTACCTACAATTTGATATTTACTACCTTCGGGTGCGACTTCTTTGAATATTTTATCAAATTCTTTATTAAAATCCTCGATTTCATCTCTAGGAATTCTTTTTTGTAAAGGTTCGAAATATTTTAATCCAATTTTCTGTGTATCATTTAATTTATTTTCATTTTCTCTCAACTCTGCTATTGTTGTAATACCACCTTCAATTAATTGTTTTGCCTTTTTTGGACCAATTCCATAAATTTGAGTAAATAAATTCATTGGATTTTTTCTTTCTCTTTCAAGGACTCGTAATGTTCCTGTTTTTTGAAATTCTTCCAATTTTTCCATAATAGTTTTGCCAATAGCAGGTTTACCTTTTAATTCACTTACATTTGTAATTTCATCAGGATATCCCATTATAGTTTCAGAAGCCTTTTTATATGCTCGTGACTTAAATGGTTCACCTTGTCTCATCATAATATCAGCCAATTCTTCCATAATATCAATTAATTCTTTGTTCATTGATTTACCTTTTGGAGATGGCTTTATATCCATATCAATTGTTTCTTCTATTTTAATAGGTGATTTCGACTTACTTTTGGACTTACTTATGGACTTTGATATAAAATTAATAGGTGATTTCGACTTACTTTTGGACTTTGATACAAGGTTAATAGGTGATTTTGACTTACTTTTGGACTTTGAAACTGTTTTTGACTTACTCTTTGATTTTGATTTCGAAATACTCTTTGACCTTGAAGGGAATTTATCTACCAATTTTAATTTTTTTGACATCTTTAGTGCCCTTTTTTTAGTGATTTTTTTTAAGCTTACTTTTGATTTACTTTTTGACTTACTTCTAGACCTACTACTTGTCTCACAATACCCATATGTCTTTAATGTCCCTCTATCTGTTACTGAAGTAGCACATATATTTCCCTTATCAGTTTCTAAACATTCATTATTATCTTTCCATTGAAATTTAAAAGGAAATATACACTCTCCTTCTTTTACTTTTTGATTCTTCTCTTTTTTTCCAAACTTATTAACATTTGTTCCTCGCATATATAAAAAAATAAATATTTTATTCTAAAATATTAAATAAAATATTTTAATAGTTTATATGGAATCTTATATTCAAAATTATGGACAATATAATACTATTGTTGATGGTAATATTATTGATGAAACTAAATGGAATATGGTATATGATGGAGATGTTTTAGATTTAGAAGCAAGGCATAATGATGAAGCTATTTATATGAATTTAAATAACGATGAAATTATGAAACTATTAGAAGTTCCCGCCAATAAAAAAACTATACATGAAAGATTAGAACTAGATTTACATAACAAAAAAGAAGATTTACAAATACAACCTATTATTATTGAAGAAGTTATTGTTGATAATACTAGTAAACCTAAATATAGTAGGAAAAAACATCATAAAAAACACAAAAAAAACAAGACAAAATCTAGTAAACCTTCTAAAAAACGAAGTTCTAGAGAAAAAAAAGAATCTAAGAAAATTACGCCAGATTATTTAAAAACAATTTATTAATATTTTTTTTTGAGAATCTCTCTTAAAATAAAATAATCCGTTTCTGAAAATGACCTTGTCTCTCTCCTATGTTTATAATCGTCTTTTTGATCTTTTTCCATTAAATTAATATAATAAGGAGAAGCATATATCAAATTATGCTTATCTACCTCATAAATAGACTCAATGTATATCTTTTTCTTGTATCTTTCTATTACTTCTTTCAAAAATTTTGTCATTTCTGTAAATCTATCTTCATTAAAACAAAATACTAATACATACGATTGACGCTTTAAATTTCTTACATTTCCTTCACATTCTGTAAATTGAAAATGTCTCTCACATAAATTATTATCCGCCAGTTCTATCGTGCCATTCAGTAAGTTTGTTATGTTTTTTTGCTTTCTTAAATCAAAAGACATCTCTATTTCATAACCCATTATACACTACCTAGAGATTTTATTTTTTATTATTCCCCTACATTATGTAGAGACATATATATCACTATTCTCTATCTACATAAATATTATTATTATTATTATTATTATTATTATTATTGTTGTTTTTTTCGCAAATATTATAAAGAGATAATTTATATGTCACAAAGTTCTAGATGGAAATCACAAGGCGGAATGAATAGACGCCCTACTAATAATATTGTAACAAACAATAATAGTCACAGTAATATTTTAAATGCTAGAACATTCGGAACAGAATATACAACCATAGATAAAGTAGCTGATTTAAGAGATGTTGAAACAGCTTCTATTTATAGATTTGATCCAAATAAAACTAATTTTGCTAATGTTGTTTCTTATTATCCGTTTAATGATTTATCGTATAATACTCCTATACCATCCGAAACAACCAATACCGACATTAGTAATCAATCTTTAGCTGGTAATTTGCCCAAACCTCAACCATTTCCCTTAGAATTTAAAAGTCCTCCTTCAATCAGTGGCACATTTTATAGACCCAAAGTAGCATATAATGATTTAATTAGTCAAAATGTTATTCAATTAGATCCTTCCAGTCAAGTATTGGCTACTGATTTATCTTTTAATACAAAAAATGCTTATGATACTTCTGGTTCAACTATTTCAGCTGCTTTAACAATGTCTTGTTTTGTTAATATCCCCAATTCTGATGTTTCTACTACACCTGGTCAAAGTAAACAATTCTGTTTATTTGCTATGGATGATTTAAATCAAACCGCTTTACAAAAATTTAGTTCAACTGGAGGCATAGTAAATGGTTCAGATAATTTACTTTATTTATGGTATCCTAATAAAAATGGAAAGGCACAATTATTATATGGATATAAAGGTAATAATGAGGCGCAATCATGGTCATACAGTAGTCAGGAATCAATAGAACAAATCCCAACTGATAAATGGACACAAGTATTCTTAGTTCTAGCAGGATTATCTATATATGTAATTGTAGATGGTAAACCGGTTTTTACATCTTCAGGTAGTGAAATTCAAGGTGCTAGTTATGTTCCTGACCAACCATTTAATATAAATCTTGGTCCTTATTATTATGATTATGGTACTGACCTGAGTGCTAATCTCACAACCACAAATACAGCTACCCCATTCTTATCTGATTGTAAAGTATCCAATTGGGCAGTTGGTCCACAATTAGCTAGTGCGCTTGCCAGTGAAGGAGAATATGGTCATCAATATTCAGTTAATGAGGAACCTAATAAATCAGGACAATTATATTATCTATTATCAAAAGAGTTGGTTAGTTTCTCAACACCTACTCTATTTAGGTCTGATTTAAATCTTGGTGGTGATTTACAATCTTACGGAACTAATAATTTTTATGGACAGAGTAATTTTTATACTAAAACATATTTTGCTGATGGTATCATTGCTGATGGTTCTAGCACTATCGTATTCGAGTCCGATGTAGGAAATGCTAATATATTTTCTCAAACTCAAGTAACAACAGAAAAAAATGCTTCTCTATTCATCACTAATAGTAGTGAAACAGTTGGTCGTGATTTTATGGCATCTATGTTAGTATTTAATGATAATATTGATATTTATAATAATGTTCAAAAATCTAATCTTCCCACATATGTTGATAAATTACAATTCTCTATTAGTGGAGAGAATGTTTCTGTTGGTCATGGTTTTGGAGATTCTAGTTTTAATGTATTTGGTGACTCTGTTATGGATGGAAATTTAAGTTTTACTAATGGATATATTGGAATTAGTCAAGATACTGACTTTGGTCCTATAAGAATCGGTAATGCTGCGGGTAATCAAAATCAAGGAAATTATAGTGTTGCCATTGGTAATAATGTGGGTCAAACTAGTCAAGGTACTAATAGTGTTGCTCTTGGTAATACTGCGGGTCAAAATAGTCAAGGAAATGATAGTGTTGCTATAGGTCAAAATGCGGCTAGTTATAACCAAGGACAATTTAGTGTTGCTATTGGTTTGCTTGCGGGTCAAACTGATCAAAGCAATAATAGTGTTGCTATTGGTAGTTCTGCGGGTCAATCAAGTCAATCAGATAATTGTGTTGCTATTGGTAATTTTGCTGGTTATACTGATCAAAGTGGTAATAGTGTTGCTATTGGTAATTCTGCCGGTCTAACTAAACAAAGCAATTATAGTATTGCTATTGGTAATTCTGCTGGTTTAACTGATCAAGGAGCTATTAGTGTTGCTATTGGTAGTTCTGCGGGTCAATCAAGTCAATCAGATAATTGTGTTGCTATAGGTAGTGTCGCTGGTTCTACTAATCAAGGAGTCCAGAGTGTTGCTATTGGTCCTGGTGCTGGTTCTACTAATCAATATCAATATAGTGTTGCTATTGGTTATAATGCCGGTACGACTGATCAATCTCAAAATAGTGTTGCTATTGGTAATGCTGCGGGTTCTACTCAATCTCAAAATAGTGTTGCTATTGGTAATGCTGCGGGTCAAACTAGTCAGGGACAGTCTAGTGTTGCTATGGGTTTTGGTGCGGGTCAATCAAGTCAAAAAAATTTTTGTGTTGCTATTGGCAATTCTGTGGGTCAAATTACTCAAGGAGAAAATAGTGTTGCTATTGGTAGTTGGGCTGGTAACAATAATCAAGGAGTCCATAGTGTTGCTATTGGTGATGCTGCGGGTCAAACTAGTCAGGGAGAACAAAGTGTTGCTATGGGTTATCTAGCGGGTGAAACTGATCAAAGAACCGGTAGTGTTGCTATGGGTTATCAAGCAGGTAAAACTACTCAAGGACAAACTAGTGTTGCTATGGGTTATCAAGCAGGTAAAACTACTCAAGGACAAAGTAGTGTTGCTATGGGTTATCAAGCGGCTCTTGATAGTCAAGGAACAAATAGTGTTGCTATTGGTTCAAGTACAGTATGTCCAAATAGTAATAGTGTTGCTTTAGGTTCAGGGGCTACGACTACATCTGATAATCAAATTGTATTGGGAACTGCGAGTGAAACTGTGTTGATTCCCGGAATACTAGAAGGCTATTTATCTGGTTCAAATGTATCAGCCTCAATACCGTTGTCAGGCACCGGCACGGAGGGGGGCACATACAATGGAAGATATTTTTGTATAGGCAATTTACTAATTCAATTTTCGGATTTTTCATCAAGCGGTCCTCCATCGCGACCGGTAACGAGTAACGGCGGCTTCCACACCATAAATTTTCCTTATGCATATGACACCAACACCAAACCTTATGCTGTAATTCTCACTCCGACAAAATTTGCTGACCATGACAATATGTATATAACATTACAAGGTTATTCAGTCACCTCATTTAATTTCCATCTAGGAAACAACTCAGGTAATACAGGATTTATTGCTATAGGACCAAAGCCAAGTAGCCTTTAAAATAGTATTTTGTTTTAAAGAAAATTGAAGTTTAATATTTAGTTAATACTTATTTAAATATTAAATGGAGCCACCTACTTACTTAGCAAAACTAAATCCTCATGAAAGAGACAGCCGCATCGTGTTTGATGAGGGTCCTCATATTTACTATATTGATGGTTCTTGCGATGGCTATATGTCTGTAACGACTTTTAATCACGCTCATTTTGAGAAATTTAATGCTGATAAAATTATTAGTGGAATGATGAAATCTAAGAAATGGCCTCAGAGCAAATATTATGGACAAACAACTGACGAAATTAAGGCTGGATGGGATAAAAATTGTAATGAAGCAGCGGAAGCGGGAACCAAAATGCACTACGATATTGAATGCTATTACAATGAATGTCCAAATGATAATGATTCTATTGAATATCAATATTTCAATAATTTCTTAACGGCTTATCCAGAATTAAAGCCTTATAGAACAGAGTGGACTGTATTTCATGAAGAGCTTAAATTGGCCGGTTCTATTGATATGGTTTTTAAGGATGACGATGGTAATTTATTAATCTATGATTGGAAACGATGTAAAGAAATAGTGAAAACAAATGCTTTTGGTAAATGGGGAAACAAAGAATGTATAGAACATCTACCAGACACAAACTACTGGCATTATTGCTTACAATTAAATACATACAAGGCAATATTAGAGGAAAAGTATGGTGAGAAAGTGAAAGACTTATATTTAGTATGTTTACATCCAGATAACAAGAATAAAAATTATCAACGAATAAAGGTATCAGATTTACAAGAAGAAGTGAAAGATCTATTTAATTTAAGAAAAAAACAAATTGCGAACAATGCTTAAAAATAATTCCTGGTATTCATATAATATGTTTTTCAAAAGTCTACAATTTGTAAAAGGCGTTAAGATATTTGGTTATGGATTAGCATCTTTTTTTCTATATAGCTTAACAAGTAAAATATATTTAGAATATACAAAAAAAAAGATTACCAACGAAGATGACGAAATTAAAGAAATACCATATACTTATAAATATTACGAAGAATTTGAGAAATTTCCAGTTATTGAGTTAAGTAAAGAACGCATAAAATCGCTTTTAAATAATGTTTTATTTGAAGCTACACCAAAAGGAAATGTTATAATGTATTATGATTACGATAAAGAATCGTTTAATTATTATTGTGATATGAAAGATATATCGTATTTATATTTGGAAACGGTAGTTAGAAAATATGCTATTAATTTTAATTGTAAGAAATTAGTGGTGAATATTCAAAAGGAGATAGAAAATGCTACAAATAAATTGAAAGACTCTGAAGTAAAGGATAAAGATTTGGTTAAGAAAGATACTGGTATATTTGCATCCTTTAAATCTTACAATCGAAAGGGAACTGGAGGTAGTAAGAATCCAAAAAAGAAATATATTGTTTGCGAGTTCGCAAATAGATATTCTTATTGTGGTAAAGTAAGTGAATATAAATTTCTGAAAAAGGATGATTATAAGGTTGAAAAACCTCAAGAGAAGATGGATTATAAAACATTTAAGAAATTAATGGATAAAAAGAATAACTTATAAAAAAAACTAAAGATAGAATATATATGAATGAATTATTAGATGTTCCAAATCCAAAAAATAAAATAGATAATGTACTAGATGCTGCAATGATTACAAGTCAGACAAAATTGGCTAGAATAAATAAAGATATAGAATCATTGAAGAAGCAAAAGAAAGATGAAGTATATTATGAAGATTTTTCATCAGATGGAGATAAGAACTCTGTACAAGTAGTAATTAAAGCAATAGTGATGATAATAAATGATATATTCAATGGGTTTAGAAGTGGACTACAAATGGTAAAAGATAGTTCTGATGAAATTCAAAAAAAGGATGTAGATGATAAAACAAAATCTATTGCAAAACAATTGTCAGAAAATTCACAAGAGTTGAATAATGTAATAGAGAAGGCACAAGTAAAAACAAACAAGGCATTAGAAAAAACAAAGGAAAAATCAGATAATATAACGAAAGATAAAACATATAGTGGTGGTGTAAAAAAGCCTGTTCATAAAAATACTAGTAAATTGGATTTAGGGGATAATAACAGTGTTGAGAGTGGTGAAAGTACTTTTTCAAAAATAGAGGATATGGGAAAAGCTGGATTAAAAACAGGAATAAAAATGGGGGAGAATTTTGTAAATATGTTAATAAATATGGCTATGGCTGCATCAGGTGAGGCTAATATACTAGATACTCCAATTGATGAATTAAGTCCAGCATTAAATAAAAAAATAATATTGTTAGCGGCTATTCTAAAGGAGATCTCAGAGAATCCTGCTACCAAAGAAGCAGTAAAAGAGATTGCGGAAGCAATAGCAGTAACTATGGTAGAAATATTAGAAGAGATAAAACCAGAAGTAATGAAAGTAACTGATAAAGCGATGGAGATGCTTGACGAGGTTGGAGAGAAATCAGTTAGAGGAATGGTTTCTACAGGATTATCTGTAATGCAAGCATTTATAGCAGAAATTCCATATGTGGGAGGTATAGTGGATTTTTTATTAGCAATAGGAAAGGGATTTAATGTAATAATGGAAACATGGAAGATTTTTGTGTATAGAGGTGGAGATATGACAATTCAAGGCGCTAATGCGGCTGTAAATACAGAAGACACTGTTATAAAAGGTAAGAATAGAATAGAAAATGCTAGTGATAGTGCTTTAAATACAATAAAAACGGCGATAAAAGAAGAAAATGATGTTAAACCGACTGTTAAACCTGATGTTAAACCTGATGTTAAATCGGCTGTTAAACCGACTGTTAAACCGACTGTTAAGCCGACTGTTAAACCGACTGTTAAACCGGATGTACAAACAGGAGGAAAATATATACAATGTAATAAAATAAACAATAAAATAAAAAGAGGTGGTGCTAGATTAAGAAAGACTATGAAAATATTTTCAAGCACATTGGGAAGATTAAAATTTGTACCTCCTGGATCTAAAATAAATAAGAAAACAAAAAGGCGAAAAAAATAATATTATTCTT
>Ga0315322_10003336_pt1 | contig 12392 bp, 6 predicted proteins | sample M110021515metaG_FD_203461 | JGI IMG/M metagenome (GOLD analysis project Ga0315322, IMG submission 203461) | Ammonia-oxidizing marine archaeal communities from Monterey Bay, California, United States - M1 100m 21515 | ecosystem: Environmental > Aquatic > Marine > Intertidal zone | place: USA... | reverse complement strand
AACCCAGTCGTTGAGATCGTCGATGCAGATCATCAGTACGTTAGGTTTATCCAACGGCTCGGCACCCTCGCCAATTGCGACAAACTGAAACGACAGAGCGACCATCACGCCGGCGGTGATTATATTTTTCATAGCTTCTTCCAAAAAAACTTGTGACCGCCAAGTGGTCTCGCGGAATAAACAACAGAGGGATACACAAGCTATCTTATACACGGCTCACAAGCCAGAAGCAAACCGCTGACGTCTATCCCCCAATTTACCACACAGCCTGTATCACCTACGATGAAGAATTGGCGTGCGACAACTGTCGCCGCATGACACTGACGACAAGTAATTATTCTCTGAGACCTCGCCATGACAGACAAGTTGACACTCCTCCATTGCTTGCTTCCACTTCTGCTCCTATTGGTAACCGCCGACGCCGTCGAAGCCGAACCAGCGACTCCCAATATCGTCCTAATCATTTCCGATGACCAGAGCTATACGGACTATGGATTCATGGACCACTCATCCATCGAAACGCCACATCTCGATCAACTCGCTCAGGAAAGCGCGTTGTTTCGGCGGGGTTATGTCCCCACCGCGTTGTGCCGGCCCGCCCTGATGACACTGGTTACCGGCCTCTACTCACATCAAAACAGAACCACCGGAAACGACCCGGCGAACACAACCGCCAACAAGCTCCACGCCGACAACTCTGGCAAGAACATCAGGGAACTTCTCATTTCCCACATCGACAAGACCGGTGCCCTACCCCAATGGTTGGCAAAACAAGGTTACGTCAGCCACCAAAGTGGTAAGTGGTGGGAAGGTTCCTTCGAACGCGGCGGATTCACCGCGGGGATGAGTCAGGGGTTTCCCAATCCACGAGGGCGGCATGGCGATGCAGGACTCAAAATTGGTCGTGAAGGGATGGAGCCGGTCTTCGATTTCATCGATCGCTCTGTGGCTTCCAAGAATCCGTTTTTTGTTTGGTACGCGCCGTTTTTACCTCACACACCTCACAATCCACCAGCTCGTCTTTTCGAGAAATACCAAGCTAAGGGAGTACCTGACCGGATCGCACAATATTACGCGATGTGCGAGTGGTTTGATGAAACCTGCGGCGCATTGTTAAAGCACATCGACAAATCCGGCGTCGAGGAAAATACGCTGGTGATTTACGTGACGGATAATGGATGGATTCAGATTGAAAACGGAGGCTACGCTCCGCGGTCCAAGCGCAGTCCCTACGAAGGCGGAACGCGGACTCCGATTATGTTTCGTTGGCCTGGCGTAATTCCGGCCGCAGATCGTGTTGAGCTCTGTTCGTCAATCGACATCGTCCCGACGATCCTCGCGGCAGCCGGTGTGGACGCACCACGCGACTTCCCAGGTCTCGATCTGTTACCACAGCTCAAGACAGGAGATGCCATCGAACGCGACACGCTGTTCGGTGAATCGTTCGCGCACGACATCGCTGACATCGAGAACCCGCACGCATCGCTCCTTTATCGCTGGGTCATTCGTGGACACGACAAGCTTCTGCTGACCTACGACGGGGCACCGGGCAAGATGAAGTATCCTCCTCAACGCGGTGAACCCCAGCTCTTCAATCTGAAAGATGATCCCGCTGAGGAAGTAAACCTCGCTGCCGAGAACCCTAAGCTGGTGAAGGAACTCAGCGCCGTTCTAGATAAATGGTATATTCCCGCGGAACGTCAGGTCGGCAAGTTCGGGTCTGCGGCTCCAACGCCTGCTCGAAAGCCCAAAGAGACTACCGCCGCTTCTGCGAAACTTCAATCCCGACCGAACATTCTTCTGTTATACGCCGATGACCAGCGAAATCACACATTGGGCTGCGCCGGTCACCCAATTGTGAAGACCCCAAACATTGATCGCCTCGCCACCGCAGGCGTCCGATTTAAAAATGCCTTCGTGACAACGTCAACCTGCTGGGTAGGTCGCTCATGCCTGTTTACTGGGTGCTACGAACGCAAACATCTATACCGTATCAACCCCGGGCCACTTAATCCGCAGTTGTGCGAATCGTCCTACTTCGCTGTTCTGAAAAAGGCGGGTTATCGAACCGGGCACCTCGGTAAAGAGCATGTCAATATCTCACCCGAATCCTCAACGGCGATGTTCGACGTCCGTCGCAAGCTGGGTCGCAATCCTTATTTTAAACAGCAAGACGACGGTAGTGAACGTCACGAAACACAAATTTTAGGCGACTGGGGAATCGAATTCCTAAAAGGTCAACCAACAGGTCAGCCTTTCTGTCTGCAACTCAGCTTCAACGCCACCCATGCCGAGGACCGCGACAAACGGCCGGGCAGCGGCCATTACCCCTGGCCAAAAGTGACCGATGGGATGTACGAGGACCAGCAGATGCCGCTTCCTGCTCTCAACGATCCCGCCATCTATGAGTCACAACCGGATTTCCTCAAGCAATCGATTAATCGGGAGCGTTACTTTTGGCGGTGGGACACCCCCGAGAAATACCAGACGAACATGCGGGCCTACTTCCGCATGCTCAGCGGAATCGACCACGTCGTTGGACGTCTCGTAGCGCAGCTTGAACAACAGAATCTCGCCGACAACACCGTGATCATCTACACGGCCGACAACGGCTACTACCTCGGTGACCGAGGATTCGCGGGCAAATGGACACACTACGAGCAATCCCTCCGCGTCCCACTCATCGTCTACGACCCACGTCTACCAAAAGCTAAAAGCGGACGTGTCATTTCAGAAATCGCCCTTAACAGCGACCTTGCCTCGACCATGATCCGCCTAGCAGGTCTCCGTACTCCTGTTGCTCATACCGGCCGCAGTCTGGTTCCGTTAATCCGAGGCGCCAAGGTGGTTGATTGGCGGACAGACTTTCTATGTGAATTCCTTGCCGTTCCTCGAACCATCCCTCGTTGGGAAGGCGTCCGCGATACCGATTGGGTCTACGCCCGCTATTTCGTCGATGGACCCGACAAACCTCCGTTTGAATTTCTCCACGACCTAAAGAACGATCCCGACCAACTCACTAACCTAGCACCGAACGAAAAGCACACATCTACACTGAACCGGATGCGTACACGCTGTAATCAGCTAATTGCCGACTCGACTACATCCACGGACACATCACTAAAATAATAACCAGATTACTGGGCAACCAAGAATGAAGATCCACCTACAAAAGCATTTACTGATAATGGCGGCTTGCATACTGTTCGTCTGCCAACCCGTCCGTGGAGCACACCCGGACATTGTATTTATCGTCGTAGACGACCTCAATGACTGGCTGGGTTGCCTCGGCGGACATCCCGACGCTAAGTCGCCGAACATTGATGCCCTCGCCGCCAGCGGCATGCTCTTCACGCAGGCCTACTGTAACTCACCCCAATGCCGCCCCTCTCGCACCAGTTTCAATTATGGTGTCTATCCCTTCAAGACGGGTACCTACTTTAACGCTAAGAGCCCCAATGAAACTCCAATTAAATCGCCCACCATGCAGCAATTCTTCATGGAAAACGGTTACCGTGTCGCTAGTGGGGGTAAAGTTTTCCATGGACATCCTGGAAAAATCGGCGATGCGTTACTCCCCAGACCACGCGATCCCAGACCTCCAAAAGGCGAAAATAACTTCAACGCAATGAGTGCACCCAATGACGGCTATGCGCTGAATGTTTCCGATCAAGAGATGGGCGACTATAAAGTCGCTAGCTGGGCTATCGAGCAGTGGCAACAAGTTACCGAAAAACCCCTTTTCATGTCAGTCGGCTTTTACCGCCCGCATCGCCCCTTACATGTGCCGAAGGCGTGGTTTGATCAATTCCCGCTGGAATCGATTCGTCGCCCTGCCGAACCTGACGGTGTGGATGACTGGGCCGACATGCCAGAATTTGCTCGACGCCTCGCCCGCACCCACGCTCACAAACCTCTGCATCAGGGTTTGAGCGATCATGAATACATTGTCGAAAACGAGCAGTGGGATGCTACAATCCGCGCCTATCATGCGTCGATCGCTTTTGTGGATCGTCAGATTGGTCGATTTTTAAACAGTCTAAAAGATAATCCCCGCGGGCGTGAAACATTTGTCGTACTAGTAAGCGATCACGGTTGGCATTTGGGAGAAAAGCAACACTGGTGCAAAGGTGCCATCTGGGAACAGACCACCCACATTCCCTTCATCGTTCGTGGACCGGGAATCCAAACCGGTTCCACCTGCACCCAACCCGTTAGTCTGATTGATGTTTATCCCTCACTGGTAGATTTCGCTGGTTTGAAAATCCCGAACTGGCTCGACGGTACATCAATTAAACCGCAACTCGCTAACCCGACCTCGCCACGTCCTCCTGCAATTTCATCTTATGGAGAAGGCAACACTTCGATTCGCACTGAGCGATGGCGTTACATCCGTTACGAAGACGGTTCCGAAGAACTCTATGATCATCGAATTGATCCTAATGAATGGAGTAATCTAGCTGGCAAGCCTAAACATTCAAGGACAAAGAGGCTGTTGGCGCAAATGATCCCCTCGAAACAGCATCCGGGTATCAAAGTGCAGAGTTGGTACGATAAATTTCAAAATTGATCTGCACGGCAGCAATTTCCGCAACAACACTACGTTCCGTTTTTTCGTGGCGAAATATTTTCATACAAATTGATTCGCTACGGGGATTTCCGCCCTACTCTCGGATCGTCAATGTTACATTCACAGCAGTAACGACGGTATGATCTGGTTTGCTGTCTAGGGCGCCAGTCGCTTCGAGGGTAATGGTGTAATTTCCCGGTAGAATCGAAGCCGGAATGGTAAATGGAATTTCAAGGACTCGTTCACCTTGCGCGAATGCCAAGTTCTTTTGAAACAACGCACTGATCGCTTTGTTCGTCGCTGTTACATTTAATGTCATGGGATTTAGCATATTACTAGTGCGCTGCATGTCCAGTTTTAGAGTCATCTGATCGCCGACACGCCCCGACAGCTTCCCACTACGATCAAAAATCTTGGTTACCGTCGGCATTGTACGAATCATGTTTCGTTTTTCACTCACGACCATGACATGTTGCCGTTGACCGTGTGAATCGACAAACGTCGCATAAGCCTGCGTGTAGAGTTGCGACTGACTTTGGATATTAATATGCATCGTTTCTGGCAAATATATGGGCATCATGAAATTCGATGTTTCGGGGGCGATCGTTGTTGTCAGGAACTGAATTCCGTCCAAATCTCGATTTTGCCTGTCACAGGTCTGAATGATAACGGGTTCCTTGAATCCATTCAGACGTTCCAAGGTCATAAGATATGGATAAATCGTACCGCGATGAGCATATTGGTAAGCTTCTTCACAATAAAGACGGAAGATAGGTTTGTGAGCAACCGCCATCGCAATGAAATCACGATGGGACGAGCCCACAGCCCGCTGAAAGCTGTCTTTGCCCCGATGCAGAGCAAGTAACGTACGAGATACGGGCTGATCATCGATGACAGCTTCTCCAAAGATCTGAAGTTCATGGCGCATACTCGGTTCGTTTTCCGGAAGCGTTAGTTTTAGTTTTGTATCAGATTTACCTTGGGCAATAATATCGTTTTCAATGGAGATTCCCTCCGGAAGCCCAGATAATCTGAGTTTGATTTCACCTTGAAAGCCACCCTGTCTGTTTGCCGTTATTGGGATTTCAAGTGACTGTCCCTGGATGATGGTAATACAGTCGCGCTGAGACTCGAGCGCAAAGTCGGGGCTCGCAGCTGATATATCAAGCTGGTAACCCGCCTGTCGATGGGTCGACTTGACGCCTCCAAGACTTTGCACGTCAACAAGATACTCGCCAAGTTTCGGATTGGCTAAATGGTGATAGGCCTGCAGTGATGTATTTGTTGACTCAAGTTCAGTTCGGGTCAGGGTTTTCCCAGAAGAATCCGTAATCGTGACAATAATTAGCGAGGCAGCACTGGAATGAGACGGCGCATATACGCGAATATCGATAGGTGCTTTTTCTGTCACCGTAAGCCTGAATCGGTCATGTGCAAATGGAGGTAGGATGCTGTTTATAGTCTGACCCACCGTAATGGGTAATTCCTTTCGTCGCGGATCGATGCGGGACGTAAGAACAGAAGAAGTGGGATTTAACACTCTCAATTTATGGCGATTCGCGAATGCTTCGTCCCCCCACATCGCATAGCTTCCCGGCTCACCCTCTAGGGTGATTTCGCGAACTACAGTAATCGTCCCACCGACACCATCCATGATCAGGAATCTGAAATTTGTGGTAACGCCGGCAGGTGCACCAATTGGAAAAACGTACGGTGCAACGGGTTTACGAGTCAGGTTCATACGATAGACATGCGACGTCGATCCATGGAATGAGACGTTTCCAACTTGAATAAAATAAGTGCCGGCTTCTGGCGCCTTAAATGCGAAAAGGGGATCATCTCCCATCGCGTCTTCTTGATAGCTTTGTTGCTTGCCCAAGGCGTCAAAAATCGCGATTGTCGGTTCCAGCTTCGATCCTAGGCGTCTTGCCAATACTTCCCCATAAATAATTTCATCTGTTTGCAGTTGCACAGTATAGTAGTCTAGATCACGCTCGCCGTGAATCTGTCCGTTTACGGTAACGGGAATTTTGATTGAATGAGCAGTATCGAGACTGGAGTTCGATTCCTTCTCAATAAATTCGGGCAAATCCCCAATCACAAACGGCAACGATCCACTACTGCCGCCGGAAGCACAATACGTATCCCATGAAGCAACGCCTAAGGGGGCGTCTGGTTCAACACTGACCTGCGATGCCCACTGGCGCGGGTAATTGATAGGGATTTCCGTTGGCTCGCGTCTCGGGGATGGTTGACCGGGGTCAAAGACTTCTGTGGATAACATTTCGTCCCCATTAACACCGCAGCCACGAATGAAAAACTGCGTATTTGGAGGACTCTGTTCAAGTCCGATGCGGACGTTTATCGTTGTGCCGCGTTGAGCTCCGGCCGGGAAAAGATGAACGCTGTCAGGGTTTTTCGTCGGGACGGGTTGCGCAAATAGCGTCGTGACTAACGTTGACAGCACAAGTGAAGTTATTACAAACAACTTGATTCGGTATATGAACATGACCGGTACCGCTTCTGGAAAAATGGATATTCAAGCGAATAATTCACGAACGACGTGCCCATCATCAACTGCGTGGACTGGACGTCCGAGCGGCGTGTGGAGTACCTTCTTATGATCAATGCCTAGTCCGTAAAGAACGGTAGCCACCATGTCCTGAGGAGTAATAGGGCGTTCAGTCACTTCGGCACCTTGTTTGTCCGTAGCACCAATAACCTGCCCACCCTGGACACCCCCACCGGCCATTACGATAGAGAACGCATTGGGCCAGTGATCTCGTCCTGCCAAATCGTTGATGCGAGGTGTGCGACCGAATTCTGTAGTCACCACCACAAGTGTTTTTTCCAGCATTCCACGTTGTTCGAGATCGTTTAGCAATGCAGGAATTGCCTGATCAAAAGCAGGGCAAAGAAGTTCTTTAAGGCTATAAGTGTTTTTACGGTGAGTATCCCAGTGACCATTTTCCACCGCTACAAATCGGCTTCCAGCTTCCACCATGCGTCGGGCCAGCAAGCAGCACTGTCCAATACTCGTCATTCCGTACGCTTCGCGCAAGGCTTCCGGTTCCCTGCCAATATCAAAGGCCTCGCGTGCTTCTCTGGAAGCCATTAACTTGTATGCCTTGTCATAAAAAGTATCGAATGATTTCACTTGAGCACCCACTCGCTCAACGCCCTGTTCGAATTGGTTGATTTGACGTAATGCCATTTGCCGAAGTTGTCCACGACGCGTAGCAACGCTGGTGGGAAGCGCGATGTCGCGAACGGAAAAGTCCGGTGCCGCTGGGTCGGAGTCTATCACAAATGGTCCTTGGGCCGGCCCGAGGAATGAGGGACCACCACTATTGAGGAAATTAGGCAATGCAATGTAGGGTGGAAGAACTCCTGGGTCACCCATATGAGAAATCATGCTTCCAATACATGGATGCTGGTTATTATTTTGATTGCCATTGAAGTCCCCTGCGCCAGCTTTTTTCCCTGACATCATGACATGGAATCCGCGTCCATGGTCGCTGTCGTCATGCGTCATGCTGCGCAAGATAGCCATTTTATCAACGACCGTTGCACATCGAGGAATCACGTCAGAAATTTGAATACCCGGAACGCTCGTGCTAATCTTATGAAAGTCGCCACGCATTTCGGAAGGTGCCTCAGACTTCAGATCCCACATGTCCTGATGCGGCATGCCACCGACGATGAAGAGAAAAATACAATTGACATCACTGCGACTCTGGTCCTCCGACGCACAGAGATGTTGCATCCGCATAATATCAGCCATTCCGAGACCAGCAATGGAGCCCATCCGTATAAAGTCTCGTCGGTTTGTTTTTGGTTGCTGAATCATAATGATAGCTCGCAGAAAATCGCCGTGGGGAAAACAGCCATCATGGTATTTTATCTCATTCTCAATGGAACGTCTGTATCAATCTACTTATATGCTGTTGTTATTTAACAAACAAAAAATCATAGGAATTAAGCATGACCCACATAAAATCCTCGATTCCCTGGCGTCTGTCTTTATCCAGCAGGAGTTGAATGCCGATCTTGAGTTCTTTACTGTTGGGAGGTCGCCCGATGGTGGACAACGATATTTCATTAATAAGGTCGGCGTCGCCCAGCGAACTTAGGGAGAGCGCCGTGACACGCCCATCCGGAGCCTGGAGTTTTTGTTCTATTTCCTTAGCATTGAGCAGATGTAAGGCTTGCGCGATCGTGGGATCACCACTGCTGCCGCATTCACAGGGGGATTCCCTTAGACTTCGACCAAAGGTGTCTAGGAAATAGGACGGCAGTTGATTGTCCCAGAGTTCAATCGCCCGCGTACCTTGCGGGTGACCTGCATATTTCTCCGGGACACCGGTCACATGGCAAATGGCGTCCAGCATGACTTCAGCAGGAAGTCGGCGAATTAAATAGTGGCTGTATGCCTGATTATCTGTGTGGTTCGATTCGCTTGGCGTGCTGGACAATTGAAACGTGTGGCTATTGAGGATCTTCCGCATAAGATCTCTAAGATCAAACTCGTTTTCAATAAGCCGTTCCGCTAGATGATCTAGCAATTCCGGGTTGGTGGGTGGATTTGTTTCTCGAAAATCATCTTCGGGTTCGACCAGTCCACGCCCCATTAGATGTTTCCAGATGCGATTAGCTACCAAACGGGCAAAAAATGGATTTTGTGGTGACGTGACCCAAGCAGCCAATTCAGGACGGGGATCGGTGGTGGTGTCGGCAGTCGTTGGTTTACCAGCAAGAGGTTGTGTCTTCACAGATTGATTAATTACAGGAATAGTAATCGACCGATGCCCGGGATGATAGACAAGCTCTCGGTTCTCGTCGAGTTTTACACGCTGTATGCCATTAAAAAAACCAGCGAGCCCATAAAAGTCTGCCTGTCCCCATTTCTCAAATGGGTGGTGATGACACTGCGCGCAATCCATACGTATCCCTAAGAATGCCTGACTGATTGCTTTCGTCACATCCTCCGGTGTACGTTGGCTACGATAGAAGTTGGCGGGGCCCACGTTCCCAGTATTTCCTGTTGCAATAATAACATCGTATACCCAATCATCGTAGGGTCTGTTCTCCTGTATTTGTTTTCGGACCCAGCGATGGAAAGTGTAAGCACTGCGTCCACCGATCGTCTTTGAATTGATCATCATGATGTCCGACCAGCGTTGTGTCCAATAGTTGATGTAATCCTCCGACATCAGAGACTCTTCGATAGCGACAACACGCTTATTGGAAGAATCGTTCGCCAGAAAATCCTGCACCTGGTCCACTGTAGGAACTGTCCCCGTCGTTTTGACAAAGAGCCTTCTTAAAAAAGTAGCGTCGTCACATAGTTCAGACGGAGTGATCCGTAGTTGGTCCCATTTGGACCATGTGAGATTATCGATTTCGTTTTGATTGGAAAACCAACGAGGGCGAACAGCTTCATGCGTTCCAGGTTGAGGGATAACCACCCGTGCAACACTCACTTTTCCCATGTAGTTGATCGTAATCGCAGCTTCACCTGCTATTTTTCCGGTCTCGACCACGCCCTTGGTGTTGCACTCTGCAATGACCTCCATATTCGTGGAGTAAGCCGCTGCGCGAGTGACATCCCTGATACTACCATCACTGAAGGTTGCAACGACACGTAATTGCTGTAACGACCTCGGAGTCATGCTGCGAGACGCAGGCGTTACAGTGATGCGTTCCACGGTCGGTTTATCGTTACTACCCCACGGAGATCCTTGCTTGATCCACTCACGCAATAACTCCGCATCCTGTGACCCCACATTCATACGCGACCCTCCCCCGTGGGCAACCAACCCCGTAGCTTTGCTGTAAATCAAACTATGTTCAATCGCTGCGGGAAAAATTCGCCGCCCATGACTTTGTCTTGTAAGTGCCTCAAAATCCGTTGTCGGGTCGAAACCGAATACGCTTAACTGAAATCCATTTTGTCCTCCCTGACGGCCATGACACCCTCCACTGTTACAGTGACGTTTGGTCAGTAGCGGAATAATATCAACTTCAAAACTGATGGCGGGATACTCGCTATATCCACGAACGATGACGGGAATAGAGGTTGTAAATCCCTTAACGCTTACCTGCAGCGAAGTTTGACCCTCCCGAAGGCCTAAGACGAGCGAATCCAATAGAGTAGCAATGCCATCGTCAGCAATGCTTATTTGTGCTTGATGCGTTAGGTCGACGGGAGGCTGATCCTCCCTTCGTCCCGTGATGACTATCTGTGCCTGACGATTTCCCCCCGTGATTACAATCGTCGGAGGTTCAATTTCAATAGACTGAAATTCCGCCCCCAGCGCCGATTGGGTAACAAGCAGCAGTAGAACACATGCAGTAAATGAGCGGGTGAGTACCATACTTTTATTATAAAACAAACAGCAGTGTTCTCAATACCCTTCTACGACCCCGCTGCGCAGCACGGGTGATGACGATATACATTTGGTGAAATAAAATGACGCCGGGGAATCTCTTCTTGAAGGAAAACTGCGCGAAACGGCTACATCTTTCACCGATGTTATATCACGCAACTCGCGCCGTGATTTGGTAAATTGGTTAAGCGTGGTCTTAACGAGCGGATATTTTTGGCCGCATGACTAATCCCAGATTTCCTTTATGGCAAATGCGACACGATGATAGAGAAAACCAACTCGAGATTTATAATACGCCTGCTATTTATTCTGTCGCTGCTGTCGGTTGCATTGATTTCCGTCGATCTGCAGGCACAAAAGGAGACTAGCAAATTCGCCATCATCGGATACCTGCCGGATTATCAACTCAATTCGATCAAACCGGATGCTATCAGTGGAGTTACTGATTTAATCTATTTTGGACTCGTCCCTAATAAGAACGGTCGGCTAGCAGAATCCCCAATACCCCGTGCGGCATTAATTAAGCTCCAGTCGATCAAACAACAAACCCACTGTCGGGTGTTACTTTCCGTTGGTGGTTGGGATCGTTCCAATGGATTTGCGGAACTGACTTCGTCTGCGGTAACTCGTCAGCTTTTCATTCGAAATCTCGTTCAGTATTGCCGGCAAAATCGTTTCCATGGAATTGACTACGACTGGGAACATCCAAAAACCCAAATTGAATTGTCTAATTATGTCAAACTGATAACGGAAACCAGTATTGCCTGCGATCCGTACAGCATGACCGTTACAGTAGCTCAGGCCGCATGGCAAAATCTTGGCAAAGATGTTTACCAAGTAGTCGATCGTGTTCACCTCATGACTTATGACCACGATTTCCCACAGGCAACCTACGATAAGAGCACCAAAGATATCGAACGGGTAATTGACTGGGGTTGCCCCTCTGAGAAGCTAGCTATGGGAATTCCCTTTTACGGCAGAAACAAGTATCGCAATACCCTCACTTATGCTGAAATCACTGAGAATCAACTGGTCGATTCGGCCAAAGACGTGATTGCCGGCTTTGCCTTCAATGGTCAGGCAACGGTTGCCAAGAAGGTTCGATACGCAGCGGAACAGAAACTCGCAGGCGTGATGATCTGGGAATTAGGACAGGATTCCAGTCGGTCAGAACTAGGATTATTGGAGACTATCAAGAGACACGCAGAGGCAACGGCGACAGTTAAATAGTGAACAGGCTTACGCCGGTGTGACCACTGATCGCCTGAGCGGCGATGGAACAATCTATTTATTTAACTACCGGTGACCCAACATCCTTACGGTAAATAAATGAATCTGATGACATCAGCGAAATCACCAACGATTTCATACTGCCATTGTTTTCGACATACGCTCGATAAGCGTCCTGCAGGGTCTTAGCATCTCCCAGTGTT
>Ga0315322_10003334_pt1 | contig 12393 bp, 10 predicted proteins | sample M110021515metaG_FD_203461 | JGI IMG/M metagenome (GOLD analysis project Ga0315322, IMG submission 203461) | Ammonia-oxidizing marine archaeal communities from Monterey Bay, California, United States - M1 100m 21515 | ecosystem: Environmental > Aquatic > Marine > Intertidal zone | place: USA... | reverse complement strand
TGGCAAGGGCCATAATGGCGGGGATGCGCTACTCGCACTTGCCGAGATGGTCCGACGGGGAGCTGTTGGAAAAATCGTTCTTGCGATCGCCGGTCGTTTGACGGATCTGAAGCCGAATACGAAACGCGCTTTCGATATTCTGGAAAAGTTGGCTCCGGATGGTGTTCTTTCGGTCTGTTGGTGTCGGCCTAATAGCGAGGCGAGCTGGCTTGAGACCATCGAGCGGGCTTTGACGAATCGGGATTTCGACATTGGTTTGGACGGTTTGCTTGGAATGTCGTTTAAAGCTCCACTCCGGCTTTTAGGCCGTGGGGCTATCGATCGAGTTAACGCCGCGAGGATTCTAATGAGAGTTGCTGTGGATCTGCCGAGTGGGGTAGGCGAGGTTTCCGATTCGACGGTATTTCGGGCAGATGTTACGTTTGCGACTGGAATATTGAAGATGCCCTTGTTGAGCCGAGATACGGAAGGTTCGATCGGCAGTATTCGATATTTGGATCTAGGATTTTTCGATGAGGATTTGGGTTTAGGAGGACGAGTGATCGTGGACTCGATTTTAGATCCCATGCGGAGTCGTCGACCTGTGTTTTGCGAGAAGCGAAGTTTTGGGCATTTACTGATTATCGCCGGCTCCCGCAGTATGCCCGGCGCTTTGATCATGAGTGTTCGTTCGGCTTTTAAAAGCGGAGTGGGATTGGTGACGGTTTGCGCTCCGGAAAGTTTGGTCCCGCAACTAGCGACCGAAATTCCGGAAGCAATGTGGGTTCCCTGGCCGGAAACGTCTGAGGGCGGTTTGGCTTTGGAGGGGTTGCATTTGCTGAGAGAATTGCGATTTGAGCCTACTGCTACCCTTATTGGTCCGGGATTGGGATCTGAGGGCGAAACGATCGCGATGCTTGTGGAGGCTATGAAAGAGTGGAGGTCGCCTTTGGTTATCGATGCAGATGCGTTGCGCCCTGAGGTTTTAGATGCTGCGGGAGTGCCGTTCATAGCGATGCCTCATTTAGGGGAGTTTCGTCGTTTGGAAGGAGCTGATGATGTCGATGGCGATCTAGATAAGCGATTGCTGGATTATGTGCAGAAGCATCATGGCGTCGTGGTATTAAAAGGACCGAACACGCGCGTTGCCGTCGGTGAACGCTTGTTTGTCAATACGACGGGCAACTCGATATTAGCTCGGGGAGGTAGTGGAGACTTGTTGGCAGGCATGACGGCGGGTCTTTTGGCCGCGTCGCCAGATAAATTGGCTGAGGTCGCTTGCCGAGCGGTTTATTGGCATGGGAAGGCGGCGGATGTTTTGGCGACTGTTTCGGGTCAAGTTGCGGTTCGAACAACGGATTTGTTGGACACCTACGCAAAAGCGCTGATGATTTCGCCTAATGGGGAAGGCGTTAACGCGTAGGGATGCGTACTGGGTACTCAATGGATTGCCGGGTATTGGTCCGGTTTCGCTGAATCGTTTGTTGGATCGTTTTTCGGGCGATCCGCTTGCAGTCTTAGATGCAGGGAAAAGCGAATTGGTAGGGATAGCAGGGGTGAGAAGCCCTGCTGTGAATTCGCTTCTTCGCTGGCGATCGTTATTCGATCTTGATCGGGAGAAGGAGATGGCGAATAGCCTGGGGATGACGTTTGTCGACCGAGAGGATAATCGCTATCCGGATTTGTTGAAGAAAATACATGATCCGCCAATTGGCATGTATGTATTGGGCGATTACGATTTCCGTTTGCCGAGCGTGGCGATTGTTGGGAGTCGGCGAACTACTTTATACGGTCAGGGAGTTGCGCGTGAAATGGCTAGGGAATTAGCTGGCCGCGGTATTTGCGTGACGAGCGGTTTGGCCCGAGGAATTGATACGTTCGCTCATCGAGGAGCCTTGGAGTCCGATCGAGGATCGACCGTGGCGGTGTTGGGCTGCGGTTTGGATATCGTTTACCCACCGGAGAATATCGACTTATATAGAGAGATTGGAAAGCGTGGAGCAGTCGTCTCGGAATTTCCGTTTAGACGGCGGGCGGACAAGCAGACTTTTCCGATGCGGAATCGTTTAGTGAGCGGGATGTCGCAGGCGGTGGTGGTGGTCGAGTCGGACCAATCAGGCGGATCGTTAATTACTGCTGGATTCGCGGGAGAGCAGGGTCGTTTGGTTTGCGCGGTGCCTGGTCGGATAGATCAGCGGACGAGCGCAGGTTGCAATCGGTTGATCCGTGATGGGGCACTTCTTTTGACGAGCGTAGAGGATTTGCTAGAAGAGCTTGAGCACGAGGCGGAGATGCCGGAATTGGATCTTCCATATTCGGGCGATCGGAAGACTGATATTGAAGATTTGAGTGAGCAGGATAAAGCGTTGCTCAAGTTATTTACTGGAGGGGAATCTTTGGCGGCCGATCGAATTGGGCAATTACTAGGTCGTTCATCTCCGGAAATTTCGTCTGATCTAATGATATTAGAATTAAAAGGCTACATTGCGAAACGTTTAGACGGATGTTTCGAGGCGGTCTCGACCTATCGATGATGCCGTAGAACCGCTTCTCGGTCTTCGGTTTAGCCTGGAGGCCAGGCCATTTGGCGTCCGCCGAGGAGGTGGACGTGGAGATGTGGGACGGCTTCGCCTCCGTATGGGCCGTTGTTGATAACGACGCGGAAACCGGCTTCGAGTTCAAGCTTTTGGGCGATTTGGCCGGCAATCAAAATAAGGTGGCCCAGTAGCGATTGATCTTCCGGCAAGGCTTCGCCGACGCGTGGGATCGGTTTCTTGGGAATGACGAGAATGTGGACGGGAGCCTGGGGTTGGATGTCGCGGATGGCGAAGCAAAGGTCGTCTTCGTGTTCGAAGTTGGCTGGCATCTCGCGGTCGGCGATTTTCTGGAAAAGCGTTTTGGATTCTGGCATGAACGGGAGGTTTTTCGGTTAGAAAATTATGAGTGAGAGTGTTGAGGAAGGCCGTGATCGCTGATGGCAAAATTCGCGCGCGAATGCGATCGCGTCTTCGTATTCTTGTTTTCGGCTATTGGTCCAACGTTTCCCCTTCGGGCAGATAGCGTCTTTGAGCCCAGTAAGGACGACGAGCCCGGTATCGAATCGGCAGGTTCGTTTGAGCGCTTCGAGCAAGTTCGCTCGCAGATCGAGCATTGAAAATGGGGTGAGTGGATTCTCGGCTTCGACCATTTCGATGCCGGTGTTGGCGCCTTCGGCTTCTATGTTCGCGACGAGCTCTTGTGCTCGGAGAATAAATGCTTGGGTTTGGTCGCTTTGATCTTTGGGCAGCGAGGCTTCAATCGACTCTTTGATCTGCTGGGCGAAATAGAGGTCGTCGCAGATAGTTTTCGAAAACAGCGAGCAGATGACTTGCAGTTTTGAGAGGTCTTCTGCGGTTTTAGTCCTCATAGAATCGGCTGCTTGGAAAGCGCTCCTATCTCGTCGAGAAATTCCTCGAGATTTCGGAAGTCCTTGTAGACACTCGCGAAACGAATGTAGGCGATGGGGTCGATGTTCTTTAGGTTTTCGAGCACTTTTTCTCCAATTGCAGTCGATGGAATTTCCATGCCGAATTCGTTTTCCAAGTGGTCGATCATATCCTCGACGAGAATGTTGATCTGTTCGGCATCGACCGGGCGCTTCTGGCAGGCGCGGCGTAAGCTATTGACGATCTTTACCTTGTCGAAGTTTTCCCGGCGTCCGTCACGTTTGGTGACGTAGAGATTTTCGCGAAGGATTTGCTCGGCAGTAGAGTAGCGATGGTTGCAGTCCATGCATTCGCGACGACGTCGGATAGTCGAACCATCTTTGCTGATTCGAGAGTCGATTACTTTGTCGAGCGTTGATGCGCACTTTGGGCACCTCATGGTCGTTATAAGGTAAGGAAATTTTTCAAAAGATCCATTCCATTTTGAGTGGCGATGGATTCTGGATGGAATTGGAGTCCCCAAACGGGGAATTCTTTGTGCCGGCAGGCCATAATTTCGCCAGATTCGGTTTCGGCGGCGATTTCCAAGCAATCGGGGAATGATTCGCGTTCGACGAGTAGCGAGTGGTAGCGAGCGATTTCAATATCTTGGGGAATACCGGCGAAAAGGCCTTGGCCGTTGTGTTTCAGGCGAGAGGTTTTTCCGTGCATGAGTCGTCCGGCTCGGACGACATTGCCGCCGAAATGCTGAGCGATCGATTGGTGGCCAAGGCAGACGCCAAGAATAGGCTTTTTGCCGGCGAACGCTTCGATCATCGGAACGCTCACGCCCGCTTCGTTGGGCGTGCGCGGTCCGGGGGAAATGAGAATGCGGCTTGGGTTGAGCGCCTGGGCTTCTTCGACGGTGATTTTGTCGTTGCGATAGACGCGTTGCTCGATTCCCAGCGCGCCGAAATATTGCACGAGATTGTATGTGAAGGAGTCGTAGTTGTCGATGACGAGCAGCATGGCTTGGGGCGCAGTTTAAATAGGGCGAAAAGGGTTGGGTCAAGGGCGATGAAAGATTAGTTTTTGGGCTAATTTGGTTAACGAAGGATTGAAAACCCGATGGAAGCGCTTCGTGGTGGCCCTTTATATTGAATTCCATGAGCGATCATTTTCAGATTTTGGCAAAAGACGAGAACACGGCGGCCCGTCGAGGACGCTTGCGTACCTTGCATGGCGATATCGAAACGCCGATATTTATGCCTGTTGGAACGCAGGGAACGGTCAAGGGCATGACGCCGAAGCAGGTCAAGGAAATCGGAGCCCAGGTTATATTGGGCAATACGTATCATTTGAACTTGCGTCCTGGATCCGAGTTGATCCGGGATTTCGGAGGCTTACATTCATTTATGGGCTGGGATGGTCCGATCTTGACGGACAGCGGGGGATTTCAGGCGTTCAGTTTGGCGAAATTGAGTAAATTGAGCGAAGAGGGAATTGCTTTCCAATCGCACTTGGATGGATCGAAGGTGTTTTTGGGTCCTCGGGAAGTGATGACGATTCAGGCGAATCTTGGCTCGGATATCGCGATGGTGATCGACGAGTGTCCGCCTTGGCCTTGCGAGAAGGATGTTTGCGCAAAGGCGGTCGAACGCACGACTCGTTGGGCGAAAGCGTGCCGGGATATCGCGGAGGATTTGAGCTTTTTAGATACGGGGCACCATGTTTTTGGGATCGCTCAGGGGTCAACTTTCGAAGATCTGCGGCGTCAATCTGCGGAAGAGCTGGCGGCTCTGGATTTACCGGGTTATGCGGTTGGCGGAGTAAGCGTAGGCGAGCCAGAGCCAGAGATGTTGCATCAGGTGGGCGTGACAATTCCGTTTTTGCCGGAGGAAAAACCTCGGTATACGATGGGGTTGGGGACTCCACCTCAAATGTTGAAGATGATTGCTCTTGGGGTGGATATGTTCGATTGCGTTTTGCCGTCTCGAGTGGCTCGGAATGGGGCTTTTTTCACGCCTGAGGGGATGTTCAATATTCGTAATTCGCGTTTCACGAGAGATCCTGCGCCATTGGTCGAGGGTTTGGATAATTATGCGAACGCGCACTTTAGCCGTGCGTATATTCGCCACCTGACGATGGCGAAAGAGATGCTCAGTTGCACGTTGCTGACGATTCATAATTTGCATTTCTATTTGGATTTGATGAGACAGGTGCGGCTGCATATCGAAGCAGGGGACTACGCGTCTTGGAGCCGAGCGTGGATCGATCGTTACGAGGCAGACAAAAAGAATGAAGGGTGATTTTTTCGTGACGAGATTGGCAAAATTTCTCGGGAGATTTTAGAACGAAGTCGACGGGTCGTTTGACAAGGAGAAATTCATTGGTTGTTTCGTAATCTGTAGCGAATTGTATTTATGAGAGTATTGATAACTGGAGGAGCTGGTTTTCTGGGAAGCCATTTGTCGGATCGATTGTTAAGTGAAGGAAACGAAGTTATCTGCATGGATAATCTCTTCACAGGTGCGAAACGGAATATCGGACATTTATTGGGACACCCGAATTTCGAATTCATCCGTCATGATGTGACGGATCCGTTTAAATTTGAAGTGGATCGCATTTATAATTTGGCCTGTCCTGCTTCGCCAGTGCATTACCAGTATAATGCCATCAAGACGGTTAAAACCTCGGTGATGGGAGCTATAAATTGTCTCGGTTTGGCGAAGCGCGTGAGCGCGCGCGTCTTTCAAGCTTCTACTTCGGAGGTATATGGCGATCCCGATGTCCACCCGCAACCGGAGTCATACTGGGGGAGCGTGAACCCGATTGGCATTCGGTCGTGTTACGATGAGGGGAAGCGCTGCGCTGAAACGCTATTTTTCGATTACTACCGCCAGAACAGGGTAGATATCCGCGTGGCTAGAATATTCAACACCTACGGTCCTCGAATGTCTCCGGAAGATGGTCGAGTCGTTTCGAATTTCATTGTTCAAGCATTGAAGGGCGAAGACATCACTATTTACGGCGATGGAATGCAGACTCGTTCGTTTTGCTATTTTAGTGATCTTATTGATGGGTTTGTCCGATTGATGGAGCAGGAAGAAACCGTCGGCCCGGTTAATATTGGAAATCCTGTCGAGTTTACGATGTTGGAGCTCGCCGAGAATGTGATTAAATTGACGGGTTCGAAGTCGAAGATCATTCACGAAGCGTTGCCTGCTGATGATCCAAATCAGCGAAAACCGGATATTACGCTTGCGAGAAAGCATCTAGGTTGGGAGCCGAAGGTGCCATTGGCGGAAGGCTTGAAGGAGACGATTGCTTATTTTCGGGCTTATTTGGAAGGCGAGAAATAGGATTGGGTTTCAGAACACGATAGGATGAGAAAAGAAAACTACTTCGATCGGAGTCCTTGTAACCAGAACGCGATCGATCTCTTCGAAGGGCAGTGGTTTTCCATTATGCCTGATGAAATGGGCGTTGATTCCAAAGGAATGGGCAAGCTGCATGACGATGCCCGCATTCATTGGGCAGCTGAGGTTCTAGGAGGGTTTCGGAACAAGACCGTTTTGGAGCTTGGTCCGCTCGAGGCTTGTCACACTGGAATGATCGAGTCAGCTGGTGCAAAGTCGATTCGGGGAATTGAAGGGAACGCGGATGCTTATTTAAGATGCCTGGTCGTTAAGGAGTTGCTGAACCTGAAGACGGCTCGATTCGAGTTGGGTAACTTCGTCGATTTTCTGCGAGAGCATGAGGAGGTGTTCGATGTCGGAGTCGCTTCGGGAGTGATTTATCACATGAAGAACCCGGTCGAGCTGATCGAATTGCTCTCGCGGCGGGTGAAATCTCTTTTTGTTTGGACACATTATTACGATGCGGATCGGATTGAATCGAAAGAACATGTTCGCTGCAAGTTCTCAGGATCATGGGCGGCTTCTCATGCGGGGTTCGAGCATAGTTTATACGCTTATGGGTATGGGGAAGCACTGAGCTGGAAGGGCTTTTGCGGTGGAGGGAGCGAGTCTTGCAACTGGATGGAGAAATCGGAGATGCTTCGCGCTTTCGAACATTTTGGTTTTGAGATAGCGGGTGAAAAACTCGAGGCCGAGCATGTGCATGGTCCAGCAGTTTGGTTGGCTTTGAGAAACAAGAAATTCGCTTGATCGAAGCGGATACGTTCGATTCCCCGAAATCCCTCCAGCACTTGACCACTTTGGCCAAGTTTGTGCATATCGGTTGGATAAAATACGCAATTCGGCGTTAGATTAAGACAGAACTTCAAAAAATAATTTTATTCGAATTGAGACCAAGTGCCTTAATGGCTCAACGAAAGCCTCCCGCGTCGGGAAAGGATGACCTGAATTCAAAGCAAAATTAGAACCTTTTCATTGCAAGCCGGTCGGCATTTCGATACGCGGACAGGCTTCATCTATATAGAGCAACCATGTTCGCAGCACTTTTTAAAAAATTCGCCGGCCGTTCCAATAAGAAATGGCTCAAATCCTGTCAGCCGATCGTCGATCAGATCAACAAGCTTGAGGAGTCTTACCAGATGCTCAGCGAGAGTGATCTGAAGGCACACACTGAGCAATTTCGTGAGCGTTTTCAAAAGGGAGAATCCTTGGAGGACCTCTTGCCGGAGGCTTTTGCAACGGTCAAGAACGCCTCTCGTCGTTTGATGGGTTCCAAAAGCCTTGTCATGGGGATCGAATTGCCATGGGAAATGGTGCATTACGATGTGCAGTTGATCGGTGGGATGGCACTGCATCAGGGACGAATTGGGGAAATGGCAACAGGGGAAGGCAAGACGCTTGTCTCAACCTTGCCGCTTTATCTCAATGCTCTTTCAGGTCGGAATGTGCAGTTGGTGACGGTCAATGAATATCTGGCTCAACGCGACTCGGAATGGATGGGGCACTTGCTGGGCTATCTTGGTCTGACGATTGGTTGCATTAAGAACCAGATGCCGCCAGCGGAGAAACGCGAGATGTACGGGCGCGACGTTACGTATGGCACGTCCTCGGAATTCGGATTCGATTATTTGCGTGATAATGGCATGGCGCATAGCAAAGAGGAGCAAGTGCAGCGCGATCACTTTTTCGTGATTATCGACGAAGTTGACTCTATTTTGGTCGATGAAGCGCGTACGCCCTTGATTATCTCCGGACCGGCTCCGATCCAACGAGAGCAGCCATATACAAAGATGAAATCCGGTATTCATCGTTTGGTTTCAAGGCAGGTTTCGCTTTGCAACAGCCTTGCGAACGCGGCGAAGGCGGAATTAGGAAAATCAGAGGAAACGGTTAACGAAGAAGCAAAAGAGCGTGATGCGGAGATCGCTCGACTTACCAAGGAAAACAAACAGCGCGAAGCGGATGGCGTAGCGCCGCATCTGCTTCCTGAAGCGCCGGATCCGTTCGCGGACTTACTGCTTGTGAAATTGGGAGCACCGAAGAACAAGACGTTCATGCGGCTCATGGAGAATGGGAATAATCGTAAGGAATTCGATAGCTTCGACACTGAGATGCACGGAGATCTCAACAAGGATCGGATGTATCATCTGAAGGAACGCCTATATTATGTGATCGACGAGAAGCAGCGCCAGGCGGATTTGACGGAAAATGGACGTCAGGAACTTAAACCAGGCGACCCTGATGCATTTATGCTACCGGATCTGGCGACCCGTTTTAGTGAACTCGATAAAGATACTTCGCTGTCCCGGGAAGATAAGGACGCGATCAAGCTGAAGGAACAGGAGAAGCTAGAAGTCGTGGGAGAGGATATTCACGCGATTAGCCAGTTGCTTCGCGCTTATTCGCTTTACGAAAAAGATGTCGAGTACGTCCTTCAAGAAGGCAAAGTCGTGATTGTCGACGAGAATACGGGTCGCATCATGCCTGGTCGTCGCTGGGGCGACGGATTGCACCAAGCAGTTGAAGCTAAGGAAAACGTTACGATCGAGCGCGAATCTCGTACCTATGCGACTATTACGGTGCAGAATTACTTTCGCATGTACGATAAGTTGGGCGGTATGACCGGAACGGCCGAAACCGAGGCGACGGAGTTTCATGACATTTATGGTCTGAATGTAGCGATCATTCCAACGAATGAACCGTGTATTCGAATTGATGAGAACGATCTAATTTTTAAATCGCGCCGTGAAAAGTACAATGCGGCTATGGATGATATCGAGGAGGCTCACAAAAAGGGTCAACCGGTTTTGGTGGGTACGGTTTCCGTTGAAGCTTCCGAGTTGCTTGGCCGCATGTTGCGCCGCCGCAACATTCCTCACAATGTTCTCAACGCGAAGTACCACCAACAGGAAGCGGAGATTGTAGCTAGGGCTGGTGCTCGGGGTGCGGTTACAATCGCAACCAACATGGCTGGTCGCGGTACCGACATTAAGCTCGGCGAGGGTGTAAAAGATTTAGGCGGTTTGCTCGTTGTTGGAACTGAGCGACATGAATCTCGACGTATTGATCGCCAATTACGTGGACGCTGTTCGCGTCAAGGTGATCCTGGACGCTCGAAATTCTTTATCTCTCTCGAAGACGATCTGATGCGCTTGTTCGCTAATTCAGGTCCAATGTCGAAGATCTTGCAAAATTCGATGGAGGAAGGAGAGCCCTTGGAGCATTCCTTGCTCAACCGTTCTATTGAGACCGCTCAAAAGAAGGTCGAACAACAGAATTATTCGATCCGCAAGCGACTGCTTCAGTATGATGACGTACTGAATAAGCAACGTGAGATCATCTACGGTATTCGAAACGAGTCATTGCAAGGAGAGGATCCGAGCAAAACGATCTTCGAATTGGTAGAGGAAGAGCTTGATGAACGTCTGGATTCTGTATCCGTTTCATCTGAATCGGATTTTGGTTCTTTTGTGACTTGGGTGAATTCTCATTTCCCGATCGGTTTGAAGGAGGAGGACCTGAATGGCCTAGAACCGGATGCCATTCTAGATGCGGTTCTCGCAAAAGTAAAAGAGGCTTACCGAATCAAGAAGACAGCGGAAAATGAAGAAGCGCTTTTGCATTTGGAGCGTTTCATTTTGTTGAATTCGATCGATGGACGCTGGCAGGAGCATTTAACGGAAATGGAGGAATTGCGCCGCAGTGTTTCGCTGCGTAGCTACGGCCAGAAAGATCCATTAAGCGAGTATAAGAACGAAGCCTATACATATTTCGAGGAATTGATCGGAATGATTCGCACGCAATTGTGTTCTCGATTGTTCCGGACGGCGACTAACATGGTGGCCATCGAAAACGTGAAAACCATGCTGGCTAGACAAGCAGTTGCTGTTGGGCCAGGGGATGCTGCTCAAACAAGCGGAGGTCCCGTTGGCACTCAACCTAAAGAAGTGGCCTTGCCCAAGGTAGCTGTTAAGCGAGCAGCCCCCAAAGTGGGGCGAAATGAGCCATGCCCATGTGGCAGTGGCAAGAAATATAAGCAGTGTTGCGGACGTTAGCGGTTGTTTCTTTTTAGACGAAATTAGAGGCAACAGGGAATCCTCGGCATCCAACAAATGAATTGGGTCGCTAGGTTATAGACTTCTTATTAAGAGATATTAGATATGAATTAGGGTTTTTTGAAACCGTTGTTACGTTTTGTTCGTACAGATTTGAGTTGTATTGAAAGGTGAAGAGATTTGAAAGACCTTTTAGTTAAGAGGAGGATGGAAAAATGGACTTTACGGCAATTGAAAAACCGGGCAAGTTCAACGGAGTTTTGTCGGAACCCTTAATCGTGAGTCATTTAGCTTAGAGGAAGTATTTAATTTGTCTTGATACTCAATTGTTTCAAAAACAGTTTCTACGGAAAAATAACCTAGTGAATTCCATATTATGAGAAGTATTCGTCTGTATAGGTGGATTTTTGCGACCATTTTGCTTTTATCGTCAAGCGGAGTAATCGTTAAAGCCCAAGAAGTGTATTCACAAATCGTGGGCGCGATCTCCATCGATTTGCCAGCGGCGAGCGATATTGTCCTCTCGTTTCCTTTCAAGGAATCGGCTCAATACAGGGGAATGATTGAATCGGTCTCTGATGACGGAACAGTTCACATCGTTGTGGCGGCGGATTCGCTTACGATCGGGGCATTCGATGCCAATAGTGGTGTAGCAACCCATTATGTTGTAATTGAGTCAGGTACGCAGATGGGAACGCATGTGGAAATTGGCTCGAATACGGGTTCGCAAATTTCTCTTTCTGAGGGAAGTGCTACGGGTCTTCAAAATGGAGATGAAATAGCGGTTTATCCACATTGGACATTAGGGTCAGCATTTCCGAATGGAGTTGCAAATCACGAAGAAACTGAACCGGGTTTGAGAGAAATTGAAGTGATTGTACCGGAAGGTACTGCACCGGAAGGCAATATGATTCCTGAAGAGGTCTTTTTCTTTTTTGATGGGGCGTGGCGTGGAGTTGGATATGGTTATCTAAATTTGGATTTAATGGTACTTGAACCGAATCGAGCGTTCGTTATCCGAAACAATAACGCTTCCGACGCTAAAAAAGCACTTTTTTTCGGAGAGGTGATCGATGCTCCGATTGCAATCACTCTTACTGAATCGGATGTGTATTCAGCTGATAATTTTGTAGGACTTAATCGTCCATTGGGTATTGCGATTAAAGATTTGGGACTTACTCCAGGAGGAGTCTTTGAAGAGACAACTGACACGAATAATAAGAAGGATATGTTGCTCGTTTATTCTTCCGGATCGGGTAAGAATAAGCATATGTCGCCAGCGGGAAGTTATTATTACTTTAACGGCGCGTGGAGGGAGCTTGCGACTGGGGACGCGACTGACAAGGGGTCGGATGTGATTGATCCAGGAATGGGTATAGCGATTCGCAAATTTAAAGTGGATTCCAATCCACAAGATTCTAGCTGGGTAAATCAATGGGAGCTGCCACCACAATGAAAATGAAAAATCTTATTATTTTTGGGGCCGCATTGCTGGTCACCACGTCGGGAGCACTTGGCTCGTTTGGCGTTTCGGTC
>Ga0315322_10003332_pt1 | contig 12400 bp, 8 predicted proteins | sample M110021515metaG_FD_203461 | JGI IMG/M metagenome (GOLD analysis project Ga0315322, IMG submission 203461) | Ammonia-oxidizing marine archaeal communities from Monterey Bay, California, United States - M1 100m 21515 | ecosystem: Environmental > Aquatic > Marine > Intertidal zone | place: USA... | reverse complement strand
GAATGATAGATGAAGCGAGAAGAGGACGCGGGAAGACTTTCTCATATTCGGTCAGAGTCTGGGAAAATGGCGTGCAACGCGGCGAAAGTGTTGGGATGAATCTGGGCTGAATCGGGATGGGGGATGGGGGATGAACCCAGAATTTGCAAAGAGCACTTCGGCGGGGCATCGATGAGCATGCCGACGCCAGTACCCGGACAAATGATAGGCAGGCGTGACTCGCGACTACCGGGCAATTGATTCGCGAAGCTGTCGCAAGAACGCTGGGCGACCTTGTCGCAAGCGTGCGTCAGGCTCAGTTCGCTGACGCATGGCTCGCATCGTGATATGCTTCTGGCCTGCAGGCTGCCCGTTACCGTTGCGAGATGGTCGGCGAGAGGGTTGCGATGGAAGCAAGGCTTCCCTCAGGAGGGCGACTTTCATGATGATTGGCCTTCAGGATGATTGGCCTTCAGGATGATTGCGATCGTGCATCGCACGCCGCTTGTTGTCTTGGTCCGCACGCTGCCTTTGCGGTTCGTGCCTCGCATGTTTTAGAAAAGTATACTCTTCACCCAACGCCTGACATCATGTCTCAGAATGAACTGCCTGCGGGCGAAAATGACGACACGATCGAGAGGGTAACCGGTGTGGACTCTCACACTGAGAACCCGCTTGGCGGCCACACTGGCACCCCGCGTGGCGACCACATTGCTGAGCCACTTCGGAGCGTTCACACGTCGAATCTTCCTGAGATCCTAGAGCGTCTTGGTTGTTCCTTGATGGTGAGCACGTATCAAGCCGGAAGGCTGGTGATGTTGCGATCGCAGGACGGAGTTTTGAACACACATTTTCGCTCGTTCGAAAAGCCCATGGGGCTTGCATTGTCCGACAATCGTCTGGCGGTGGGGGCGGCGAACAGTATTTGGGAGTTCCATAATCTTCCAGCGGTGGGGGAGAAACTCAATGCTGAAACGGAATCCTCCTCGGCGAGCCAGCATGATGCGTGTTTTTTGCCGCGTGTGACTCATTGGACTGGCGATATACAGATCCATGAAATGGCATGGGTAGGGCAGGGTACTGAAGCAGAGTTGTGGTTTGTAAACACTCGTTTCTCGTGTCTGTGCAAACGTAGTAGCCTTTACAATTTCCAGCCCGTCTGGCGTCCTTCGTTCATCAACAGTTTCATGCCGAGCGATTGTTGTCATCTCAATGGGTTGGGATTACGAGAGGGGAAACCGAAGTACGTAACGGCACTGGGTGAGACTTCTGTCCCGCGAGGATGGCGAGAAAACAAAAAAGATGGAGGCATCCTGATGGACGTTGAGACCGGTGATGTCATCACACGCGGGTTGTCGATGCCACATTCGCCTCGGTGGTATCGTGGCAAATTGTGGGTGCTGGAATCCGGACGGGGTGGGGTGGGCTATATCGACAGCGGAACGGGCAAATACGTTGAGTTGATTGCCTTACCTGGGTTCACCCGCGGCCTTGCGTTCTGCGGACCCTTGGCGTTTGTAGGTCTGTCGCAGGTTCGTGAAACGGCTGTGTTTGGCGGGGTGCCTATCGCAGAACAACAGTTAGAGGAACGCACCTGCGGTGTGTGGATTGTGAATTTGGAAACTGCCCAGACAATTGCTTTTGTCAAGTTCGAGGATGCGGTCCAGGAGATCTTTGCGGTGGAGATTATTCCTCACCGCTTTCCAGAGTTGGTGAATGAAGAAAAAGAATTACTGGATGGTTCCTTTGAATTGCCTGAGGACGTGTTGGCCGGTGTGCCACCCGAGATGCGTTCACATGAGTAAGGTGCGTTTGAGTGAAGGTCGGGTGAACGGTTTGACACGGAGTTTTTTCACATCAAACTGACGCGAAGTCTTTGCTTGTTCCCATTTGCTCTGTTGCTGAAATTGCGAAAATCATGACACGTTTGTTTGCCGGTACACCATTTGACATCCCGCCACGCTGTGATCGTTGTGGTGAGTTGGAAGCGTCTTGCAGTTGTGAGCCGTTGGGACCGGAGCGTCTACCCGCGGAAAAGCAGACAGCGAAGGTAAGATCAGATCGTCGCAAGCACAAAAGGATGGTGACCGTGGTCTGGGGGTTGGATCCTGTCGATTGCGATTTGCCTGAGTTACTGTCTAAACTGAAGTCTGCTTGTGGTAGCGGCGGCAGCTTGCAAGAGGATCAGATCGAGTTGCAGGGTGATCATGTGGTTCGGGTGAAAAACCAGTTGAGGGAAATTGGGTTCAAAGTTGCCAAATGAGGATCGCGAAGGGTTTGCGGCTACCTCTGTGCTGGGCGGCGTGAGAAAACCGAAGTGACCGTCGTAAATGTGAACTTTCGCGCCTCTCCGGTCTCCGTTTTCTGCCATGCTGTGTAGAGTTCGTTCAATGTAAAAGCAACGCGGGCATCGGTGGGTGTCAAGGAAGGCCGAGTCGGCATCAGTTTGTCGACGGTCACTGCGTTCAGGTTGCGGATCGCTGCAGTTCAGGTGTCACCCAGCGAATGGGCGATGGACGATGGACGAGTGTTCGAGGAGGTAGGAAAACGGCGTCGATGAAAAAGTTTTTGGACAGACGGAATAACGCTGATTTGAGGCGTGCATTTGCGGAATACACGGCTCCGTTCATGTTCGCCGTTTCGCTGGTGTTTCTGGTTTGTCAGGCAGTGCTTGTCGTCATTCTTGTGGACATGCCTAACTTCAGTGAACACGTGGGGACTGCGATTGATCCGAGTAGTTCCACCAGCGGTTGGCTGCGTGAGATTGCGTCTACCAATGGTTTTGAACTAAGCATCTACGACTTGTCAGTCAGTCTGCTGTGGATCGTGTGGCCCATCGTGGTGGCAGAGACGGTATGGCATTGGTTGTCACGTCCCTGGGATCAACAGACACGGAAGTTGCATCTGTTTGGGTTTTTGTTCTGCATTTGCCCCTCGCTACGGATGTGTGCTCGCAGCTACGAAAAGGGGAATCGACTCTGGCTTCCAGGGTTAGGTTGGCGATATCCGAACAAACGGTTGCGGGCGAGGCTTGAACGTCACTTCAGTTTGCCGATGATCGCGATCGCATTTTTGATCCTGCCGGTTTTGGTCGTTGAGTTTTTTCTGCATGACCGAGTGGAAGATTCTGTGCTGCTCTGGTCGCTACTGCACGTGGGAACAGGGATCATCTGGCTTGCCTTTGCAATTGAATTTATTCTGATGGTGTCGGTGGCCGAGAAAAAGATTGCGTATTGCAAGGAGCACTGGCTGGATTTGGCGATCCTGCTGTTACCGTTGATTTCGTTCCTGCGTTCGGTGCAATTCATTCGGACGACCAACGCATTGCGTTTACCGCAGTTCACAAAGATGTTGCGTGTGTACCGCATGCGGGGAACTGCTCTGAAGGCATTGCGGGGCCTGATTGTGCTAGATCTGTTTTCAAGGTTTTTCAAGGTCGAGCCAGAGCAAATGGTCGAACAGTTGCAGGCTGAGTTGCGTGAGGCAGAGGCAAAAGTGCGTGTGATTCGACGAAAGCTCACAAGAGCTCATCAAATCAAGTTGGATGCTGATGCCGAACCGGGTACCGTGGCGGAATTGGATCAAGCTGTACGTGGGGGCAAAGGGGAGACAGAGCAATCTGGTGTTGCTGTCAATCAGTCCGAAGTTGCTGCAGGGTCGGGAGTTGCTGTGCAGTCGGGACTTGCGAGGGAGCGAGAAGCGGCTGGTGAACAGGGGGCATCGGCTGTGCCCTGTCACGGCTCACAGGACGGTTCTCATGGTGAACATCGTGCCAGTCAAAAGACTCGAGTGAATCGTCTAACGACAGTGGTTGCCCCCCCGCAAAAATACAGCAGTCAGGGTAAGCGGCCAAAATAACCTGAGCTGAGCGGGACCCCGCTCGCTTTTAGGCAGTGGGTTGCTGGGTTGCGTTGTTTCCCTTGCGACCGCTGCAGAGCGTTTCAGACCGGTTTGCGTTGGGCAGTTCCAGGGTTTGAGGGGCGCACTTTGGCTTGCAATCAGATAAACTGTAGTTCTCGCCCTGTTTTCCTCCTATCGTCCTGCCTATCCCGCAATGTTTCCGAGAATCGTCGATTTCCGACTTGCCTGCCAAATCGCGTTTCTCGCGGTGTTGTTGGGGGGATACGCCCGTGCGACGGAAACGGTGTTGCCGGACACTGTAATCGCTGTGCCTGCAGCTGTTGCTGAAAGTCAGGATGACGTTCAGAAAACCAATTCGTTGGTGAGTTTTGAGCTCGATGTGCTTCCCGTGTTGACCGCGTATGGTTGCAACATGGGGGCGTGTCACGGAAAGCAACGTGGGCAGAATGGATTTCAGCTGTCGCTGCTCGGATTCGATCCAGATTTTGACTTTGCTGCTTTGACTCAGGATGCGAGGGGACGGCGACTGTTTCCGGCGGCACCCCAGCAAAGTTTGTTGCTGCAGAAGTCAGTCGCTTTGCTACCTCATGGCGGTGGTAAACGATTTGAAGTCGGGTCCGACGCGTATGATGTGCTGCTGGCTTGGATTAATCAGGGAGCGGCAAGGGCGATCAGGAACGAACCGAAGTTGGATCGTGTGGTGCTTGGCCGGTCGGACTTCTCGTTGCTACCTGAAGAACAACAGGAACTTCAGGTGGTTGCACATTATAGCGATGGAAGTTCACGCGACGTTACCAAGCTTGCAACGTACCTATCCAATGAAGCCGCGGTGGTTGCCGTCTCGGAGCATGGGCAGTTGACAGCAGGATCGTTGCCGGGTGAGACCGCCATCATGGCTCGTTACATGAATAACATTTGTGTGGCGAATGTCGCGATACCGAGGACTGTGTCAATACCCGACGGCGTTTACGAGTCATTAGATCGCAATAACTTCATTGATGAACAGGTCTATGCGAAGTTGCAGCGATTGGGAATTCGTCCATCCGAGGTTGTGTCAGATGAAATTTATCTGAGGCGTGTGCATGTCGACTTGATTGGTCGTTTTCCGTCAGCCGATGAGGCTCGGAGTTTTCTTGAATCACAGGACCCCGAAAAGCGATCCAAGCTGGTTGATGACTTGCTTGAACGTCCTGAGTATGTCGACCACTGGTCAGGTTACTGGGCTGATTTGTTGCGTCCGAATCCTTACCGGGTTGGAATCAAGGCGGTCCTGAATTACGACAATTGGATACGGGATCAGTTCCGTGAGAATGTTTCTTATGATCGTTTTGTCAGCCGCCTGGTAACGGCTAAGGGAAGTACATGGCAAAACGGCGCGGCAACGCTGTATCGCGACCGACGTTCACCTGATGAAGTTGCCACCATGGTCAGTCAGCTGTTCCTGGGGATTCGTTTGGAGTGTGCCAAGTGTCATCACCATCCGTTTGAGCGTTGGAGCCAGAAAGACTTTTACCAGTTCGCGGCTTATTTCTCGAAGGTAACCCGCAAGGGAACGGGCCTCTCGCCGCCAATCTCGGGCGGAGAAGAGATTGTTTACACATCCAGTAAAGGTCATGTGAAACATCCATTGACGGGTGAAGTGCTGGATCCGGTCCCCCTGTTCGAAGTGGCGAAACTGGCCGCCGAGGCTACCTCAAGCGAAACCTCAACCACGACGTCGAATGACAAGGTGAGTTCCGTTACACAGGATGATCCGCGAGTTGCGCTTGCAGAGTGGATGACGTCACCGGGGAACGATTATTTTGCTCAGGTGCAAGTTAACCGTATCTGGGCGATTTTGATGGGGCGTGGGTTTGTCGAACCAGTCGATGATCTTCGGAGTACGAATCCGGCCAGTAACCCTGAATTACTTGATGCTTTAGCAGACCATTTCAGGGCCAGCGGTTTTGATCTCAAATCCTTGTTGAAAACGATCGTACTGTCCCGGGTGTACAGCCATAGCTCGGTTCCGAGCGAATCTAACGTCACGGACCGTTTGAACTACTCGCGAAATTATCGGCGGCGGTTGCGGGCAGAGGTATTGATGGATGCCGTGGCCGACGTCACCGAGACCCCTGCCAAGTTGACCGGGTTACCAGCTGAATCGCGGGCAAGCCAGGTTTGGACCACCAGAGTTGATTCGGTGTTTCTTGATACCTTTGGTCGTCCGAACGAGAATCAGGACCCACCTTGTGAGCGAACTCCTGATTCAACGGTAACTCAATCACTTCACCTAATGAATTCACGGGTGTTGGATGGTCGTATTCGTGATGACGGCAGCCGCGCTGCCCGGCTTGCCGGCAGTGATATGACCTCGGAGCAGATCGCCGATGAACTATACTTGGGTGTCTTCTCACGATTCCCAAGCGAGGCGGAGCGTGATTACGTATTGGGGCTGTTGAAGGACGTTGAAAAACGTAGGGCGGTAGTCGAAGATCTGATGTGGGCGATGGTCAATTCACCTGAATTTTCGATCCGGAATTAGGAGGCTGGTGCGATGAAACAATGGACGCAAAATTGCGAAGGTATGTCACGCCGAGACGGGCTGAAGCTCGGGCTTGGTGGTTTGATTTCTGGTGGTCTCAGTGGAGCGCTGCGGGCAACGGCCTCAGAAGATGCTCAAGGTGGCAGCGGAATCAAGAAACAGGCAGATGCATGCATCCTGATTTGGATGGATGGTGGCCCCAGTCATTACGAGACTTTTGACCCCAAGCCAGAGGCGCCGGTTGAGATTCGCGGGCAGTTCAGTCCGATTGCGACGCAGACACCAGGCATGTTCTTTTCGCAGCCCATGAAACGTTTGGCTGGCATTTCCAATGACTTGGCAATCGTGCGATCGATTCGTCATGATCAGGGGAATCATGGTGCAGGCAATCACTACATGATGACAGGCGCTCCGCCAAGGATTCCTGTTGGCTGTGGCGCGTTTGTTAGTTTTCATCCCAGCTTGGGCAGTGTGGTTTCGCATCAAGTGGGCGCCCCCGACGGTGTGCCGCCCTACTTTACGATGCCCAATATGTCTCGCTCGGGTGGACCCAATTTTCTGGGAGCAAGACACGCACCGTTTATCGTTCCGGATGATCCTAACCGATCAGGGTTCCGCGTCCGTGATGTGACAATCCCAACGGGTTTGACTGATGCACGATTTGAGAGTCGCCAGCAGATTCGCAGGCAGATTGACAAGATGCAGCGTCTGACGGAGGCGGCAATCGCCGATCCCGTGGTTGCTGCTGATGAGTTCTACTCTCAGGGAATGCAGATTCTGCAAAGCAGTGAAGCACAGGCGGCATTTGATATTCATTCTGAACCGGGCGAGGTTCGAAATGCCTATGGACGTAGTCCTTTTGGCCAGCGAGCATTGTTGGCTCGGCGACTGGTCGGTGCGGGCGTACCGTTTGTGACGCTGTACTTCGGAGGCTGGGACCATCACACCGACTTGTTCAATGCGTTTGACAAAAAAGTTCCGCCCTTCGAAAGTGCGATCGCCGCTTTGATCGAAGATCTGAAACAGCAAGGCATGCTCGAGCGTACAATGGTGATCGCGCTGGGAGAGTTCGGACGCACACCCAAAATTAATGACCGCGGAGGGCGTGACCACTGGTCCAACGCCATGAGCGTTATGTTTGCAGGTGGGGGAACACGCGGCGGACAAGTGATTGGGGCGACTGACCGGCAGGGGTACGCTGCTGTTGAGCGGATTCTGTCGCCAGAGAATTTCGTTTCAACGGTTTATCGAAAACTTGGAATCGATCCTGGGCAGATGATGTATACGCCGGATGGACGTCCGGTTCATTTGGTGAGTGATGCCGAACCCATTTCCGAATTGATGGCGTAGTTGTCAGGTGTGTCCAGTCCTATGCCAAAAATTGCTTTGTGTTTCGATCGTTGTTCTCAACTGTTGGGATGGCTGTTGCCCCTGAAAACGCTGTTCGTGGTTTCGGTTTTGGGGCAATTGGTGAGTAGAGGGCTGATGAAGCTGGTGAATGTTCGATCCACCCTGTTGTTGTTTTTCGTTGTTCTTGGGTGTTGCTCAGGCAACTGCTTGCAGGGGCAGATCCAGTTGGATCGCTTTTTTCCACCTGCGGTTGGCGTGGGGCAAAGTCTTGAGCTCAAAGTCGAGGGCAAGTTTCCTGAGTGGCCAATCAAGTTGGTCACTGATTGCGGCAATGTGTCTGTGCAAGCGGCTGAGAAGTCAGGGCAAGTCTTGGTGGAAGCCAATGAGCTCGCAACGCCCGGAGTCGTTTGGGTGCGTGGCTCGGATAAAACCTCGGCGTCCGGATTGATTCCTCTACTGATCGAACCCCTGAATCCGGTTGTTGAGATTGAACCCAATGAAACGTTGGAAAAAGCAACTCAGGTGGATCTGCCAAGCGTTGTCACAGGACGACTGTCAAAGTCAGGGGAGGTTGACACTTTCCGGGTTGCAGTAAAAAAGGGCGAAACGCTGGTGGTGTCGGTGATGGCGAACGAACTATTGCAGTCCCCAATGGATGCTGTCGTGCAGTTGGTTGATGCGAAGGGTCATGTGCTGGCACAGGCCGATGATCAACGTGGCTTGGATCCTCAGCTGGTTTATGAGGTCAAGCGGGATCAGACGCTGTTGATACGGCTTTTTGCGTTTCCAGAAACACCCAACAGTACGATCGGGTTCGCAGGGGCTGTGACATTCGTGTACGCACTCAGGGTTACAACCGGTGCTTTTGTCGATCATGTGTTGCCACTCAATCAGCAGTTGACGGCTGTGGCGGGAGGTGGTGAGACGGGTAGCGTCGTTCAGGGCTGGAATCTTCCGGATGCTTCTGCTGCCAAACAGGGAGCCGTGAACCAATTTGGCGGAAGTGCCATCTTTCTGCCTAATGCCTTGGGCTGGCAGTACCAAGACGCCCATGTTCCCCGCGGCGGCGAATTTTTTGAGACGGCTGAAACGGCTGATATAGCTGTGATGGAAAACACGCCGTGTTCCTATTCAGGACGAATTGCGGCGGCCGGAGAAATCGATCGAGTGCAGTTGGCGGTCCGGAAGGGAAAGAAGTACCGCGTGGAGGTTCACGCACGACGCAGCGGCATGATATTGGACTCGGTGCTGCGTGTCGTTGACCTCAAAGATGGAAAAGAGTTGGGACGCAATGATGATGTAACCCGGGGTAAGTACGATGCCCGTGTTGATTTCACCGCCAAAGAGGATGGACGGGTTGAGGTGCAGATCTCTGATCTCGTCGATGGGTTTGGGATGCGACACGCCTACACGGTTGCCGTGGCTGTTGTTGAGCCTTCGGTTGAGGTCACTGTGGCTGCAGACCATTTTGCAGTGAAGGCTGGTGAGTCGCTAGAGATTCCTGTCACGATTGGGCGGCGTGATGGATACGCAGCAAAGTTGCAGCTCAGTGCTGCTGGGCTGCCAGAAGGCATCGCGGGCGAGGCCGTCGTGTCGGAATCCAAGGGAGATTCGTCCAAGGCTGTGAAGCTGAAAATCACAGCAGCAGATGGAATTAGCCACCAAGGGCCAATGCAAATTCAAGTGATTGAAGTGGGTGCCGAGAAAAGCGAGCCACTTCATGCAAAATATGAGTTGGCAAAAGTATTGCGAATCAATGAATTCTGGTTGACGGTCGCCCCCTGAACAGCATTGCTGACACCAGCCATCCCCGCCTAACTTGCATTTCGGTGAGTTGATTTGCTGCTGTGTGCTTTGATACAGAAAACGCGGGAGTCGCCACGCTGAATGCTTTGCGTCCCGCTGAGGTGTTGCATTCCGGTGTCACCGCACGCTCGCGAGGTTTTCTTCAGCGTTAGACTTCTGTTTGGGTTTGTTGGAGATCAACTGTCCGCGGGTTTGTTCGCGTTCGCGATCTGCGGCAATCACCCGTTCGAACTCTTTTGCGCTTGCGATGTCGACTTTCTTCAACAACCGATGGATGCGGATCAGGTCTGCGATTTTTGGGGGGAAACCTTTGTAGTACTCGACCAGTGACTGGGCCAAACTGATATTCGTGACGATTCCATTGGGCATGGAGCGTACAGGGTTATCGATGTCCTGTGGCGGACGCCCGTTGATGATTCGCATGCACTCGAGATCAGTGCCGGCACTTCTCATGACTAGCATTGGGGTCATGGTACGACTCTCGAGTGGGGGCAAATTTGTGATTTGGCTGAGGGCTGGTCGCTCGTTGGCGCGAACATGCAATACCTCGAACTCATTAATCAAGCGGCGTTGTAAAGCAAGAGTAGGATTCCGCGTTCTGTTTAGGGGTTTGATGCTATTCAACACAAACAGCACGGGACGATTTTGCTTGACAGCTAATGTCATATGCTCATGAATCCGCTTCAGTTGTTGCTGAACATGAGAGATTTGCTGTCCGAGAAGACGCTCGAAGACGTAGGCGTAGAGTTTGCCAAGTGGTTGGGGCGCTCCCCGACTCAGGAATAGGTGCGCCTTACGGGAATTTGCTGACCTAGTGGTTTTGCTAGCCAGATCATAGGCGTGCGAAAAAGCTTCCGGAGTTTGATTTTCTACCTTTGAAAAATACGATAAGGGGGTGGTTTTCAACATCAATTGCGTATGGCTTGCAAGTTGATGAGCATGTTTGAAGTAGCTGTTCCTTTGTGCTTGCGGCAGCGTCTGCGCTTTTGCGTAGACTGCTGTGGCCCACTTCGCCTCTTGGAGAAGCTCCTGAGCAGATACCGGGCCAAGCACGATATGAAGAACATGACCTGAGGGAGTGAGGAAATAACTTGCTACATCACCTCCCTGTTTCCTGATTTTCCCATTGGAATTATGAACAGTGAAATTGCCAACTTGCTGGAATGTTGAAACAAAGTTTTCTGAAATGAAATTTCCAACGTTTACATCTGACAGAGCGACCGCTCTGAATTCGGAGGCGTTGTTTCACGTAAAGCCAGGAATTTTGAAGTTTCCGGAGATGTGTAACATGAAGACAAGCTTGTCTTCGTTGTTGGCAAGCTGGAAAGCATTTTCGGGTTGGTCAATCCACCGCACTTGCGTGCCATAATGAGGGAGCGTGCTGTCGCACTGCTCATTGCCGAGAGCACCAGGTTTTTCAGGGAATGTTAACAAGTCAGGCACGCGAACGATCCGATCTGGTTGGTGCCCTGATGGCATAGATTTGTCCGCAGTGGTGACAGATGTCATCCAGTCCACTGGCTGCCATTTGCAGAATGAATTGTCGAAGGCTGTTGCGCTGACCAGTGTGTTGGCATTTTCCGTAAGGAATTGCGTTGGAGATGCTTCTGAATTCGGATTGATCTTGTCTTTTCCAAGCTTCTCGGAGATTTGGTGACCTGCATCTTCTTTGACAAGCTCTGCGTTGCGCGCTTGCGGTGGGGCACAAATAGGAATTTTCATTGCAGCCGCTTCAAGTGCCACTAAATCCTCGAGGTGGTATGGTGGATCATGCTCAGATGTTGAGGTTCTTGAGGCTTCGCTGCCAGTCGGCAATGCCGCTTGAAAGTGCTGGTGGGCAACCTTTGTAAGCGAGTGTTGCGTGAGTCGGATCTTTTCGACCGGTGGCTCTGTGGGTTGTGTCAGTTTTTGTTCGGACTGTTGGGCCGTCGTCGTGTGGTTTGAGGGAAGTGTTTCACTGACCGGCAGGAAAGCGAGTTGGTGGTGTGCAGCGGTACCGAGTGGGGAACCAAGTGCAGAACTTAACTTTTTATCTGGATGCCGAGTGCTTAGCGAAGCAATGCAGACTACTGACAACAAGAACGCAGCGGCAACGCAAGCTATCGAGGCAATTGTTTTCTTGAAGAATGTCGGCGGGCTGGGGGCGTTGCTATCGGAAGCGTCATCAGCACTGCCGACACGTTGAGCATCGGGGGTAACCGGGGGTGCCGCCACTGGTGGTGCGCCAGCGTTTGAGCGATGGGAAATCATCTCACTTCTCCTGTTTCAAACGACCAAAGATAAGAAATCGTGACTCTCGGAGTTCCATTTCAAGCTAACACTATCAGTTCACTGTTCCAATGAAAAAGCTGGCACATTGACATTAAAATTTTTGTTTGGCTCGCGAGCTTTCGCCAGATTCCCACGCCTACCGGGTTGCGGCACGACCTTTGCATTTTGTCAGTGTGGGGGTAACCCGTACGCATGTCGCTGAGGTGTTGGGTTGCCACTGCGAATGGTGATATCGCGACTGCACGATGCTTTGTGCGTAGCGTTTACGTATGTCCAGCAAGGTGAAGAGTCCATGCATTTACGAGCTGGGTCGGATTTACAACATCTACGAGTACATGGCCTGTCCGGTAAACGACCTGTTGGGGGAAGGTGTTTTTTGGGGACTACGGCAAAGCGGGCGTCATCAGGAGGCATGCGAGAAGTGCCGAGCGTTCTGGTAGTTTGTTTTCGACCACATGTTCATGGACAGCATGGGCTCCATCACCAACCGATCCCAGCCCATCGAGGGTTGGGCAATATTGGCTGGTCCAGTTTCCATCGGACCCTCCCCCTGCTGCTGCCTGTTCGATATCGATTCCGAGTTGATCGGCGGCAGTACGTGCGTGTTGC
>Ga0315322_10003329_pt1 | contig 12404 bp, 7 predicted proteins | sample M110021515metaG_FD_203461 | JGI IMG/M metagenome (GOLD analysis project Ga0315322, IMG submission 203461) | Ammonia-oxidizing marine archaeal communities from Monterey Bay, California, United States - M1 100m 21515 | ecosystem: Environmental > Aquatic > Marine > Intertidal zone | place: USA... | reverse complement strand
ACGATATGCTTTGTGCAATCCCGGGGGCCTTCTTCCACTTAACATCAATCACTCCCGCGGCAACAGGTTTGCTTGAGACAAGATGGACACCCGGTGTTCTATGGCATCCATGCAGCACATGCAGGTAATCCGATTCATCGGCCCATATAATTGGGCTGTAATGGTGATCGGTACTCTTAGGCCCGATACGCACCGGTTCAGAGAATTTGCGTAATTGCGGATCATAGCTGATGAACATCGGATAGGCGTTACCTCTGCCATTTTTTGTCGTACTCGCATCGCCGTTATAGACGATGTAAAGACGCCCGTGCAGCAAGACAGACTGCGGCCTCTGCCGTGCGTCGTATAGCATATTGCGTTTTCCGTGGCTTCCGAATTCCAATATGGCGGATGAGGAGGAAGCCTCGCTTGCAGCTATACTCATTGCACCAACTGTGCACACACCAATAAGGATCGTGACCGTTGCCAATTTGGATATTCTTTTAATCATAACATCTAAAGCTCAGAGGCGAAGCTTGCCTGGGTCAACTTCAGTACCTTATTCGGATTCCTAGCCACGCTGTAAAGTGGCAAACCAACAATCCCAAAGGGTTGACCTCTTATTTGTTGCAAGTACAGCTATGCCGTTCAAGCCCTATCCATCGCCCCGTATTTTGGCGAGCAGTACATGCATGGCCTTCACGCGTTCGGGATGCCGATCCCATAGGTCGGTGGTCTCAAACGGATCGATTTTCAAGTTGAACAACATGCCTTTGCCGGCGGACGGCCGCACGCGATCAGGGCCCTGGCCGACGATAATTTTCCATGGGCCATCACGCAGTGTCTTCACGCCGTTGCCGGCCTGATTGACCATCGGCCCGCGCCGGGTGGGTTGGCCGAAAAATGCCGGTAACAGATTTTCACTGTCTTCACCCGCGCCCTTGGGCAACGTCGCGCCGATCAAAGCCGCGATGCTCGCCATCAGGTCCACGTGGCAAAAGGTGTCATCATTCACCGCGCCCTTCGCGATGCGGCCGGGCCAGCGCACGATAAACGGCACGCGATGCCCGCCTTCAAACGGTCGGCCCTTGTAGCCGCGCAGATTGCCGGCGGATTGATGTCCGTTACTGATCTGTGCGGTGCCTTCGCGTTCGCCGATCTTGACCGAACCGATCAAGGGTCCATTGTCGCTCGTGACAATCAGCAATGTGTTTTTCGACAGCCCGTGTTTCTCCAACGCCGCTATCACGCGGCCCACACATTGATCCACCAGCCACACCATGTCGCCCCGCACACCGGCTTGGCTTTTGCCCGCGGCAAACTTTGGCACCAAATGCGGCGAATGCGGCACGGATAACGGCAGGTAGACAAAAAACGGTTTCTGCTTTGGCGTAGCATCGGCCGCGGCAATGAAGCGCACGGCTGCGTCGGTGAAACGCATATCCACCGTCGCGTTATCCCACACGCGCGTCGCCATACCCGAACGCCAACTACCGGCCGGATTGCGGTAGGTCGTGCCTTCCATCCCGAGGAATTTGCCGTTGGCGATAAAGCAAAACGGTTGCTGATCCGTCGAACAACCGGCCGTGTAAAAAGTTTCCTCAAACCCCAACACTTCCGGCCCACCAAAGACCGCCTTGGTAAAGTCGATACTCTCGCTCATCGCGCGGTCCGGATCCGGCCCGTGATACCATGGAAGCGGTTTCCGAAAATCCACCTGCTGCCCCGGCTTGGCCGTGAAGCCCAAACCCAAATGCCATTTTCCGAATAGGCCCGTGCGATAGCCGTTTTGCTGGAGCAACGATGCCAGAGTCATGCGGTCACGCTCGATCAAGGGTGGCTCGAAATTGAATAGCACACTTTTCTGCAGGCGGGTACGCCAGCAATACCGCCCGGTAAGCAGCGCGTATCTCGAGGGTGTACAAAATGCCGCCGAACTATGCGCATCGGTAAATCGCATTCCCTCCCGTGCCAGCCGATCCATGTGCGGCGTAGGAATTTTCGATCCCGCATTGTAACAGCCCACATCCCCATACCCCATATCATCTGCCATGATGAAAATAATGTTCGGCTTCTCTGCCGAAAACACAGTCATCGTCACCAAATAAAATATTGATAATATAGCGCGAATCATGACCGAATCATTCAGATACCCCTCGTAAGAGTGATACTCCAGTTTAATCTCTTATTCTCACAAGATTAATTGGGTGGTTCTAAGATTGCATCAAGTTGCTGGATTATTTCATCGCCAATTGCCAATGAAGCAGTGGCCGCCGGGGAAGGCGCATTCAAGACATGGAGAGACTGATGCCCCCGCACAAAATGAAAGTCTTGGACAAGTGCACCCTCCGGCGCCATGGCTTGCGCGCGCACCCCAGCGCCACCTGTTTCTAGGTCGTCCACGGTAATTTTAGGGACAAGCTTTTGCAGCAGGCGACAAAAATATTTCTTACTAAAAGACCCCCGTAATTCCTGAGCCGCCATTCCTGGATGTTTCCACAAAAACTTCCACAACCCTGGGAATGTAAGGGCGTCAGTCAGATCACGGAGGTTGACCTGAGTATTGGTGTAACCTTCGCGGGCAAAAGCCAGGACAGCATTGGGTCCGGCCTCTATGCCTCCATGAATCATTCGGGTAAAGTGGACCCCCAGAAAAGGAAACTTTGGATCAGGTACAGGATAGATGAGGTGACGAACCAGATGGCTACTGGATGGTTTTAGTTGATAATACTCCCCTCGAAAGGGAACGATTCGAACCGATCTTTTGTGTCCGGCAAGCTGACTCACTCGATCACAGTGAAGCCCCGCGCAGTTAATTAAGAGATCACCTGTGAAATCGCCAGCCGAGGTGATAGCAACCCACTGATCTCGTTGAATCAAATCAGCCACATGAGCATTAGTAACAATTCGCCCTCCCCGCACCTCTATATCCGAAGCCATGGCCTGTACCACAGCCGGATAATCCACGATCCCTTCCTGAGGCACTTGTAATGCACCGATCCCGCCACAGTTCGGTTCAATTTCACGCAATTCATCGCCGGACAATTTCCGGATTCCCTCCAAGCCATTAGCAATTCCTCGCTCCATGAGAGTTTCCATACGGCTTAGCTCCTCCGAATCGGTCGCGACCACAAGTTTACCGCAAATCTCGTGCGGAACATTGTGATTCTGGCAAAACTCTACCATTTGCCGAATTCCATCCACCGCCAATCGAGCCTTTAGTGAACCGGGCTTGTAGTAGAGACCACAGTGAAGCACTCCACTATTGTGGCTGGTTTGATGTTGCCCCAGCGTCTGTTCCTTCTCCAGAACGGTTACCTCCAAACCGGGCCGGGTATGCAGGAGCTGACGGGCGGTGGCCAACCCCACGATTCCGCCTCCCACAATGATCAATGATTTTTTCCTGTTTCCCAAGGGCCGTGAATCTAAACGAAGCAGAGGGAATTGGCCAAACTCCAGTTGTACTCAGCTCTCCATCATAGGATAATGATTTGATCCAAGCACTACATCGCACTAGCCTTGGGTTTCGCATGAAACAACTGCTTCTCTTTCTGCTGGTATGGATGTCGCTTAGCGAATCGATGTCGGCTCGTCCGAATCTGGTTTTGATTTTCATCGACGACATGGGCTACAGCGATATTGGCCCGTTCGGCTCCCAGCTCAACCGCACGCCGCATCTGGATCGCATGGCGAAAGAAGGGCGTAAGCTCACGAGCTTTTATGCCGCGCCGGTTTGCTCCGCATCGCGGGCTCAATTGTTAACCGGCTGCTACGCGCCGCGCGTGGGCGTGCCGGGCGTGTTTTTCCCCGCCGGACGGAATGGCCTGAACCCCCAAGAACACACCGTGGCCGAATATCTTCGCGAACTGGGCTACGCAACCATGTGTGTGGGCAAATGGCATCTGGGCGATCAACCCGAGTTCCTGCCCACGCGGCATGGATTCGACGGCTACTTCGGCATCCCCTACTCCAACGACATGGGCCGCACCGCCGCCGCCACCGGCAAGCGCGTGCATCCGTTGCTGCGCGATGACAAGGTGGCCGAGCTGCTGGAGGATGAAGGCCAGCGGCGCATCACCCGGGAGTACACCGAGGAGGCTGTGAAATTCATTGAGTCCAGCGCCAAGGCGGACAAAAACTTTTTCCTCTACCTGCCCCACACCGCCATGCATGTGCCGTTGTATCCGCACCCGGATTTTGCCGGTAAATCCAAGAACGGCGTGTACGGCGATTGGGTGGAGGAAGTCGATTGGAGCGTCGGGCAGGTGTTGGGCGCCTTAAAAGAGCTGAAGCTCGCCGAGAACACGCTCGTGCTGTTCACCAGCGACAACGGCCCGTGGGCGTCCAAGGGCAAAGCCGGCGGTGTATCGGGGGCGTTGCGCGGCAGCAAAGGCTGCACGCTGGAAGGCGGCGTGCGTGAACCCACCCTCGCCTGGTGGCCGGGCACCATCGCGCCCGGCACGGAATCCGCTGGCATCGCCGGCACCACCGATGTGTTGCCCACCTTCGTTTCCTTGGCCGATGGGAAAATCAAACAGGACGTGAAGATCGACGGCCTCGATGTCTCCGATTGGCTCCTCGGCAAAGCTGAACAATCCCCGCGCGACACCTGGCATTACTTCCGCGGCACCCAACTGCAGGCTGTGCGACAAGGCCCGTGGAAACTCGCCCTGACCGGTCAATCGCTCGGTATGGGCATCCGTCAGCGCGACGCCGACCTGGCCAAGGGCGGGCGCCTATACAATCTCGAGCAGGAAATTGGAGAGCAAACTGACCTAGCCACTCAACACCCGGAAATCGTCGCCAAACTCTCAAAAATTGGCGAAGCAATAAGCACAGAATTGGCCGCCAATAAACGCCCCGCCGGGTTTGTGGAAAATCCGGTTACTCTCTATCCTACTACCGGCAACAAACGCCGTTCACAACCTGTGAAGCCAGCAAAACCAATTGATTGGGCAAAGGTGAAACTCGGTGATTCCCATCCCACTGGTTCACTACCGAACCTAAAAGATAAATCAATATCGATTCAGGCAACGCTCGACATAGCGGCAGGGGAAAAAGCTCATGGTATTCTCATTAGCCATGGCGGCTCAGCAGTAGGCTATACGTTATACGCCAAACAGGGCATTCTGTTCTTTACCGTGCGCCTTGGACAAAATGCCTTTCAAAGGATTGCTACCAGAGTACCGGAGGGTAACCTTGATATAATTGCCCGCCTAAATGCCAAGAAATTTTCACTGCACGTAGGGAAAAATTCCACGGAAGCCAAATCCCAAGGTTTACTTGATAAACATCCGCAAGAGAGTTTCGATGTTGGTCGAGACGACAAAAACCTCGTAGATCCCGAGGCCCCTAAAGAACCCATCAATGGGCGCTTCATTAACCTGAAGGTTTCCACTCAATAATCCTTTTAATTATGAAAGTACTTCAACAATTTCTGATTACACTACTAACCCCACTTCTACTTTTAGGGGCGGACCGGAAACAGCCAAATATCATCGTGATCATGGCCGATGATGCCGGTTACTCAGACTTCGGCTGTTATGGTGGCGAGATTGAAACGCCAGTATTGGACAAACTCGCAGCCAACGGCCTGCGGTTCTCACAGTTTTATAATACCGGCCGATGCTGTCCGTCGCGGGCGGCGTTGCTAACCGGCGTCTATCAACATCAAGCGGGGATGGGTCACATGACAAAAGATCGCGGCCTGGCCAGCTACAGTGGCACCATTCTGCCTAACGTACCAACGCTCGCCGAGCGGCTGCGCCAAGGCGGCTATCGCACGATGATGACAGGCAAATGGCATCTCGGCACAGAACCCAAGCAATCGCCGATCGCGCGCGGGTTCGATCGCTTTTATGGCACGCGCAACTTCATCGATTCCTACTTCACCGTGCTCGAGCATTGCCCGGTATTTCTCGACGACAAGATTGTGCTACCCGGCACCGAGACACCCGTGAACCATCTGCATCCGGACCAGGAATGGTACACCACGGATGTCTTTACCGATTACGCACTGCATTTTATGGACGAGGCATTCAAGAAACACAGCGATCAGCCGATCTTCCTGTACATCGCCCACAACGCGCCCCATTTCCCGTTACATGCGCGCGAGGAGGACACTAAAAAATATCGCGGCCGCTTTCGCGACACCGGCTGGGACAAGCTCCGCCAGCAACGCTACGAACGGATGGTTAAACTTGGCCTAATTAAAAACGATTGGGCCTTATCACCATCGGACGTCCCAAAATGGGAGACTTACGATGCAAAACAACGCGATGAACTCGATCTGAAGATGGCACTCTACTCGGCCATTATCGATCGAATGGACCAAAACATCGGCCGCATCGTCGCCAAACTTAAAGAAGCAGACCAACTGGACAACACAATGATCCTGTTCATGGTGGACAATGGAGTACCCGGTACTGGGGTGCACGATTGGCGAGGACTCTTTGCTAAAAACGGTCGTCACCCTGAGACACGCGTGGACAACTACTCCGAATGGGGTCGACGCGGCGGCTGGTCCTCTAGTTCCGGTCGAGGTTGGGCCAACCTTAGTAACGCCCCGTTCCGCATGTACAAGCGTTACACCCACGAAGGCGGCGTCGCCACCCCACTCATCGTCCATTGGCCCGATGGGTTGAAGGACCAGAACAAATTGCGCCATTCCCCCGGCCACATCATCGACATCGCCCCCACCTGCCTCAATGCCGCCGGCCTATCCACTAAAGGTATGGAAGGCCAGACCTTGCTGCCGGTGTTTACCAAGGACAGCACCCAGCCACGCACACTTTTTTGGGAACACGAAGGCAACCGCGCCGTGCGTCAGGGTGATTATAAACTCGTCGCCCAACACAACACCCCGTGGGAGCTCTACAACATGCGTAAGGACCGCAACGAACTCCACGACCTCTCCCGGTCTATGCCGCAAAAAGCCACTGAACTCAAAAAACTCTACGAAGCCTGGGCCCACCGAGTGGGGGCCAAACCGTGGGACGAAGTCAGCGTCATCCAAAAAAAGAAGCCGCCGAAAAAGTGAGGCCGAGCGAGGCTACTCGCGCAATTCAATGATCGCGAAGATGGCGCGATGATCAGACGCCACAGCTTCGGCTAGCACACGCGTTTCCACGAGTGTCCAGCGTGCTTTCGGGCGCACGAAAATGTAATCGATTTGTCGGGCCGGTTGACCGACCGGAATCGTCGGCATGATGCGCGCGTTGGTCCGTGTCCAAGTTCGACCGATTTCCTGCAAAGTCCGGCTGGCAGGCACGTCGTTCAAATCCCCCGCGAAGATCGCCGGCATCTCCGGTTGTTTGGTGGTCAATTGATTGACGAACTTCGCCGAGGCCAACCGCTCCGCATCGGGTCGGCGATGATCAAAATGTGTCGCCAACAAACTCAGACTTCGATCCTTGGGCATATGAATTGTCGCCGCCAACACGCCACGTTGTTCGCCGGCATCCACGTTGGGCAACAGATGATTCCGATGCTCCGTAATCGGATACCGCGACAGGATGGCGTTGCCGTATTGACCGCCCTGAAACGCGATGTTGGCACCGAAGACATGATTCATTCGGGTGAGTCGCGCCAGTTCGGCGGCCTGATCCACCTTGCCCGTGCGCGTTGTATTCCGATCCACCTCCTGCAACGCCACCAAGTCCGGCTTCACCGATTGGATCACACGCGCAATGCGCGGCACATCCAGCCTACCGTCCACACCCGCCGCATGATGGATATTGTAGCACAACACCCGCAAGCGCACCGGCGCAGCCTTGCGCTCGGCAAACACCACCTGACGCTTGGCGCGGTGAATACCGATTAACCGACCGGTCACCGGATCATTAGAAAACCCCTGCCCGGTAAACGGCACGCCCTGCTGGCCGAGGTAATGAAGCTCGCCGCCTTTCTTGGGCACTGCCAAGCGAAAGACCACCGGATCATCATGCCCTGTCACCCATAATTCGTCTCCGCGCCAAATGCCGCCAGATAAACTGTAGCGGCCCAATTGGGAAATGACCTTATTGGGATACGTCCAGCGCGCCACCTCGCGCCATTGATCGTCGTACTTGGCGAGAAACGTCTTGGCATTGCTAGGGCCGTAGTGGGCGAAGTTGCACCACCAATGATCGTCCTTGCGCAACACCCACACCAGCGAGCCGTCGGCATTGCCAAATGCCTTGAAGATCGACAGCTTCATAGTGTCGACATCGAGCGCCATGATCTCGCTACGCTCGGGCTTGAAGGGATAATTCGAATGCGCGCACAACAATCGGCCTTCCCAGAAAAACCCACTATTTAGATGACGCGCCGCTCCTGTGCTCACCGCCACCCGCTTGCCCGACGCTCGGTCATACTTCGCTACCGCGCGACTGGTGATAGCGTAGAAGAACCGCTGATCCGCTGCGGCCGCCTGATGCGCCTCCGGCGCGGGCCACTGGCTCACGGACGTCCATTCCGCGCCCAGCATAATCTGGACGAACATGAGAAGGCAGCAGCCGAGGCGCATTTTATTTCTTGGGGATTTCATTGACAGTGTAATAGGCGTGGCGGTGCAGCAGCGGTTCCTGCACCTGCCCGCGTCCGCGCAGGGCGCCCAGATCAAATTCATGCACGTGGCCGCGTTTGAGTTCACTTAAAACAATCTGTGCACTCAACCCGTCAGGCGCGAGTTTGGCACTTTTTATTTCCGGTGTGGTCCGATCCACCTCCGGCCCGCCGTAGCCGCCATGGTAAATGTGCGTGAAAGTGCTGACCTTGTAGCTCTTCGGATCGTCGCCGGTCTTGGCATCGACCGGTTTAGTAAACAGGATTTTGAATCCATTGGGCGTGATGTGGATGCGCTTGATCTCGAACGGCATTTTGCCGGTCCAATCCAATCGCTCCAGCGCGAAGGATTTAATGCCGCGCACTGGCCAGCCGCGATTCGTGCCGCCGGCCAACAGACGGCCCTGCCGGGTGAATTGCACATTGAGAATGCCGGTGGAAAGCCCTTCGCGAAACGGGTAACACGCGCCCTGCCACACGCCGTTGATCTGCTCGGTGGTCGCGCGCATAAGGATCGATTGCGTGTAGTCGCCGAGAAATATTTGATTTTCAAACGGCCCAAACTTGCCGCCTGTTTGATCGACTACGTACCCGGTGATCGAGCGCCCCATGCGGATGTAGGGAAACACCACCGCATACGGCACGAGTTCCTTCACCTTTTCCTTTTCGGTGACAATGCGTGTGCCGCTCTCCGGCGCGATCGGCCGCGGAAGGTCCGAAGCGTACGGGTACCAGTTGAAACTCGCCGGATGCCCCATGAACCCGCCGGGCTTGAGAAATTTCAGGCTGCACGAGGAATTCCACGGTCCCTGACTCTCTATATAAAACAACGCGCCGTGTTCGTTCGGGCCGATGCCACCCGGACTACGGAGTCCGCTGGCGATCGGGATGCTCTTGCCCTCCGGCGTAACCTTCAGGGCCCACCCGCGATAGAGCGCACGCGAATGGTATGAACTGGACAGCCCCAACGCCACGTAGAGATTGCCCTGCGCATCGAACTTCGAGCCAAAAGCGTACTCGTGATAATTACGATATCCCCATGCGTCGGACACCGTCTCAAACCGATCCGCGCGGCCGTCGCCGTTCGTATCGCGCACCCGTGTCAGCTCCGCGCTGTGCGTCACATACAACGTATCCTTTTCGCTCTTGCGATTCGCCAGCCCGAAAATTTCATCCAGTCCTTCGGCAAACTTCTCGAAGCGCGGCCGCGGCTTGACGTCATCCACCCCACTCATCAGGTAAATCTCCCCGCGCCGCGTCCCGATAGCCATACGATTGTCCGGTAGCAACTCAAACGCCCCCGCTTCAATCACCTGCCCTTTCGGAATCGGCACACTTACAACCCGATAATATTCCCGCTCCCGCTGCTCCGTCCCCCAACGCGCCCCCACCTCCTCGGCAGCTGCGCTTGAAGCGATCGCCAAGGCCAGCACGGGCCCCAACCAGCTAGCGCAACAACTCATAACGTATCCCCCATTCTGATTTGCCTTTGGGCAGGTTTAATTTCATCAACAATTCCTTTGTCTCACCGGCACCGCGAAGGAGGACTTCCGTTTCCGGTAGCCACACTTTTAGTGATTCCGTGCCGTATTGCCGCGGTGCCAACCTCTGCACCTTGCCGGTCAATACACGCACATAAACCGTCTCCGACTTGGACGCATCCAAATGCAGTGCGCGCGCCAAGCCATTCAGCCCATCGGACACCACCACCTGCGAGCGATCCGATACACTCACCATTCCCGTGCGATATAGGAAAGTCGGCACACCAACGGCATCCAATTGATAACCCTCAAACCGATAACCGCGATTGCGCGGATACAACGGATCGGGATTCACCGGATTCTCCTTGGTCATCTGCGGCCTCAACGGCCAAGGCGCATCGGCCTTTGCCAAACGATAAAACGTCACATCTTGCGCCAGCTCGATGGCACGCGGTTTCGGATTAAAATTTCCCGCGCCCTGACCGCCCCAGTACACGCTCACAAACTCGCCCTGCCATAGAGCGCTGAGCGTGCCGTTCTGCGCATTGAAGGCGTAATTCAACCCACCCGGAAAACCGACCGCAATCCCGCGATAACCCGCCACTCGACTGCGGCCGCGATACACGCGCGTGAGATCGCTCACCACCAGATCCGTGCCCACTGAGCGAATGCCCGAGGGATCGCGCGCCGAGCGACCCAGCGAAAAGTAATACCACAAGGCCTGCAGTTGCGCCTCCGTTTGGCCCTTCAACACATTCGACCTCACCGCCTTGCCGTCCGGCCAAAAGTTCGGCATCACAATACCCGGACGAAACTTCTGAGGGTTCCGCATGAAGTGCGAAAACCAACTGGGCTGCAGCCGCTCAAAGGAATTCAGTAAATCCACCCCCTTCAAGCCCGGTGACGGTTTGCCGTTGAAGTTATGGCAGGCCACGCAGTTCAATCCCTGATCGCCCACTAACAAATGGCCGGCCTCGCGGACCGTGCGCCGATCCTCGCGCTTGGGTTCCGGCAGTTCCACCGCCGGCAACGAATCCATTTTCTCGAACAGCCCCGGCAAATGCCGCAGGTTGGCCTCGCCGAATTGCGGCATGCGCGTGTGCATGTAAGGCCGCACCGCTGCCCCATCGAACAACACCTTGCGTAGCCATTCCGGCCGCAGCTTCGCGCCCACGCCGTCCAGCGCCGGCGGAATGCGGCCGGGATTACCCAGCCCCTCCTCGTCCGTGCCGAAGTGCTGAAACATCGCATTGCTCACGCCGCCCGCACCATCTCGCGCGTGGCAGGCAATGCAGTTGAAGGTCGTCATGGTATGCTGAACCTGCAGCCGATCCGACAACGGTTTTTGAATCCCTGCCAACGCCTTGCCGATGGCTGCCCGCTGGAAGGCGGACAAATAAAAATCAGGCACGCCGTCCGGTTGCTCGGCCAGGCATCCCCTACCCGCCCGAAGCTCGGCCATCGGCATATTCAACTGCGACTCTTGATTGGGCAACTTATGGCACGATGTGCAGTTCAAACTGCGGAACACCGCCTTGCCCGCCGCCACCTTGGCCGGATTAGGGGGAAGCTTTGCGACCTTCAACTCTTTCGTCCCAAGCAGAAATGCCGCGATGGAGCGCGCCTCGTCGCGCGTGAGATTCATATCCGGCATACGCCCCGCCGGTCGGGAGTGATGCGGCTGAAACAAAAACGCCGACAACGAATCAAGCCCGTACTTGGCCGGCACATGCTTTAGCCCCACTCCCTGACCCGGCGTGTGACAAGTGACGCAGCCCACGCTCTCGAAAAGTTTTTTGCCTGCACTCACCATCGAGCCATCCACCTTGGACCGCGAAAATTTATCGGCGGATAAACTCGTCAAATAATGTGTCAGCATATCCGCCGTGGCCTCGCGTTCATCCGCCGATACGGCCGCTAGCACATCCGGCATTTGCGTACCTGGATCCGCCTCGGCCGGGTTTAACAAAAACCGTCGCAGAAACCCCGCATCCACCCGCGCGCCCACACCCGACAAATCTGGTCCTAATTTACGCTCCACCGGTCCCGCATGGCACCAAGCACAACGGAGTTCCTCGATCAACACCCGCCCCTGCCCGGCTGCATCCAATCCATGCCGCTCATGCAACAGCCCCGGCACCACGGGCGGCGCCGCCATGACCGACCCCAGCGACCACCACAATATGACAACCGCGATCCGCATCACTTTTTCTTGGCACTGATTTGCATGGCCTATTTTTTGGGTTTCTTGTCGCCCGCCGCGCGGCGGAGGGTTTCGAACACCTTTTCGTATCCGCCACCGTCCAGTGCGTTGCCGCCCGGAACAAATTCACCATAGGGCCGGGCCGTAAACCGTTTGAGCTCCGCAGCAAGTTTTTGTTTCATTTGAGCCAATGTCCC
>Ga0315322_10003327_pt1 | contig 12406 bp, 11 predicted proteins | sample M110021515metaG_FD_203461 | JGI IMG/M metagenome (GOLD analysis project Ga0315322, IMG submission 203461) | Ammonia-oxidizing marine archaeal communities from Monterey Bay, California, United States - M1 100m 21515 | ecosystem: Environmental > Aquatic > Marine > Intertidal zone | place: USA... | reverse complement strand
AGGATGCAAAGGCGGAGGAAGTTCAAGCACCTCGAGTTCCACTTCTACGGAAGCGCCCTCGGTTTTGGATTTGGTCGGTTCCGAAATAGCTTTTAATCCGATTATCAAGTTCACCACCGCCACTGATTGCATCTACGACAACACCTTGGCAATGGAAAAGACCTTTCCGCGGCCCGCGACCGGTTTGATTCAGGCTACCTATACGGCTGTTAAAAACGGAGGTACGCTAACGGTCACGATTTCCTCCACTGATTCGACCTTTGGCGAAGATCTCGTATTGGTCATGACGGGGTGGGGCGATACCGATGGAGATGGTCTGATTGACCAATTCGCGGTTCAGCCCACCTTGGGAGACGATCTCCCCCTGGCTCAGATGACCGGCCAATTTACCGTAAACCCGCCTGCTCTTCCCGGCGCGGTTGTCTCGACTTCGACCTTACCGGTTTTTGCCGGCGGTGATTCAAACCGTTCCCCCACTTTATCCGAGTGGAATAGTTACGTCGTGGGCAAGCAACTGGTCTTCATCTATACGGATGGAAACGTTTCGACCTTGAAACTGGATACCTCCAGTTCTTACACCACCATCGATGAGCAGGGCAATTCCGTGCAAGGGACCTACGATTACGATAGAATTGACGACAGCACCGGTCGGTTAACCATTTTGGAGTCCAAGAGCTATGTTTATGGCCAGTCACAGACGGCGGGCTCGACCGTCATCACTTCCGAGCGGCGGGCTGCCTTCTCCTTGAACTTCTACAATACCGATCCTCTTTACGATTCATTTTTTAACGCCTTGGGCGGATTGGGGATTCACTTTTACATGACAACCGACGAAGAAACCCTTTCCACCGGTACGGTTACTTCCAAGGCGGCTGCCTATGGCAGGCTCCGGGTTTATAATGATGCCTCCGTGTTGTCCGAATAGGAATAATCTCTTCATCCGATTTAATCAGAAACGAACAATTATCAAAATAAGGAAGTATACTATATGAAAAAGGTACAAACTTTGGCGGTCTCAATTATCATTGCCTTTGCGGGGTGCTTTGACGAAACCACAAATCAGGCAACCGTCTCGGGAACCGTGGCCACTCCCTCGGCCAGCTCCGCTTCCTCGGAACTTGCAAATGCGCAGATTGCCTTCAATCCGGTTATTACGATTGATGCGAGCGGAAATTCATGCACCTACGACAATACGAAAAATACGGTTTCCTCTTTTCCCTCAGGGACCGCCACCTGCACGATCGCTTATTCGGAAAGCGGGGGAGCTCTTGTGGCTACTCTCACCGAGACCAACGGTTCGGTTTTGGGCGGCACTGATCTCGTGCTGAATTTGTCCGGGTTTGTTGACAAGGGTAACGAGGGCTTGGTCGATGAGTTCACCGTTCAGGCTACTCACGGAGCAACCACGGTGCAGGAAACCGGCCAATTTGTAGGGGCAACGAAACCACTCAACAAGACGGTTGCCTCAACGCGTGCGGAATTGCCCGACCTTACAGGCGCCCCCGATGCAACCGAGTGGGCAAGGTATTGCATAGGCAATGCGATCTCCGTAGAGGAAAGCGGATCGGGAGACCTCTCTTTGGCTAGGTTTACCAGCTCAACCGCCCATGAAGGCTACGAGGTGAGTGGAACTGACGCGGGTTCGTCATGGAGCGGAACTTATACCTATGCCAAGAACTCGGAAACGACCGGAACCTTGGTTCTCTCGGAGACTGTAACCAATTCCACCGGAGCCCAATCCACCAGTGTGACGACCATCGCGTTGACCTTTACCGATTTTTACACAGGTTCCTGGCAGACTACCAGCTCGGTCCAGACCATTGTTGCCACCGGGGAGTCGACTACGGACTCGGAGCTTGAGACGGGAACCTTTCAGATGTACACCGATATTTCTCTTTTCATCGGTTCCGGCTCGAACTAAGGAATTCGTTCATTCTTTTCATTAGGAGAAGAGACCCGCCCGGGCATTTCGAGCGGGTCTTTTCTTTTTCCCCATGAGGCTTACCCCCATCAAATATTGCTTGTTGCCCGCGATTTGCGTTTTCTCCTCCTGCAAGTCGGTAAAGGAAAACTTGAGCGAGCAATACGGGCGGGCTTCGACTTTGTACGAGGAAGCATACCGCGAGCTCAAGAATAAGGAACCTAAGGAGATCAATTGGAGTCAGGCTCGGGCAATGATGCTGGAGAACAACCTCGAGCTACATCGGGCCAAGGATGCTCTCGAGAGAGCGAAGGAGAGCAAGCGGCAGATTTATTGGGACCTCGTCCCGAGCCTGCGTTTTTCGACGGCGTTGTCCAAGTCTCTTACGGATTTGGGAACCGTTGATTCGAAGGATTTGAGATTCAGCGTGTTTTCCACAATCAATCTGCCGGGGATTGTAAGTCTCTATTCCCGAAGATACGGAGCTATCTTGGCAGAGCTCAGAGCGCAGTGGGAGCTCCGGCTCAAGCGCAGAGAATTGATCATCCGCCTGAGGGAATTGTTTCTGGAGTATGATGATTTTGAAACGAGAAAGGGAAATATAAGCCAAAGCCAGCTATGGAATCCACCAGGTAGCAAAACGCCTGCGGAATTGCTTAAGAGTACTCCGGAGGAAATCCTTCTCGAGCAACAGGCTTTTAATTTGAGGCTTTCCGAGAATCGCCTCACGCAGTCGATTGCCAAGATTCTTGGGAATTTCGATCATCGTTGGAAATTGACGGGTGGTGAATTGCCCGAGTTCTCCTACGCGCAAAACCCTCTCGACTTGAACGATACGGCCCGCTTGGGCGTATTGCTGCGAAGAAAACAGGCGGCTGACCTTGAAGCCCTTCGCCTAATGGAGTTATCCACCAAGCTGAGATACTTTCCCGACCTCAACTTTGGAGTGAGCAGTCCATCGCTCTATCGAATTGGAAATGGCAGGGAGCAGGGGTTTTCGGCCGATGACTTGATCTTTCATGCCAATAGCGTGGTGAGCCTGGACACGAGTTTCAGGCTTACCAGGCAGTTGAAGAACGTTCGCCGGCAAATCGAGCTCCAAGACAGAATCATGCAGGAGCAAATCAGGGAACAGCTTCAAAGGGCCATCCTGGCTCAAGAGGAGTTGTCGCTAGTCGAACGGGAGTTGGATTTGGCGGAGTTGAGGATCGAAACTCTGGATGCTCAGCCGAGGAGTACGGAGTTGGACGACGTGCGGATTTATCTGGAGAAGCGGTTTGTGCTCATCGAGCGGGCCTCCAATCTACGTTTGAAAAAAGCTCGAATCGAGGGTGGCTTTTGGCTACTTGATGAGGATAAATGGCTTGATGACGAGAAATCTGATGAAGAATAATTGTTCCGTCCTTGTTTTACTGTTGGCGAGTATTGGCCGGATGCCGGTTGTGTCATTGATCCTTTTGCTTTTCTCACTCGGGTCAATCGCTGGCAACGCGGCCTTGGGCAAACCTGTTGAACTGAACCTGAAGGGCTTTCGCGAGAGTTCGCGAATTCTCGTTGGCAAGCTTCCGATCCGGGTTGCCCCAAGGAGAGAGTACTTGATCAAGGCAGGGGCATCAGGCTTGATCGAGCTTTACGTTCCTCCTAAGCCGGGGAATTTCAAGGCGGGTGACCGGTTGGGTGGCATTGACGTCCAAAGGCTGGAGTTGGACGAGGAACTTATGACTTTGAGCGAATCCTTGCTCAATGAGAAGGAGATCCCGCATTGGCATCTTCAAAGAAAAGCTCAGGTCGATCAGTTGACGACTCAATTGACGACCCTCGAAGGGGAAAGGGAACTTGCCGAGAACATGTTGGCCGATCCTCAGAAGTACAAGGATTTGTTCAAAGGGATGCGCAAAGGCCGGGAGATGGGGGGGCGCTCGATCGAGGCTTACCTTGATGAGCTGAAAAGTCACCAGAAGCAACTCAAGGAAATTCTCGCTTTCATCGAGTCGGACCGCAAGGAAGAGTTGGAAATCGGTGAGCTTGTCAAAAAGTTCGAATTGAAGAAAATGCAATTCGAGTTACGTAGAAAAGAAGCTTACTTGACCGTTCCCTTTGATGGGCGGGTCAGTTTTGTTTTTCCTTACGTAACGGGGGAAAAGAACTATGTCGTGATGGGAACCGAAATGGCCTTGGTTCGGGATATGAAGGAAATGTTCGGACAAGTTCCTATTTTGGATTCTCGTTGGCGGTTGCTTGAAAAGTCAAAGCTCGAACTGGAAGTGGCCGTGCCCAAAGGCGTTGCCGTGGCAACCTATTCGAGCAGCTTCAAGAAGGACCTGTCCGGAACCGAGAACCTGATCTATTCTTTCCTCTTCGATCCGTCAGGCAATCAAGGTCTCATGAATCAAATGTCTGGCACGGTTGAGGGTAAGCTCTTTTATGACTTTGGCCAAAAGGCCCGCCTCGTCCCGAAGTTTCTTTTGGTTTCGCTCGGTCCCGAAGTCTTTCGCAAAGATGGATGGGAGGGCTTGGTCGATCGATTTGTTCCCGGATACGAACTTCTGCACGTTGGATTGCAGTCCGTTGCCTTGGCTAGGAAAACCGGCTCTTGACTGGCTTGGCCATTGACCTGACACCCAGATGAACGAGCACGCGGAGAGAGGAACGATTCGTTGCCAAAACATATCCTTTGGGTATTCGAAAGAGCTCGTTTTCGAGTCCTTCTCACATTCTTTCCGGGAGGGGATTACTTTGATCAAAGGGTATTCCGGGTGCGGGAAATCCACCTTGCTCAAGCTGATTGCTGGATACCTGGCCCCGCAACAGGGAACAGTCCGCCTTCCCGAACCTTGGCGCGTTCCTGGCAAAAAATTTCAACGCGAGGGTTTGGGCTTCGTCTTTCAACAGCTTAATCTTCTTCCCCTTGCCTCACTGGAAGGCAACCTCTCGATCGTTTCTTCCGTGGCGGGAATTCCCAAGGGGTTTCCCAAGAGAGGATGACGGATTTGTTCGGGCGTTTGGGCTTGCGGGAATTGAGCAAGAGAAAGCCTTCGGCTCTATCCGGAGGGCAACAGCAACGCGCGGCCGTTGCCCGGGCCTTGATTAAGCGCCCTCAGGTTTTGTTGCTCGACGAGCCTACTTCGGGCCTGGATGAGATGAATACGAAAGTCATCAAGGACTTGCTCGCAAGTTCTTTGCCAAAGGGTTGCATTTGTATCGTTTCAAGCCACGACTACCGCTTGGAAGAAATAGCTGATGAGATCGTTGATTTTAATATCCGTTTACCTGTCGAAGGACCTCTTCAACAGATGGCTTGAGACTCCGGGCGCCGTTTTGGCCCGTGTCTTGATCGCAGTCTCCCTGTGCCTGCTCTTCCTTTTCATGAGCGCCGGGTTTTCACTTACCGAACAGGCGATGGAGAAAAAGATCGAGAGCTTCGGCGTCAATACCATGATCGTTCGTTCCATTGGGCCTTCACCTGGCCAGTCAAGGGCGGGAATGGGTGAGTTGCTCGAGCCGTTGGGCGAACAGGGTACGTACTTTCCGTTCTCGATGTTATACGTGAATGCCACCTTGAGCTCGGGAAAAAAGGGTAGGATCGTACTTTACGATGACGCGAGCCTGCCTGCCTTGGCTCAGTTGCTGGGCGGGTTGTCGAAAATACGGAAACCGGTTTTTTTGACCGCTTACGGATACCCGGAGGCCATGGTCGAGAGGGTGGGGGTTCGGGATTTCTTCTTCGATGCCGAGGTGCTCAGGCCTCCCCAAGTGCTTCGTTTCGTGAGCCTGAACGTGCCCGTGCTTTTCATTCCGCGGTCGATGGGCGGGGGCTTGGCCAATTATACCGTTCAGGAATCGGTCTTGTTCATGGCCCGTGATCCAAGCGAATTGCCGGGCATTCTCAAAACGACCGAATCTCTTCTCAAGGCGGAGGGGTTTGACCGGGTTGAACTAAGCAGTCCGATCCAGTGGATTGGGGAACTGGAGGACATCCGGGGCCTGCGCCTAAAAGCTCAGGCCTTCGGAGGAAGCTTCGTAGCTTTGCTCATTGTCTTGATCTTTGGATCGATCGCAGTTTTCGAATATAGGCAAAACGTATTTGCCACCGCCTTGTTCAAGAGTTTCGGCCTTCATTGGGCTCACCTCGCTCTTCGTTATTTGGCCGATAGTGTGTTTTGGCTTCTGGTAGCATTCCTTCTTGCTCTCGAGTTGGCCAAGCTTTTTCACGCATTTGTATTCAGCGCCGCTGGCTTTGAAGCCGGATTGCTTGACCTGACTCTCTTCAACCCATACCAATTCGCGGGGAATCAGGTTCTTTTGCTTGTCCTGCTCGTTGCATCGTTGGTTGCGGTGCTTCCGGTTTGCCTGGCCTTGCGCAAGCCCGTAGGGGAAGTACTTGGTTAATGATGTTGCCGTTTCGCCCATAAGGAATTTTATAGCACGACATGATTTTCATTAAGGAGGTGAGCCTGTCCTATGGGCATAAGAAGATCTTCGAGGAAATATCGGAAACGATTGGACCTCGGGATCGCATCGCTTTGGTCGGCTCGAACGGCTCGGGCAAGACGACGTTGCTTAAGATGCTGATGGGAGATGAGACTCCCGGTAGCGGTACCATTGAGAAACCTGATTACGCAACGATTGGGTATTTGCCCCAAGACGGGATTTCGGTGTTGGGTCACTCTCTTCGCGAGGAGGCGGGCAAGGCCTTTGCGGATGTCCGATCCTTGCAGGAAAAACTGGATGAGGCCGAAGTCGAGCTAGGCGAGATGGAGCCGGATACCGAAGAGTTTTACGACTTGATCGATCTGATGGGCGCATGGGAGGAGCAACTCTCCTCCTTCGAGCCCGAAAAGATGAACGCGAGAATTGAGAAGATCATGATGGGGATGGGTTTCTCTCTTGCCGATATGGATCGTCAATTGGATGAGTTCTCCGGGGGGTGGCAGATGAGGATTGCCCTTGGCAAGCTACTCTTGCAATCCCCATCCCTGCTGATTTTGGACGAACCGACCAATCATTTGGACGTCGTCTCCCAGCATTGGCTGGAAAATTACCTGAAGCGTTACCAAGGTTCGATCCTCGTGATTTCTCACGATCGTGCCTTTTTGGAGACGGTTACCGAGCGTACCTTGGAACTGAAGATGGGAGCCCTTAACAGTTACAAGGGGAATTACGGGTTTTATCTGCAGGAAAGCGACGCAAGGAAGGAGAGGCAAAGAAAGGCCTCCGTTAACCAGAAAAAGGAGATCCAGAAGGAAAAGGAATTTATCAACCGTTTTCGCTCTAACGTGAAGAAGGCGGCTATGGTGCAAAGCCGGATCAAAGCCTTGGAAAAGATGGAAATAGTCAAGCCGGAGGCGGAAGAAAAAAAGATCTACTTCCGGTTCCCGCCTTCTCCGCCGGCCAGTCAAAAAGTCGTGGAGATCGAGAACCTGCGCAAATCCTATGACGAACTGGAAGTCTTTAGCGGTCTTGACCTGCGAATCGACAAGGGCGACCGCATCGCAGTGGTCGGGGTCAATGGGGCGGGGAAATCAACCTTGGTGCGGATCCTGGCCGGGGTCGAACCTTTCCAAAAGGGAAACAGGGACATCGGTGTGAACACCGTAATCGGTTACTTTGCCCAGCATCAGGCCGAGGAGTTGAATCCGGAAAATGACGTCCTGACTGAAGTGGAGGAGGTCTTGCACGATAATCCCGACGCAAACCCACGGGCCGCTCTCGGAGCTTTGCTCTTCAGCGGGAATGACGTGTTCAAGAAAACGTCTGTTCTTTCGGGCGGTGAAAGAAACCGAGTGGCGTTGGCGAAGCTGTTGATGAAGCCGTGTAACTTTCTGATCATGGACGAGCCGACCAACCACCTTGACATCCGGAGCAAAGAGGTTCTGCAGGAAGCGTTGAACCTATTCGAGGGGACGGCGATTATCGTCAGTCATGACCGAGCCTTCCTCGATGGCGTGGTCACCAAGGTTCTGGAAGTTTCTCCAAACAAGACCAGAATGCTGACCTGTAACGTCAGCGAATACATGGAACGGCTCGATACGGAAGAGGCTTGATCTCTCCCGCAATCGGGTGAATGGTCGAATACCCCAATGGCCAAGTTGTACTTTCACTATTCCTCGATGAACGCGGGCAAGTCCACCGCTTTGCTTCAGGCTAATCACAATTATGGCGAGAGGGGAATGTCCACGGTGCTCTTTACGGCGAAACTGGATGACCGTGATGGGGTGGGGCTCATCCGTTCACGGATTGGCATCGATCACGGAGCTTTGGTTTTTGCGGATGGAGACGACCTTTTGGCAATCGTGCGGGAGGAAAGTGGCAAGCGCTCAGTTGATTGCGTCTTGATTGATGAAGCCCAGTTTCTGAGCAAGGCTCAAGTACATCAGCTGACCAAGGTGGTGGACGAGCAAAACGTGCCGGTGCTGACTTACGGCATTCGAACGGATTTTCTCGGGGAAACGTTCGAGGGAAGCAAGTACTTGATGGCATGGGCCGACGAGATCAAGGAGATCAAGGCTATCTGTCATTGTGGGAAAAAGGCGACCATGAATGCCCGGATCGATTCATCGGGCAGAATGGAAACGGAAGGCAACCAGATAGAAATCGGTGGGAACGAGCGCTACGTTTCCCTTTGCCGGAGTTGTTTTTCCCAGGCGGATACCGGACCAAGCTCGGGGTAGGCATTCTTGATGCCGAAGTTTGACGTGTGAAGAAAACCTTTTCACACTAGTTCTTATGAAAACCGTTTTGTTCCTACCCTTTGCACTTTTTCTCTTGTCGCTGTCGACTCTTTCCTTTGGCCAAGTCCAGGTTCACGAATGGACGAACAAGGCGGGCCGGACGATCAAGGCCAAGTTTGTGAGGGGAGATGCGCAGACTGTAACCATTTTCCTTGGCGGTCGCAATTTCGTACTCAAAGTAGCCGATCTTAGTGAGGAATCCCAAGCCTTGGCTCGCAAGCTTTCCGCTCCGCCTCCTTCTCCGTCCGTCCCTTCTCCGGTTGAGAAACCAGACGCTCCCACAGGTTCGGTCTCTCCGGCCCCCTCACCTGCAGTTCCCGGAGGCAAACTCGTTTTGCCCACGCTCGGTTCGGGCAAGTGGGCTCAATATCATTCCGTTCTCGAGACCTCCACCCATGACGTCGCTCTTCATGGGAGCGGAGTATTTCATATCTACCTCAAGGAGGGGAGCGAGAATCTTCTTCAAGGTCGTCCGCTGATCCTTCAGTTCAACCACGGGTACTACTCGAAACCTCACCCCAAGGGGTCGGTTTATGCCTACCATTCGACAAGGAGCGACTACCATTATTACTACCGTAAGATCATTGGCTTCGAGAGCCCGCCCGAACCTTCGCAGAAACTTGGCCGACTGAAACTAAAGGCAAAACTTGAGGATGAGGTTACCATGGAGATCGAATTCGAGGCTGGATCGCGCCGCATCGCGATCTGGGGCAAGGCAGATGATCCGTCGAGTATCGAGCATCCGACCATAGCCGCCATCAGGTTATCCGTGCCCGAATCGATGGCCGTGAAGGATGGGGATGGTCTCGCCGAATGGAAACCCATTGTCGATGATACCGCCATTGAGGTCGTAACCACTTCCCGGGCCAAGGAAACCATTCCGTATCTTGAAAAATGGACCGACCTGAAGAAAAAGTTTAGTTTCTCGAGGGGGATTGAGTCAGCATTGACTTCGGGCAAGCTCTTCGGTCGCAGAAAAATATCGGTAGCTCCGAAGTCCCTTCGCAACAGCGCATTGAGCGTGGGGAGCTACTCGGGTGTCTTTCCCTTCCAGCATTACCGGTATTATTATCAGGAAAAAACGGGAGGGGAAATTGACAAGAGCAGTCGCCTGGAGATCGAAATCAAGTAAGCTGATCTTTTTCGGGCTTACGTTGCCTTGTGTCTGCTCAACGAGCAACGGTTGGAGGGAGGTATTCTCCTCTCATGCGAAAAAGCCTAATGGGATAGAAATTTCAGAGCGATAAATCCGCCCAGTAGAAGAAGCCCGAAGGCAAGGGCCAACTTGTTGAAGTGGCGGTCGATCTTTTCTTTCATCGGTTCTCCAAATTTCGAGATCAGGATTGCGACTAGAAAGAAACGGGCCGATCGGCTGGTTGCCGAGGCGAGAACGAAAGGCAACAAGGCCATCCCGAGCACCCCGCTTGCAATCGTGAAGATCTTGTAGGGAATGGGGGAAAACCCGGCGATGAGGACCAAGGCCACTCCCCACTCATCGAACCACTCGGAAATGAGGATGAATTTTTCTTCCGTGAAGCCAGGCACGAAGTCATAGAAAACCTGTTCCAAGGCTTCCCATCCGAAAACTCCGATGGCATAACCTGCCAACCCCCCGAGAACGGATGCAACCGAACAGATGAGAGCAAACTTCAGGGCCTTGCGGATCGCCCCGAGGCAAAGGGGAATGAGCAAAACGTCAGGTGGGATGGGAAAAAAACTGGCTTCGGCGAAAGAAATCAAGGCGAGCCATAGGGACGCGGTCTTCCGCTCGGCAAGGGAAAGCATCCAGTCGTAAGTTTTTCTAAGCGGGTTCTTTTTGCCTGATTCCATGCGATGGAGGTTTTCCTTAGCCTTATTCGTAAACGGAGGGCTTCAACGTTCCCACATAGGGCAACTGTCGGTACTTGCCCGCATAGTCGAGTCCATACCCGACCACGAATTCGTCGGGAATCGAGAAGCCGGTCCAATCCGACCTGAAGTCATTTTCGCGACGGTCAGGCTTGTCCAGGAAGACACATGAATGAACGGATGCAGGGTTCTTGGAAAGTACCTCGTCATGCACGCGTTTCATCGTGTTCCCCGTATCAAGGATGTCGTCCACTAATAAAACGTGCTTGCCCGAAACCTCCGATTTCAGGGAACTGAGAATGCGGGGGGCGGTTTCCGGGTCCGTTGAGTTCCCGTAGCTTGATACACGCATGCAGTCGAGCCGAAGCGGAATGCTCAAGTTACGGATGAGGTCGGCAGTGAAGACGATGGCTCCGTCAAGCAAGGTGACGAGAAGGATTTCCTTTCCCTCATAATGCCGGTCTATCTCAACACCTAACTCGGTAATGCGTTGGCTGATTTTCTCTTTGCTGAGAAGGATTTGCTGAAGGTCGTTTTTCAAGGAATTTGATGGAGTAGTCGCTCGATGCTGGATTGGGCGCAAGAGGCATAACCGCCCCCGAAAAGGTTGTAGTGATTAAGCTCGTGATAAAGGTTGTAGAGAATCTTGCGAAACTTGAAGCCTGGGTCGAGAGGATAAACGGAGTCGTAAGCCTGATAGAAGGAAGAAGAGAATCCGCCGAACATGTAGGTGAAGGCCAAATCGGTTTCCCTGTCTCCATAATAACTCGCCGGATCATAGATGAACGGCGTTCCCTGTTTGTCCACTGCTGCGTTTCCTCCCCACAAGTCTCCATGAAGAAGGGAAGGGTGGGGGGAATAACCTTCAAAGAATGCGGGAAGGTTTTCCAAAAGCTCGGAGCTTCTCTGGAAACTTTGCCCCTTCCGTCGGGCCAAGTCAAACTGGTGGGCAAGTCGATTGCTCGCGTAAAAGGAAACCCAGTCTTCGCAACGGGGGTTGGGTTGAGGGGTTGCCCCGATGCAGTTGTCCCGATGCCAACCGAAAAAAGGCTGATCGATCTTGTGGAGTCGAGCCAATTGGACGCCCAGTTCGGATTGACTGGCGGAGGAGTCGGGCCCTTCTTCCATGAAGGCAAGGACGAGGAAGGATGATTTTCCGGTTGTTCCGTAGGCAATGACGTCGGGTACGGTAACGGTTGAGGTTGCCTTGATTTCCTTCAGGGCGTCGGCTTCGGCCTCGAAGAAATCATGGAAGCTCAAGTCATTTTGCTTGAGGAAAAAAGAGCGTCCGTCCGTCCCGGTGATTCGGGTTGCCTGACTGATGCACCCACCTCCGATCGATGACGAACCGGAAGGGTCGAAGACCGACCCGGTTGTCTTGGAAATCGCCTCGGCGAAGGAAGAAAAGGACGTGGGGGGCACCGATGTTATCAGGATGGCGGCGATAGCCGGCTTTCGAGTTCGTCCAAAAGGCTGGAGCAACCGTCTTCCAAAAGATCCAGAACCTTTTCGAACCCGGACGCGCCTCCGTAATAGGGGTCGGGGACCTCCTTGTCATTGCTGGAAACATAGGAGCAGAAAGGTTTGATCTTGTCCCGAAGTTCAGCACTTGGGGCAAGCGAGGTGAGTTCGGAAAGATTAAAGTTATCCATCGTCATGAGCATGTCAGCTTTCTCGAAATCCTCGTTTGTAACCATGCGGGCGCTTCCGCCGATTGGCAGGTTGCGGGCCTTGGCCGCCTTCTGCATGCGTGGGTCGGGCGGGTTTCCATGGTGCTGACCGATTGTTCCGGCCGAGTCGCAGGTAATCGCCTTGTCCAGCTCCCGCTCAGCGAGCAACTTGCGAAAAGTCGCCTCGGCAGCGGGTGAGCGACAAATGTTTCCCCAACAGACAAAAAGGATATGCA
>Ga0315322_10003323_pt1 | contig 12416 bp, 9 predicted proteins | sample M110021515metaG_FD_203461 | JGI IMG/M metagenome (GOLD analysis project Ga0315322, IMG submission 203461) | Ammonia-oxidizing marine archaeal communities from Monterey Bay, California, United States - M1 100m 21515 | ecosystem: Environmental > Aquatic > Marine > Intertidal zone | place: USA... | reverse complement strand
TACGCAATCCCAAATCACAACGCCTTGGGCACCGCTTCTAGCCAGCACAGGCAGCATGCAGCGGTACTTCGAGTTGGCCGCGTGCTGCTCGGGCAGGTCGTCGAGGTCTTCGGGGATGGATTTTTCCTGATCCGGGTCGGACGCCACCGCTTCTCGCTGCAGTCGGACGTGCGCTTGCTCATGGGGCAGTCGTTTTACTTCAAAGTAGGGAAGGGGAGGCGCCCAGGCGAGCTTGATTTGACCGTGATGAGCGATCCTGGACTGACCGAGTTCCGCCTGCAGGACGCCCTTCGAATGGTCCTCCGGCAAGATGCTCCACTTGGCGATCTTATGATTGACCTAGCCGGGAGCCTTGTCTCGAGCTTGGCCCACGAAGAGGATCCGGATGGCATGTGCGAGTTTCTATTATCGCGCCTAGAGGATCACCTTTTGCAACCAGGTGCCGACGGCTTGGAGCTTGCGGACGTACTGAATCGCATCGGGATTGGATACGAGGCGAACTTGTTGCGTGCGGGTTCTTTATCCGACGATATTGCGTGCCTGCTCGAGATCGAACGCGACCTCAAAGGGGAGCTGCTTCACACGCTCGCCAAGGACCCTAGCCCTGAGCTTCGCGCCGAGGTTGAACGCGCTCTCGCCGGTCTGGAAGCCGAGCAAGTTCTACAAGTTGCGCGTCAAGTGGAGGGAGATCCAAATCACTGGACTTTCCCTGTTCGCGACGGGGACCGTTGGGTTTGTGCGAGCCTGTTTGTGCAGCATCACGAGCTTGAAGAGGAAGATCCCGTAGGCACTCCAGTTTGGCGTGTGACAATTGGTGTTTCTTTCGAGAGCATTGGCCCCGTACGGGTGGACTTCACCTATGGAGGGGGAGGCGTCTCGATGCGCATCCTTGTCAGCGACCAGGCTCTTGTGCCTGAACTGCAGACGCGTGCGCGCTCTCTCCAAGATGAGATCGCCGACGCGATCGATTTGGATATCGACAGGGACTCTCTGCCAGCGCGCGTCTCCCTGTTCTCCGCATCGGCGGAAGACATTGACGTCTCCCGTAGGCACTTGGACATCACCTTCCTTCGCAAGCGCAAAGTGCTCGACCTGCGCGGCTAGCTTCAACACAACCACATTCCCTCTACGTTTCCCAATGAATGACCCTCAACCTCTAAAGCTGTTTTTGCGCTACCCAGGCGCATCTAAGTCAAGTCGCCGAATTGTCGAAGGACAGGGCGAGCTCGCTGAGCGTGTCGTCGCCTCGGCCAAGCGTCGCAAAGTGCCCGTGGGGGAGAATTCCGACTTGCTACAGCTACTGGCTCGCGTGGATTTTGGGGAGAGTCCGACTTTGGATGTCCTCGACGTGATCGCTAGCACAATTAACTGGTTGCGGGCGGGTGGTTCGCCCGAGGTGGCCGCAGACCAACAGAACGAGGAGTAGGGCCGGAAACTTGCCCTGGCCCCTGTGAAAAACGGCGGGAAGCGGTGGATTCGGGGGTTAGCTGCGTAGAATGCCGCGCCTATGAATACGCCGTCTACAGGAGCCCTACCGAGAATCGGGTTGACCCTTGGCGATCCCGCCGGGATCGGCCGCGAAATCGTCGGTAAGGCCCTCGCGGACGATCGCGTACGCGCGGCGCTAGAGCCCGTTGTCTTGGGACCAAAAGAGCTGCGCATCGATGGCTGCGAGGTCGTTGCGAGACCTGCAGACTTGGGATCTTTTGCACGCGGCGAGTCGCGAGCTTTGTGGCTGGATAGCTCAAGCGGGAGACTCGGCAAATTCGAGTTTGGGCGCGCTCAAGAGACGTGTGGTCGAGCTGCCCTAGATGCTCTGCGATTGGGTGCGGAGTTGGGACTCACGGGGGCTGTTGACGCGCTGGTGACCGCGCCCGTTTGCAAAGAGGCAATGCATTTGGCGGGCGAGAAAGTCGAGGGACAAACCGAGCTTCTCAGCCGATGGGCAAGTGCCGAGCGCTGCCAGATGATGGCTATTGCGGGTGAGCTGCGCGTGCTGCTGGCGACCCGGCACATGCCTTTGATAGCGGCCTTGAAGAGCCTGACACCGGACCTGGTATTTGAGCGACTTCTCTTACTTGACGAGTCGTTGCGCGGATTTGGTTTCGACAAGCCGCGCCTTGCATTGGCGGGGATCAATCCGCACGCAGGGGAGGGCGGATTGTTTGGAGAGGAGGAGAGTGTGGTCCTTGAGCCAGCGCTTGCGCGAGCGCGGGCTGCGGGCCTAGATGTGACGGGGCCAGAGCCGCCGGATACAGTGTTTGTGCGTGCTCAACAGGGCGCGTTCGATGCCGTGCTAGCCCTCTATCACGACCAAGGGTTTATCCCGGTGAAGCTGGCTGCGCCGACGACGGGCCTGACGGTTCTCCTTGGCATGCCCTATCTTCGCGTGAGCCCTTCCCATGGCACCGCATTTGATATTGCGGGCCGCGGAGTTGCCTCGGCGGAAAACCTGATCGCGGCTCTCTTAAAGGCCGCGGAGTGGTGCGGCTAGCGAGCTCTTTCCGACTCCGGGACTGGTAGCAAGCGCTCGGCGAGAAGTGCGCACATCACTCCAAAGGGAATGCCCGCAGCGGTGTCGACGCCCCAGTGAATCGCGAGCACAAGGACCGATAAGATGATCGCGACTGTGAGCGGCCATCCAACAAGCGCAAGCCTGCGATTCCCGTAGCGGACGACAAACCAGAGCGCGCTCACGGCAATGGAGACATGCAGGCTGGGGAGGCAATTGTCGAGCGCACTTTCAGCGCGTAGCGGCGCGGTGATGCCAGGCCAGTGCTCTTCGAGTAATGGGCGGGTTTCGGTAAGCCCACTCCAGGAGACTTCGCGGACCGGGACGAAGAGATAGAAAGGTAAGGCGAGTATATAGTTCAGAGTGAAGGCGGCCACGTAAGTGCCGGCGGCTTGGACTCGGCCCAAACCCAATAGTGCGAACCCTGGAAGGACGAGCCACGCGATGTAGCCGGCCGTGTAAGTGACCGCGAGCACACCAACAATGAAGTCGCCAGCCGGCATGGCAAGGAAAGCATTCTGCACATTCAGGACAAGGTCGCCTTCGAACGCGAGGACGCGCGGGGTGAGGTCGTAGCCAAGCGCTTGGGTGAGGGCTTCGTCGAAGTGGCTTTCAACAAGGCTAACCCCAAGGACACCCGCGTAGGCCCCGGCAACGAGTCGCCCTCCGCGGGTTGTGCGAATGACCGCGAGTGCTTCAGCGAGGACAGCCCAGGGACGTTTCTCGGGGACAGTGAAGGCGAGCAACGCGAGGAAAACGAGCGGCGCGAAGACGAAGTAATGAAGGGGGAAGGCCAAGGCTGGGTACGGTTTTGTGAAGGTTGAGGCTGGGAATAGCTAGTGGGTGGTGAGCAGGGCGTGGCCGGAGTCGAGCATGTTTACGGGACGAGTGCAAGCGAGGAGACTGCGGGTAAGTGCACGGGGTGGAGGGGCAATGGGGGAATGGGAGTTTCGAACGGGGCGGCGGGGAAGTAGAGTGGGGCCAACTATGAGTGGATTATTGAAAGCGATTGTCGGCGCGCCCGACCGAAGCGACCTGCCCGGCGGGCTGGGCGTAATTTCCTGGGCGGCTGAAGACGAGGCAGCCTTTCTGTCTGAAGTGGCCGAGCGCGAACAAACGCGCGTCGAGCTTTGTAGGCGTGGCATCGCCCACGGTTCGTGGGCAGAGATCACGACCGACGGATTACGCGACGCGGAAGACGCGGACATCCACGCTTGGCGCCAACGCTGGGTTGATGCGCGACCGATACTGCTCCGGGGATTTCTCGATAGTACTTTGCCCGCCTTCGCGCCTATTTTAAAAGAGCGTGCGGCTCTTCACAAAGGTATTCGCGAAGAGGGAGCGTTGGATGCGTTCCTCGAGGCAAGCCTCAGTCGCTTGGACCCTCGCTTTACCATTCGCGGGGCCGAGGAGTCGGCGGCGCTCGGTGAAGGCGGTGGTAATGATGGTGATGGCGATGGAGAAGGCGCCGCCGATGGAGGTGGCCAGCGCGATCTCGAGCGCCGCTTCCTTGGCTACGACCACAAGGCCTCCAATCGGAACTCTCCGCACTTTTGGACAAAGACGGAGAAGCTTTCGGATCACGAGGAAGATATGTCCGCACGAATCCGACTCTCGTTTGGTGTCGAGGTCGACGACGATGCAAGTCACGACGAATCAAGCCATCGCGTAGTCGAGCAACTCGGGCGCGAGTTGCTGCCGGAGACAGCGCTTATTCGGGAGAACAAAGAGCTGCTTGCACTTCTCGGCGAACTGGACCTTATTGAAGAGCCAGATGAAGAGACAGGTGAAGAGCCAGATGGCCCCACCCCGCCCCAGGGCGAGCATTACTTTACGCAAGACATTGCCTTCTGGAATGCACCCAACGGGGGCGTGCTGATGCATCACGATGCTTTTGATGAGGACTACAACCAGCGCCAGCGAGGCGTGGTTTATGCGCAGTTGACCGGCCAAACGGCTTGGCTAGCGCTCTCGACACAAGAGCTCGCCGCGCGCGTGACCGAGTTCACAGAGTTCATCTCCGAGGGTGAAATGCCCTGGCTGAAATCCGCTCTCTTTCGCGGACACCAAGGCGCGGCGCTAATGCGCAAGATTCTGAAAGGTGGGCGCTTCGTCTACGCCGAACTCGAAAAACCCGGGTGCGGACAGCTCTCCCGAATCGTCAATCGCGGACCTGAGTTTACGAATCTGTTGGCGGATGCAGGGCACGCATTTTTCATGCGCCCTGGCGACGTCTTGGTGATGCCGAATCACGGATTTGGGCACACGATGCTGCACTCCGTTTTCTGCGCATCGAGCGAGCCCGGCTACTCCCTGTCTTTGGCGATGAGACGGGCTTGCAAATGACGAAGGCCGACCTCGAACCTTGCTTCGACTGGCGGGGCCGCTACGAAGAAGATCACACGCCTTGGGACTTAGGCGCCGCCCACCCGGGCTTGGTCGATTGGATGCAGGGGAATCCGGCCAATGGGCGCTCTGCACTGGTGCCTGGGTGCGGGCGCGGGCACGATCCACTTGCGCTGGCGTTGGGCGGGTGGCGCGTCGATGCTCTCGATATCATCGACCTGGCGGGTGAGACATTGAAGGGCGAGTTCACCCGGAACGGCAGTCGCTTTCTTGTGACCAACGTGCTCGACTTTGATCCCGGTGGAAAGCTGGGTCAGGGCATGTATGACCTGATTTATGAGCACACAATTTTCTGTGCGATCAGCCCAGAACAGCGCGTGTTGTTCGGTGCGAATATGGCGCGCTGTATTAAGCCAGGCGGTCTCTTCCTGTCACTTCTCTTTCCGACGAACAAGCCTGCGGAAGAGGGTGGACCTCCTTTTCGGGCGACACCCGCCGAGCTTGCTGGCGCACTAGGGGGCTCCTTTGAACTTCTCGAGGATGAGGAGTGGTCGCCCACTTCTGGCGGTCGTCGCTGGCAAGAGCAAAGACTCGTCTTTCGTCGAAGGAGGAGCCATGATGGGCAGCGGGGAGCTCATGCGTTGCCCGGTTCCTGTTAGCGCAGCGGTTTGACGAAGCGATAGAAGCGGAACCTTCCTCGGCGCGACTGCATCCCGGGCAGCTTGTCGATTAGGGCCAGTCCCTTGCCAACGGCGTGCGCGAACCCACGCGTGCGTGGCGCGAAATTTCGAGTGCGGAACTCGATCTCCTCCGGCTGCGGAACGGCTTGCAAGCCTAGGCTCTCCACGCATTCGAGCCCAGCTTGCACAAATAGCTCCTTGGCCTTGTCGCAATCCATGGCTGCAAAGGGCCCGATGTTTGGATCGGGAGAGAGCACGTATTCGACGCCGCGCGGGCCACCGCGCCTTGCGCGCAGTCGCTCTGTCCAGTCGTGGAAGGAGCGCTTGTTGACTGCACCCAAAATCAGGCTGCCCCCGGGAGCGAGCCAACGCACCATGTCTTGCACTAGCCCCTTGCGATCGACGGGCGCAACACCTTCCAGCCTGAAGAAGCACGAGACGATGTCGTAGGTGTCGGCACTGGGCGCATCAAGCGGGGAGTCGTCGGCGGCCGCGTCAATGTGCTCAACTTCACCCTCTACGCTCCGGAGGCTAGCCTGATCGCGAAGCGCTCGCTCGTTCGGCCAGCAAAACTTCCCCGCTTTGGGGCGCGTCCGATTACCGGCGAACTCGGCGACGCCGCGGCTGCGTGCGACGACATCGAAGTGATATCCCCTGCGGCGTTTCGAGAGACGCTCTGTGACGATCCCCGTGCAGGGTAGGACGTCAAGCCAGCGCGGCGCAGCGGCCGCGCTCTCGTCGGCAGCGGGAACAAAGCGCTCGATGACATCTTCGATTGCTCGTACTTCCCATGGGCGCGGCTTGTTGTGGCGCAGGCCGTTGAGGACGCGCGCGCGCTGATAAATCGCGAGCAAGTCGGGAGCCCAATCGGCGGGCTTCACACTCGACGGAATAGGCCTGCCGCCGTAGTGATTCCAATGGCGAATATCTGTAAGCGGGCGGCGTTTGGGAGCGCGTTGCTCGGACTTCTCGGCATAGCCGACAGCCAGCACGGCGACAACGAAGCGGTCGATCGGCAGGCCGACAAGTTCGCGTACTTTTTCAGCGCCCCCCATCTGTGTAATCCAAAAACTGCCCAGTCCCAAAGCGCTCGCCGCCAGACTCATGTTTTGAATGAGTGCGCTTGCCGATTGGATGTTGGCAAACCCCTCCTCTGAAAAAGCGCGCCCATAAGACACGACAATGTTTAGAGGCGCGTTGCCCATCTGCGTGGAAAGGCTTGCAAGCGCGTGGTTGATGTCGGGGTCATCAACCGCCACTAAGTCCCACATCTGATAGTTGCAGGAGGAAGGTGCCCAGCTACCTGCGTGCATGATTCGATCCGCAATCTCGCGTGGCACGGGGGTTGACGTGAAACGCCGCACTGAGCGCCGACCGTAGAGCTCGGACCAAAAGCCCGCATTGACCGCCTCTAGGAGTTGGTCTAGCCCTGGCAGGTCACCGGCCAGAGGAGGGCAGTGGAGCTCGTTTTCGGGGGGCGTGCTCATCGATTAGTAGGGAGTCCGATTCGCGTGGGTTCGCCACGCGTCAAATGCGGAAAGAGCTTGCTCGCGGTCCATTTGCGAAATAGGCATAGCCCTTTGGTCTAACGGTAATGCGAGCTCATTATAGAGAGCGTCGTCATCAAAGCCAGCTTTGGCGGCGTCCACGCGGGTCGCCCCGAAATAAACGCGGTCGACGCGGGACCAGAAGAGGGCTCCCAAGCACATGGGGCAGGGCTCGCAGCTTGAATAGACAACGCATCCCTCTAGCACGTGGCTGGAGAGCTTACGCGCAGCGGCTCGAATCGCGCCGACTTCGGCATGCGCCGTCGGATCCGAATCCATGACGACTCGGTTCGCAGCCTCGGCGATGATTTCGTTGTCTTTGACAATAACGGCGCCGAAGGGGCCACCGCCTTCTGCAACGGAATCTTGGGCGAGCTGGACCGCACGAGCCATGAAGGGGTTCGCGGTAGGGTCGATGGGCGGCTGGGATGGGGGACACATGTGGGGCAAAGTATACTGCTGTCTACATTCGGCACTTTGCGCTTCGTCCTCAAGCCCAAGCCAATACCGGTTTATTGCGATATGGAGTTTGCGCGGAGGTAGGCCCCGGTGAGGCGGGGCCGAGGTGGGTGCGAGGCATCCGCTGCGACGGTATGGCTCTTCGAAAGTGGCATGCGGAAAGACTGCGCGCACAGTGGGGGCAAAGGGGGTAAATCCGGGGCTCTAGAGAGCGCTGAGTAGAGGGCTCGTCGGGCCCCTCGGTAGATAGACGCATTTCCGAATTCAACGAATGTAACTTCATTCCAAGACACTATCTGAAGCCGATTTCGGGTCGCATCTGACGGCCAACTCAAAGTCGGGAACGCCCCCCGCAGCCCCTTGGGCAAATCCCCCCTCTAGGCTTCGTTCTTAGGCCCAAGCCGCCGGCTGAGGAGGGCCAAGCATAGGTGGGATCAAAATACTCCCTAGTTTTTGGTCCGATTGGCCATCGGTTCCGGCGAAGGGTCTTGTTCTTCACCCCAACCGGGGTGCTGCCGCTGGTGCGGCGGGTACCCCGAACCTCGTAATTCATTGGGATTCGAGGTCTTGATCAGCATCCCAATACTACTCCACCTCTATAGAATGCTCCCCTATGCAAAATAAACTCATTGGCCTTGCGGTCCTCCCCCTCGTCTCCCTCCTCGCCCCTCTTGCCGGAGCTAACGAAGCCTCATGGCTCGAGCTCGACAAGGATATCGCGTCTCTCTCTACCTCTGCGGTAGTAGCTGGCGAGGGCATGGCGGTCAGTGGTTTCCTCAAAAGCTATTACATGTCCGACTCGGACACCAACACGGGGGAATGGGATTTTGACTCTGTTCGCGTCAATCTTAAAGCAAACTTCGAGGATATCGCAGTAAAGATCTCTTGGGACATGAAGGACAATCAGCTCGCTCTCAAGGACGCCCACGCGAGCTGGAAAACGAAAGAGGGCATGACGGTGACATTTGGGAAGTTCAAGCGCCCCTTCTTGCACAGTTTCGCGATAAGTAAAAGCAAGCGTCTTTTCATCGCTTCGACGGCAAACGCCTCGAACGAGGAGCGCGACAACGGCGTGAAGCTTAGCGGCGACATCTCCGATACCGGCACGTGGCAGATCGCAGTGACCAATGGCTTTATTGACCCTGCCCCCGCCCCGGGGGATGAGGACTTATATCGCGGGCGTGACGAGATGTACTACACTGCGCGTGCTGCGTTTACATTGATGGGTGATGGTGGCTTCAACTCCCTGGAGGGCGGACGCGGCAACACGGAAGGGACGAATGCTTCTTTCGGTATCTCCTTCGCAGAAGAGAACGGTACAGATATTGAAGGCCACAAGCTCGGCATCGAGCTCGCAGCTAACAAGGATGCGTTCTACTTCCACTTGGACATCGTTGAGTACGACGACGATTTTACTGGCGAGGACTCCACGCTTAGCACGGCTCTTGCGGACACGAACCCCATGGGTATCACGGCTAGCTACATGCTTGCGGACGACATGGAGATTGCCCTTCGCCGCGAGGAGTTCAACGACAACGATGACAGTGTCCGACTAAGCGTTGCGTTCAACTACTACAGCATTCTGCCCAACAAGATGATGTGGCAGATCAACTGCAGCGACGTATCCAGTGATGACCCCGCCTTGGAGGGCGAGCTGATCCAGGTAGGTCTGACACTCACCTTCTAAGCCGGGAGCCGTAGGACTCGGCCTTAGCCGGGATTCCAATCGAGCCAGGCCTTGCCGCGAGCGAGACCTGGCTCGAGGCCGTTTAAGTGAAGCACTCGGTACGCATTCAAGAAATTGAAGCTTGGATTCTTCCGCTGTATAGACGCCCCCATCTTCGCAAGGCAGACTTGTCGGCATGAATACTGAAACGCCCCAGCCCCTTCCAGCAATCCCTCGTTCACGAGAGGACGATCATGCACAGGATGTGATCGAGGCGCGCCGCGAGCTCGTTTGCCTCGCAGCAGGTCGTGAGCTGAAGCACGTATTTGGTGAGCGGGTAAAGGCGGAAGAGACACGGGGGAATATCGAGAACTTCATCGGGTTCGCACAGGTGCCGATCGGGATCGCCGGGCCATTGCTTGTGGATACAAGTGCCGGCGTCCGTGAAGTCCTGGTTCCGCTCGCGACTACCGAGGGTGCGATGGTTGCTTCGTATTCACGGGGCATGAGCTGGATTCGCGCTTCGGGCGGAGCCATCTCTCGCGTTGTTCGCGAAGGACTTAGCCAGCACCCGATTCTTGTTTTTGCGACGATCGAAGATGCGCTTGCTGCGCGCGAAGCTGCGCGTTCGATGAAAGCGAAGTTCGAGGAGATCACAGCGGGTATCACCAACCACGGCAAGCTTGTCGAGGTCGCTCCCAAGGTCTTGGGGCGCCGCCTCATTTTGCGGCTGGTCTTCACGACAGGGGATGCGATTGGGATCAACATGGCGGCGCGCGCGTGCGACTTGTGCGCGGCTGCTTTGGCGGAGTGCACCAATCCGACCGAACGCTATGTGCATGGGCAAGATGTCGAAAAACGAGCTCACGCCCACGGCGCAAATGAAGGCCGCGGGCGCAGTGTCGGAGCCGAGGTCGTGATCGGCCGCGACCTGTTGATGGCGAAGGCGCGGTGTACTCCGGAGTCGATGGTGGCGATCTTGGAGACGTACCGGATTGGGTTCACAGAGCTCGGCACCCAGAACCAAATGGTGCAATCGGCGAACGGGCTGACGGCTCTATTTATTGCCGCGGGGCAAGATCCTGCCTACGTCACGGAGAGCTGCTGTGGTCAGCTCGATTTATCTGTAACGGCAGAGGGCAATTTGCGCGCTGGAGTTTGGATTCCTTCGATGTTGGTGGGGACGGTCGGCGGCGGCAGCGGCCAAGGAACGGCTGCGGAGTGTCTTGATCTACTAGGTTGTCGAGGCCAGGGGAGTGCGAATACCCTCGCCGAAATCGCAGCTGCAATGGTCTTGGCCGGAGATCTGTCCCTCATGGCAGCGTTCTGCAGCCACGAGTTCGTCGAGGCGCACGAGAGCCTCGGCCGGAACCGCCCGCGAAGTTAGACCGGTCTTTTGAGCATGTGAGAGGGGGGGAGGCGAATCGAGCCTACGGAACCCCTGCGCTAGGGGTTGACGGATGGGGAGCCGCCGCTACATTAATTCGCCCTGAGTGCGATTTGGCCTGATAGTGACTCCAATACGAGCCACGACAGGTGATCCTCGTGCTCGCCTAGGGACTCAATCTGTGTCCCTAACCCTCTAATTATACATCTGACTGAAGGCGCGCCACGAGAAGTGAGCAGCCTTCCCTCCTCGGCACCAGCGGTGCCCCCTGCCCGAAATACCTGTCATGACCGCCACGACGACGCAAGCCTCGACCAAAATGGACCCGCTCACGATGCACCGTAACATCGGGATCATGGCGCACATTGATGCGGGCAAGACCACTGTTACAGAGCGCATCCTGTTCATGACGGGAATGATTCACCGCACCGGTGAGGTTCACGATGGCGCTGCCACGATGGACTATCTGGAAGAGGAGCAGAAGCGTGGAATCACGATTCAGTCTGCTGCGACCGCTGTGACCTGGGAAGACTACGCGGTTAACATCATCGACACTCCCGGTCACGTGGACTTCACGGCCGAGGTCGAGCGCTCGCTTCGCGTTCTTGACGGCGCCGTCGCCGTCTTCGATGCAGTGAGTGGTGTGGAAGCTCAGTCCGAGACCGTGTGGCGTCAGGCCAACACCTACGGCGTGCCCCGCATGTGCTTCATCAACAAGATGGACCGCGTTGGCGCCGACTACGATAAGGCAGTCGCCTCGATAATCTCCCGCCTCAATGCGCGCCCCGTCGTAATCCAAGCACCGATTGGCTCTGCGAAGGATTTCCGCGGATTGGTCGATCTGATTACGATGCGCTTCTTCGAGTTCGACGAAAACGATGGCTACATCGTCGAAGAGAAGGACATCCCCGAGGAGTACTTAGAGGAGATGAAGATGCGTCACCACGACCTCTGCGAGACCGTCGCAGAGTTCGATGAGGAGATGCTCGACCTCTTCGTGGAAGACCAGCCGATCGCCGGCGATATGATCAAGCGCGTCCTGCGCACCGCGACCCTCGCCATGGAAGTGACCCCGGTTCTCGCCGGCTCTGCTCTCAAGGACAAGGGCGTCAAGTTCCTGCTCGACGCAGTTATCGATTACCTTCCCAGCCCCCAGGACCTTCCGCCCGTCGAGGGCATGCACCCGCGCACCGAAGAGCCTGTTAGTCGCGAGCGCATCCCTTCTTCGCCCGTTAGCCTGATGGCATTCAAGACCATCGCCGAGCCGACAGGTGACCTGACCTTCATCCGCGTGTATTCAGGTACGCTCAAGAAGGGCTCGAAACTGCTGAACCCGCGCACCGGCAAGTCCGAGCGCATTGGCCGTATCGTCCGCATTCACGCCAACAAGCGTGAAGCCGTAGAGGAGGTCCAGGCAGGCGAGATCGCGGCAATCATCGGTCTCAAGTTGACCGTGACAGGCGACACTCTTTGTGACGAGGCGAACCCGATCGCCCTCAGCAAGATTAACTTCCCCGAAGGCGTGATCGCAATGTCTCTCGAGCCGGAGCGCGGCGAAGACCGCGACAAGCTTGGTCTTATCATCGGCCGCATGGTTCGCGAGGACCCGACCTTCCGCGCCAACACCAACGAGGACACTGGCGAACTGGTGATCTCGGGCATGGGCGAGCTGCACCTCGAAGTTATGGTCGGCCGCATCAAGAACGAGCACAACTGCGCCGTGGTTACCGGTCGTCCGAAGGTTTCGTACAAGCAGCGCCTCACCGCGCCCCTCGAAACCATCGCAACCTTCAAGCGCCAGTCTGGTGGGCGTGGCCAG